>ENA-UOTZ01002273-UOTZ01002273.1-compost-metagenome-genome-assembly--contig:-NODE-2273-length-10407-cov-3.705808_pt1 | contig 10407 bp, 4 predicted proteins | sample MGYA00238144_ERZ746983 | MGnify/ENA primary metagenome ERZ746983 (study PRJEB28759, sample SAMN06268863) | compost metagenome | isolation source: single cell | place: USA: California, Emeryville, Joint...
TTTTCAGCTTGTAGTTTGTTCTTCCGAACTCGTTTCTTTTTCTTTTCGACTAATGAATCATCTTGTCTTTTGTCTTCCAGGGGCTGGATGTTGTTGGCACTTCTTTTTTTATTCTTAACATCGAAGTCTTCGGTAGAAAGCTTGACTGTAATGAATCCTCTGATAAAAGATTGTGGATTATAGGTTGCCTTCAGACGCTTGAGTAGGGATTGCTTTTCCTTTTCCTCATCAGAATCATACGAATCTTCGGATTGGAATGATTCGTTTGTGCTAAATTCGTCGTCATCATAATAGGTATCAGGCTTGTCATAGTCAGCGTCAGAGTCGTAGGAAGAGATATCAGACTTGCCGTATGAGATTTCTGACTCATAGGAAGAATTAGACTTGTTGGTGATGAAATCAAAGGAAGTTTTAGTGTCAGTGGTGATAATTGCCTGCATTTTTTGTGAGGATACCTGGTTGCTTGTTCGAAGTTAGATTATTTGAAGATGATTATTTCTTTTCATCTGTTGATAAATACCACCTCGGGCCAATAGCATTGCTCTATCGAAATCGGAACCAGATTTCACATTTGATTTTTTATTGGATAAATTTTGAAAGGGGTATTTTCTATGTCAATCTAATTCTTAATTGGTAGGATTGGGTTTTTCGATCAGATCTGATAAGACAGAGCATAGAAACTCAGAATAGATACTACACGACAATTCACGAGGAACCCTCATAGAAAGCAGTAAAACATTCTCCTTAAGACATTAAGGAGGCGTCAGACGAACTTTTCTCAGTAGTGATTTCAAAATACATGTGGCTTTTATAATTCATGCAAATAAGTTTACCATAGAAGTTGGATTTTCTCGCAAGTAACAGAACAGAACTTGATCCTGCAGCCACTCAGGAACCAAGCAGTAAATCTGATTTTCTATTGGATGCTTGGTTGCCAGCTATATTCTGTTTCATTCTAATATATTAATAGAAATAGCTGAGCTATTAGATCCGAATTAAAAAGGGTAGTTAGGATACATAGCACTCTATTCTTAAGAAGCATAGCCAAATCGAAAACTAAGCAGCCTATTCCTTCGATATTCAAGAGCCAGTATTCTTGCGGGAGCATTCTAGAATAATTTCAGATGGCTAAGCAGAAACTGGCATCAGGCAATTTTTCTGTCCTGATCGCTTCCCTTTGACTATAATAAATACAATTATAAAACTCATTCAATGAACAATATCTAGAACATAGCACTTCAGATTGGTTCCTGAAGAAGAACCTCAGAAACTGTGAGAAATTACATCATTAGAAGCAATGAACGAGTAGGGTTCTTGTATTATTGACAAATATTTAAGAGTCATTTCAATTCGAGTATCACCAAAATACTTAACAATTTAACAAATTCGCCAACTAATGGTAGCAAGCTCTCCCTGGTGACGCGCACACATAGCAGAAAGCATAGCCACATCTACACCTCATATAGTTGCATCCTTGAGTCTTCTCGATCCAAAACCTGCATTTCACGCATCGCTTGAACTGCAGCTCTTCCAATATCGCACACAATTGGTAATCCTTTTCAGTGTAGGTATTATATTCAACGCAGGTTATATTCTTATGAAATGCAACTCTACAATTTCCGCAAGTGCTCTTCGAACAACTTGGACAATTCAATTGCGGATCCCAGGGACTATCGTGCGGCGGAAGTTCGAAAAGATGCTCACAATTTGGAGTCGCACAGAATACGTATCTCTCGAGGTTTTTCAAAGCTCCAAGAATCTTGGCTTTCTTTAGATAGGACGCAAATCCGCTCTTGCCCAGGATCTGGACAATTTTCTTGTCATTTATCTCTAAACTGCATCCTTCTTGAGGGCATTGAATTGGAATATTGCCTGCATCAATGGAAGCCCGAAGGTATGCTCTGAAGCAGTCCTGGTGAAACCACGTAAGACAGTGAGCATGATAGGTTAATGGCTTGAAAGGATAATAGAGAGGCTCAATACAAATCTCACATAACATTTCAGATTTCTTTTGGATAGTTCCGTATTTTCCTGAGCAGCTAGCTATTTCCTTAATAGTTGTGATCTCACATTCCTTCTCGTCTTTCGTAGTGGAGATTTCGGTGTCTCCTGCAGTCTTGCCAGCTGGAGGCTTGCTTTTTCTAATTCTTTTCTTTTGCTTTTTGAATAAGGGTTCATTTTCTATTGTTTTTACAGAGTCTTCAGAGAATGTGTGAGTTTTTTTAGTAGATGACAATTTCGCTGTAATAAAGCCTTTGGCGAAGGAATGGGTTTTAAAAACGAGCTTTAAGCGCTTAGTAAGAGGAGGTTTTTCCTCATCGGAATCTTGTGAGTCATACGAATCATATGGATGCAAAGATTCGTCAGTGCTGAACTCATCGTCGTTTCCTGAGGTGGCAGTGGTAGAGTTATGGAAGGCGTTGGACTTGCAGGCAATGAGATCGAAGACGGTTGTGTTGGAAGTAATGTCTACCTGCATATTTATAAGAATTACAATTTCTTGTTGATTTTTTGCTGTTTGAGTTTAAATTAGTAATTCTGCTTTTCGCAGCTGGTTAAATAGGGATGAGGGCCAATCAGATCGTTAAGGAAATTGAACTTAGATAGTTATTTCTGGCTATTGATTCGATAAATTCTGACGGACTGTATTAGTTGGAATTTTTCAATTGGTTGAGGTTAGAGGAATCCATTTGCTTCTGATCAGACACATGACAAATTGTGGGTGACGTTACATAAAACAAATGTCCATGCTTTTCATATAAGAGCAAACCAGAAGTCACTGGATAGTAGCCATTCAGAGCATGGTTGTATTTTCCAGGATTTACCGATGAACAGAGCAAAATTCAAGGACAGGAACCACAAACTCTATCTAATTCTTGTCTTCCTGAAATCTTTATCGGCAGCATTGTAATTATTCAGTATTTCAGACTTCTATCACCATAAATTAAGAGGACTAATGGCTTTGTACTTTTTAAGGTATGTTATTAACGTTTACCTCAAGGATTGCACTTTTCTGAAATTATTGTAATTTTATTCAAGGACTATTATTATATTGTATATTTGACTCGAAAATAAGTGCCCCTCTTGCTCTTAGTTATGGCTCGAAAGAGATTATCAATACATCAGATCAGAATCATTGAAATTTGAGTTAAGTTTCGCAAACTTGAAAAAATTATCATCTTTTATAAATTGAATATTAACCTCAGAATAATCTAAATAATGCGGATGTGAAATATAAATGACAGATAACATTTAAACTAAAATCTTAATATTGTGGACAATGGCAGGTTTTCCAAGGCGCTGAACACACATAACAGAATTGATTTGTGCACTTACAAGTCATATGATTACACCCTTGGTTCTTTTCGATCCAGAACCGGCATTTCGTGCATTGCGTCCAATTCATTTCTCCCATCATCAGATACGTTGCGACATCATGCTGAGGTAAGGTGTTATACTCACCGCACGTTAAAGTCTTATGATACGGAACTCTGCAATTTCCACAAGAGCTTTTTTTGCAAGTTGGGCAATCAAGCTTTGGTTCGCGTCTTGAAATCTCAAAAATATGCTCACAATTTGGAGTTGTACAGAACATGAATTTGTCGTGGTGTACCATCACGTTGTGAGCTAGCACTTTCTTTAAATAGGCTTTAAATTCCTCTTCTGTCAAAAATAAAGCCATTTTTTTTTCGTCTAATTCTTTGGTGCACCCTTCTTGTGGGCATGGCACAGGAATATTGCCTAATTTGATGGAAGCGCGAACGTGTGCTTCAACGCAATCCTTATGGAACCATGTGAAACAATTGGCATGATATAGCAATGGCTTGAAAGGGCGGTAAAGAGGTTCCATACAAATATCGCATAGAATTTCAGATTTCTTTGGATAGCAAGCTCCTTCCTTCACAGTGGTAATCTCACACTCATTCTTCGATGACTTCCTCGTGCTAATTTCGGAATCTCCAGTGCTCTTTTCAACGGGAGCTTTCTTTTTTCGAATTCGTTTCTTTTTGTTCGATGATTCATTTTGAGTTGGCTTGATAGATGCTTCTGATGGTTGGAAATTCTCAGGGCTTTTCGTTTTCTTTCTACCAAGCAGACTGTCCATATCTTTTCTAGACAACTTCACTGTAAAAAGTCCTTTGACGAAATTTTGAGCCTTGTATTTTACCTTCAAGTGCTTGAGACGAGATGGTTTGTCCTCGTCAGAGTCTTGTGTGTCGAGTGATTGAGTAGATTCAGTAGTGTTTGACTCATAGGAGTCGGTGTCTTCAAAATAAGCTGTATCTTCATCTTCATAGGAAGTTGTGTCTTCGTAAATGCATTCAACTTGTGTCATTGTTGTAAGAAATTGGTGATTTCTGTTGTTGAAGTAGGATTAAGATAATTATTACTTGTTGAATGGCAATTAAATACCCATTGGCTCCAATGAGAGAACGGATCAGAGGATTGAGACCAGATAGTGAATTTGAAATTTTATTGGATGATTTGTTCAGATCGGTTTTCTATCGAAATAAATTTCTTAATTGGCTGAGTTTTACTGGCTGATCATATCTGATAAGAAGGCCTTGGAGAATGGCTCTATGTTTGCCTTACAAATGATGCTGAAGATAAAAAGGCTCTTAGCAGAGTGTTGCTTGATAAAAAGCTCAACAGGAGCAATTCAGAAGTATTCAGAGTTTAGAGATTACGTGAAACCTAAAAAAAACTCAAAGGATCATTGAACATGTGTTGATACTTTAATAGTCAATTACTCTCTTAAGAGACTAATGAAGTTATAGAATCACCTAGCTACCATATTAACTCATTATTAGTTGTAGTGAGTAACGCACTCATTGAAGTGAACGAGAAAATCATTCTTTTCTAATCGGATCCTCGAAGGAAGATGCATTTCTTGGTCTTATCAAATACACTTTTGACTTTCTTGGCTGACTATCAAAGAGAAGTTTTACTAAAACTGTGAGTTACTGCTTGAAATGGATATCTGATATTCAAAGGTTTCTTTTGCACTAAATAGAGGCCGCTTTTCTTATTTATTTTGCACATTTACAACTGGCTCTTTGAAATTTCTCATCACAAGTAACATCAATAAAAGATTCTCACTAGCATCCATCACGACTGAGGGAGATAGGAGTTCTCAAGTAACGAGATCAAAAAAAATTATAAATATGTATGTAGGTAATGACTCCTCTCTAATTATGATTGTGGACAAGTGCAGGTTTTCCAAGGTGCTAAGCACAAATAGCAGAACTGATGAGTGCATTTGCAGGTTATATGATGGCATCCTTCATTCTTCTCAATCCAGAACTTACATTTCAAGCATTTTGCCCATTTCTTCACTCCAAACATATCGATCGCAGCATGGTCATCTCGAGAGAAGGATAGGTATTCATCGCAGGTGAAAGCTTTGTGGAACATCACTCTACAGTTTGCACAAGTGCTTTTTTTACACAAGGGACAATCGAGTTTGGGCTTCTCTTTAGAAATCTGCGGATCTATCTCGAAAATATGCTCGCAATCTGGAGTCGTGCAGAACACATGTGTTTCCGCATTTAGCATGGCTCTATGAAACTTCAGCTTCTTTAAATATATTAAGTTTTCGGTTTCACTCAAAAACAAAGCAATTTTTTTCTCGGGTACTTCCTGATTGCACCCTTCATCTGGACATTTTACAGGCACATTACCTGATTTAATCGAAGCATGGATATATTCTCCAAAACAGTCACGATGTAACCATGTGAAGCAAAAGTCGTGGTATATCAATGGTTTTGACTTGGAATAGAGGGGGTCAAGACAAATGTTGCATAGGGCTACAGGTTTCTTAGGAGTAATTGCATACTTTCCGAAACCTTCGGCCTGTGCCTTATTTTTCGCTGAATCTTCAGTGTTGTCCTTCGCTGTCTTGTCAGTGGTGGAAGGCTTAGTGTCTTGAGAATCCTTTTCATTACGCAACTTGCCTTTTCTGATGCGTTTCTTTTTACCCACTATTTCAGTTGGTGCTATGGCCGTCTCGGCGCGTTCTTCAGATCGCTGGCTATTTTCAGTAGATTTAGTTGTATTTAAATCAGACTGAGCATCTGCATCTTCTTGAGTCAGCTTCAATTTGAATTCCTTCTTCGTCACTAGTAATTGCTGTGAGGCAGCAATTTTGTCAGTTTGAGTAGGCAAAGGCGTCTCAGTTTGAGTTTTGGAGACAAATGGTTGTGAATTATAGTTCAACTTCAAGCGCTTAAGTCGAGAAGGCTTGCTCTCAGTTGAACCAGGGGATAGCTTTGTCGACTGTACATCGAACAACTGTGAAGGTTTGTTTAGGTAGGAGGTAGTATCAGGCAAGATAACTACTTGCATTGTGAAGGAAGAAATGTTGAAATAAATTGATATAATTTCTACTTCGCATAGTGTCTTAAATACTGAGGATCTCAGAAGATATCGTTCATTCAGGGTGGGGGTTCGATTTTGAATGATTAATACTTGTCAGAATCTTTAGAACAGTGCTTTCTGCTGAATTCTAATCTCTTTATTTGTGGGATGTAAATTTTCTGATCTCATCAGAATGAGATAACAGACATAGAAAGGAGGGCTACTATAACAGTAACAGGTAGCGCAAGCGCTCAGTAGCTTCCTCATTCAAGAAAGAGAAGCTGGGCTGAGACAAATATCTTTAAGAGAAGAAATTTTTATCTATCTGAAATTTTTGCGTTTGATATATGACATCGAAGAATACTGTCGAATGAAAAATACTCTAATTTATGAAAAATCAATGGCCTTCAGCACGAGTGAAGGAATACATGGTTTGTTATGAGATTAGATTTTTTTTCTAAAGCTTCTTGTTTAAGTAACCCTTTAGATAAAACATTAATGGTTTTCCAATTTCTCCAAACAGTATTTTGTTATACTTTGATCAGTAGCACTATTCGCAGATCTCTCATGCTTCCGTCAGCACGTTCACCAGAAACTGAAAAAACCCATGGGAGCTGCCCAAAATCTCTTCTTAGCGTTTCTAACCAAGTAATGTACGAATCATTTCGATAAGAAATCTGGGGGAGGGGGGAGGAAAAAATAGTGGTAGTTCTACCTCTAAATGATGGCAAGTAGAAGAATAAATAGATACCTACCCACAGGACACCTCCCTACTTGGGATATTTGAAGCTTCCATGAGTTTAAGAAAGGTCGTTAAGAAATGGAGTTTTCAAATGTCGAATCAAATACAGCATAATTCACCAAAAAAGGCATTCCAATGAAAAATTGAAAAGTCAAAAAATGCCCATCTCACAATTGGGGGTTCGGAACAGACGGTAAGATTGAAATACTAACACCATTGAATGTTTAAAATACTTTTTCGATCTGGTTATGCAAGACACAGGGCTGATGTCAATAAAATCACGTACTATCTGATTTTGTGCCTTCAGTGTTTCTTTTATAGCATCTTCAAGAGAGATCTCGGGAATTTTATCTTCAATTTACAGTTATTTTTTTAACCCCGAATAAGATAAAGAAGGAATGAATTTTTTCAATGAATTTTTAAGAGCAGCCTTTTTTATGTGAATATCACTAGTAATGTGAAAAGACCACTTCAATAAAATATAATATCAAAGTCACAATTAATCATTTAAACAACATCAATTAATGTGCGCAAGTTTTCCAAGGCGCTGAACACTTATAGCAGAATTGGTAGCTGCATCGACAAATCACATGATTACCACCAGAAATCTGCTCGATCCAAAACCTGCATTTCACGCATCTTTTGCGCTGTAGTTCTTCCAGCATCATACATGCGGCATAATCTTCTTCCGTATAGCTTCTGTACTCAACGCAGTTAAGATTTCTATGAAACGCAACTTTACAGTTAGCGCAAGTACTCTTTTTGCAGCTTGGACAATCAAGTTTTGGATCCCAATTAGTAGGATCATGAGGCGGAATCTCGAAAAGATAGTCGCAGCCTGGAGTCGTGCAGAATAGGAATTTGTCGAGGTTGACGTCTATTCCAAGAGCTTTGGCTTTCTTTGCGTAGGCATGGAATTCACTTTTATTCAAAACTTGAACGATTTTTTTGATTTCAAGTAGAGCATCGCATCCTTTCAAAGGGCATTTGACAAGGATATTTCCTTCGTTGATTGAAGCACGGACATGGGCTGCAACGCAGTCCTTATGGAACCATGTAAAACAATTTCCCTGATAAAACAGTGGTAGCTGATTTGTTTTGCTATAGAGGGGTTTAAAGCACATTTCGCATATAGGTATAGGTCTCTGTGGGGTGATCGCGTATTTTCCCGAGCTTGAAGATTGCTTCTTAGAAGTTGCCTTTTCAGTGGAGATTTCGGTGTCTCCTGTGCTCTTTTCAACTTGAAGTTTGTTCTTCCTAACTCGTTTCTTTTTCTTTTCCACCAATGAGTCATTTTGTTTGTTGTCTTTCAATAGCTGGCTGTTTTCAATGCGGTTCTTCGCATCTAAACCGGATTTAGCATTGAAGCCTTTTTCAGTCAGCTTCATCGTAATGAACCCTCTGATAAAAGACTGTGGATTATAGGTTGCCTTCAGACGCTTGAGTAGGGATTGCTTTTCCTTTTCCTCATCAAAATCATACGAATCTTCGGATTGGAATGATTCGTTTGTGCTAAATTCGTCATCGTCGAAAGCAGCATCATTATAGGTGTTGGACTCTTCATAGTCGGTATCAGACTGGTAGGAAGAAATATCTGACTTGCCGTATGAGATCTCTGACTCGTAGGAGGCATCGGACTTGTGGGTGATGAAATCAATGGTTTCAGAAGTTGTCACTGCCTGCATTTTCCTGAGAGGATAGCTCGTACCTTTACAAGGTTAGTTATTATTTTAAGATAATTATGTTTTTCAGAGACTGTTAAATACCAGCTTGGACCAATGAGATCGTGCAACTGAAATCAGAATCAGAAAATAGATTTGAATTTTTATTGGCTTACTTTTAACGGGAAAAGATTTCCTTTCCCAATCTAATTTCTTAATTGGTTAAGTTTAAATTTTCGATCAGATCTGATAAGAAAACAGCATAGCGAATCAAAATAAAATCAGAATGGATACGACTCCAAAGCTCACAAGTCACTCTCATGCAAACCGGAATCATATTATTGGCTTGTTTTCAATCCTTTTCTTTTAATTTCGATTGAATTGGCTGTAGCAATAGCTTTTAGATAACTTCACATTTGCAAAAGTTGTGCCTTGTAGTATCGTGTCGAACAACTTAATTTGATACAAGGAGATGATAGCTGATAAGCATATTCGAAGAAAAATAGTTTCAAAACCAATTATATCGATCACTGGATTATTCTGATTTATTCTACGTAAAACAGGATAGTGTCCCTCATTTGTAAATGAAAATATGTGGATAGTTTGAAGTTTAATGGACAGAGGTATCTTCGTTACGCTATCTCAAGAGTTTAATTTAGCCTTCATTTCTTTTAAGGAAAGCAATAAATCTCATTATTAATATTGTTGTTGGTCGCACAATTCTTTGGAATTCGAGAAATTCTAGAAGGAAACTGAAATATTGTATTTCGTATAGAAATATAGAAACACTAAATATTCACAAGTGAAAAATAGTTTTTTATCAACAAACCAGCTAAAATACAACGTGAATGATATCATATTGGCTCTTACTTAGGGACAAGTACAGGTTTTCCAGGGTTTGGAGCACAGATAACAGAACTGATTGCTGCATCTACATGTTATATGGTTACACCCGAGATTCTTTTCTACCCAAAACTTACATTTCTGACATCTCGCCAATTTCATATTTCCCATCATATCTATTACAGCCAGTTCATCTTTCGCATAAGAATGATATTCAGCACAGGTAAGCATTTTATGGAATGGAATTCGACAACTTGCGCAAGTGCTTTTTCCACAATCTGGGCAATCCAATTTCAGATCCGCACCAGAATCGCGAGTTATGAGCTCGAAAACGTAACTGCAATCAGGAGTTGCGCAGAATACGAATTTTTCCAGGTTCGCCAATACACCAAGAATCTTGGCTTTTTTCAGATAGGAGGCAAACTCATTTTTCCCGATCATCTGGACGATTCTTTTGTCTTCAAATTCTATGTTGCATCCTTCTTGAGGGCATTTTATGGGAATGCTACTGGATTCTATCGAAGTATCTATGTGTGCTTTCATGCATCCTTTATGGAACCATGTGAAGCACTGATCGTGATATACCAATGGTTTTGACTGACCATAAAGAGGCTCAAGGCAGATTTCGCATAAGGGTACAGGTTTTTTCGGAGCAACTCCATATTTTCCAGGGCCGCGAGTTTGTATCTGAGAGGATATCTTCTTCGTAGTAATTTCGGCTGTGCTTTTTTCAGCTTGTAGTTTGTTCTTCCGAACTCGTTTCTTTTTCTTTTCGACTAATGAATCATCTTGTCTTTTGTCTTC
>ENA-UOTZ01002274-UOTZ01002274.1-compost-metagenome-genome-assembly--contig:-NODE-2274-length-10391-cov-5.611499_pt1 | contig 10391 bp, 8 predicted proteins | sample MGYA00238144_ERZ746983 | MGnify/ENA primary metagenome ERZ746983 (study PRJEB28759, sample SAMN06268863) | compost metagenome | isolation source: single cell | place: USA: California, Emeryville, Joint...
TCATAGCAATAACAAGTCATCTTTCTAATAGAATATTGCTGTCGATGCAGATGGGTCCCTCTAAGCGGCTCTCCTCTCATATACACTAAGCATGCATACCAGAGCCTCAATTTATTGGATGTTGAAAAGCAGAATACTGTGTTTTCAAATATTTCACTCGAAGAGGATCCAACAAGTAAGCTTTGATAACAGATCATGTCCAGACATATGTTATTGTAAGCCTATGTGCTTTGGTTAGATCCTTGTCCCACAGATCCCAATCTCTTGGCTTATGTCGGATATACCAAAAGTCTCAAGATATTCGATCAACGCACTGGATCGACCGCCAGGGTCATTTTGGATGGCAAACTTCATGGAGGTACATGATGATTAAAGAATAAACTTTCTCTCTTTGATAAATCTCAAAGGCCAAGTGAATTGTGTGAGATGGGATCAGAACGGGAAAATGCTAGCGACGTGTTCGCTAGATACAAGCGTAAAAGTTACGGATTTCGGGTCTGAAAAGGTACTTCACGAGACGAAATCTCTGGATAAATGTAAATAATTTCGTTACGATCTTTGCTAACTGGCTTGTAAAATAGGTGGTGTTTACTCTGTTTGCTTTCTAGATTAAAAAAATATGAATTCTCGGTAAAAACACCAAAGTGTAGCCTGTTTTATGGGAATCTTTTCATATAAATAATAATATCCTCATGCCTAAAGAAATATACTCGAAAAATACTATTTATCTATTGAATAACGCAATTTTACTTATGTGATTGTGATTTTCAAAAATGCTGGTACTATTGTAAGAGAACTCCTTTATATTAGAATCACTTCCATTTTCATATTGATTGAATGGAATGACACATGCCCTTCGCTAGAAGTTTCTTTCTCAATGCTAAAAGCAATTTAAAGAAATCACAATGTGTATGTTTTTTCGGACCTCAAATACGAGGAGACGGCCTTCCAGAACTGATGTATGTTTAAAATTCTGCTCAATTCTTGATAAGAGAGTTGCCAATGCGATTGGTTGGATCGAATTTTCTCAGTTTAATTGTAAAGTTAGTGGGCTGGCGATTTACACACAATAGACCTGAAAAAAGATCATTAATCTAGTCACTCAACAATAAGAAGGCTATGCGCTGCCTTCTACTTTGTACTGAGCAAGTTTCTCCAAGAATAAGACATACTTATGTAAAATGTGCGAATCACCTTCATTGAGCTATATTACTCCAGCATTAAGAGAATTCTCTCATTATTCGCAACGAAACTGATTAGATGCAGGCAGGCAGGAAAACGTGGAGTCTGTCTAGTTTTTCTGTTTCGATTGTTAAGATATTTGATAATTCACAAAAATTTTGTAGATAAGTACATTTTGCAAAGTAATTTCAATAGCCTTCTGCGCATTTGAGACCTTCAAATAGAAGGATGGAGGGTGTTGGATTATTTAGACAGTAAAATCGCTTTCATTTTCGCTGAATTCTAAACACGTAGATGAAGTGATAAATCTCATAAGAATATTTAATATAACAACCTCCTGATTTTAATTGAGAAGCGCTTTAGCTTCAAGAGTAAATTAAAACTTTTATCTCAGCACCTTGAATTGTTGATCCCTTTGGATTTCAATAAACCAGTCATCATTAACAGAAGCTCGATGCATTTGAAAAGAAACACAATCTCATTCTTGTTCTGTGTCTTTGTTGTTCTTGCAAGTATATCGCAAGCATTATCCTTTTTCATTAGCTGTTTGATAAGGAACCTGGGAATTCTACGATATTAGAGACTCTACTATCTATGATTTTCGAGACCCTAGCAGTAGTTCGATATCTCAAACCTTCACATCTACATTTCCACTTTGGACTGGTGCCAAGAAGTACGGAGTAAGTTTCTGAGTGAAAAGAAATGTTTACATGGGGCGCGAATTGACATACCTTTCTGAGAATTTCAAACCAGCTGTATTGAGTTAACTTGCAGTAGTAGTTTTTAATTATGTCGGTATATAGGACCGATCTTTATGACGGTAGGGTATTGATGCTTGCACTCAACGACGCTGCTACACATTATTATATTGCCCTCATGGGAGCACCGGATAATCCCAATGGAGAGGCTTTCTTGCCTCCGCCATATGTAGCAATATCATTCTTGGGAGCTATTATGATCGGAAATTTTTTTATATAGAGCAGCACTGATAATCTTCCTGCTGAAGTCTGGGCTTTTGTATTCTTCTCAGTTGATACATCTACTGTCCGTCAGTTCAGTTCAATCAGCTACATCAACGCCTATTCGCAGGAAATGCAGAATATTCAAGAAAATTGGAATACAAATCCGTTTAGTTACTCTCCCTCTCTCTCTCAAAGTGCTCTTTTCAGATTTGGAGGTGATTATTCCGCAGCTTCTTGTCTCTGCTATATGACAAGAGTCAGATTATATCACGGTATCTTCTCCAACCAACCGAGCTTGATTCCGATTTTTGCAGGCGATCTTCCACGTAAGAAACAATTTCCTACGTTTTTATCAGAATGATAATTTTTTTTTTTACAAATTAGATGGAATGTTTGTTTTCGATTTGACGCCAAAGACTCCTTTGCTATCAACACTACCAGCGAGCGGAACCTCGATCAGTTATACGATCCCAATAGCCCTTTCTGCAACTCTTGGTATTTTGTCATATCAACTTAAGTAATAGGCTAAATTGCCATGGTTAAGGCTTCAGTGGCAATCCAGAAGTCAGTGATCCGAAGTTCGGAGGATATTTTTTGAGTTGCAATAGAAGTCAAATTGTGACTCTATTCTCCGGAGTTGCTGTTTCAGGTGCTGTCTCTGCTAGTCTCTGGTTTCGACCGAAAATTTCACCCGCAGAGGCAGGAAGCAACTCGCCACAGGCCATTCTCAGGATACAAGATCTTATGAGCAGATATATAAATTTTATATATTTTTATTTATTTCGAATTTTATTCGTCACTGTTCAGTTGACTCAGAGAAATATGAGCCTATTTTAATGCATGGGCAACAAAAACCATGATTTGTAAAAGTAAAAGCTAATAAGAAAGCCTTTAGACGTCTTCCGACAAGAAATTAGTTTCCTTCGGCGGAATTAGTGGTCAAATCAGCACCTCTGCATCAGTGATTACACCAAGTAACCAATCGGCCTTCAATTATTGAGTCTATTTTAATCTATTACTAATTTCTAGATGAATGGAGCCATCTGTTTTTCAACTCCTATTACTCTCTTCCCAACGAGACGACGCTCTATCATGCTGATCTTTATATAAATGGAGTCATTGTAGGAACAGGAACTTATAATCAAACTCTAGCATTTACATCTGCGCAAATGTTCGTTTGCGGCAACAATGACCCTTCACGTCCTTATTCAGGAGTAATTAATGGAGCTTCAATCGATATTGCAGATTTGGTGATGTATCTTCAAAGTTTACTTGTCACCAAAGATTATTCAGGTATATCAGATTTAGTTTCTGAGCCTTAATCAGTCTCCATTCAAATTATTGAAAATATGACACGTAATGGATGTCTCGCCTGGATGAGGTATGGATTTGATCCCGATACTCAAACGTGGTCTCAAGTCTGTGTCTATTGTGCTGAAGGTTATTATTTCTTATCAGGAAACTGCACAAGAGCATGCCCCACATCTTATTTTCACCATGGCCCTACTCGATCTTGCCGAGGTACTTTCAATATAATAATTTTATTAATAAATCCAATAACAATGTATTAGCTCATTACACCGACGGATCAACATCTGCGACTTGTTTCGATAACAACGCGGCTCTCGAAGGAGATATGATCGTAACTCCTTCGTCTGGAGGAGTGCCGCTTTCAACTAACTTTTCGGTGTCTCTTGAAGGCTGGCTTGACCAGAACGGAGGTCCTTTGGTGTTTTCTGCTTTGTACATGTATACCAACCTGAGTGATTCCACAAATACTTCTGTGCAGATCTCGTCCGACTCTCCAAGAACAGAATTTTCCTTCTTTTGCCTGAATGTGAGCAGTATCGTCGTAACTGCAAGTATAAAGGATTCGTTTCTTGGCTGTGCTACTATTATATCAACTACAGTCGTACTTTCTCCGCTAAGCAGCTCGATCTCCATCAGCGAGCTTTTGAGTAATACAATTAATTTTGCGCAAACAGCGATTTCGAGTGGATCACCAGGTGCTATTGGGACTCTTAGCACTCAACTGTTTCAAAACGATCAAATGATCCTCAGCACTTTAACTTCAGGCGCGAGCGAACAGCTTTATGATTGCAGCAGCTCGACTATAGCTTCGCCGTTCTGCTCTGGTCATGGTGTCTGCGAAGTCATTACAAATTGTAAATGTGATACAGGTTATTACTACGTTGATTACAGTATGAATCAAACTGCATATGAACAGCAACTCAGCTATAGACAAGAAATCCTTAGTTTTGCGACAAAAGCCATTAATATAAAACATCTCATTAATTCATTAATTGAATTAATTGACTGACTAATTTTTGAAAATATTCTCTTTATCTCGATTTTCCCCCTTAATTTTGAAGTCAATATCAAGAAAAGCTGATGATTAATCGGCGAATTCTAAAGGAATCTCCCACCCGTCCTCTCCCCCGAGGATATTCAACAAATAGAGGAGCAATTGTTTGCAGGTGTTATTTTACCTCTATAGCAGCTAGCTCCACCAGTGGCATCGATATGCTTCATCTAGAAAGCTACTTAATTTGGTCGATGCTCTCACTAAAGATCCTTATCTCAACGACAACACTACGCTCTATCAGCTATTAGCCTCCTGAATAATACTCTCAGCCTTTTGCAAAATACCAATATGAGCGCAAACAACCTCTCCACATCCATTCAGAATGCCGCGAACATCATTTTGAACATATTAAATCAAGTCACTCAGACAGATTGTGGCGTTTCAACCAATTTCTCTTCTCAAGCAATAAATTCTTCTTATTCTTTGCTTGAAGAGCTTTCTGAGTTATCTCTAAAATCAAGTAATTCTAGCGGCCAGCCTAACAACACCATCCAAACACAGTCATTCTTGCTCTATACCACTCTTATCAACTCAACTAACCTTTCGAATCTGACGATCCCATCAAGCAGCGACACTGGACCCCAAGTCACCTTTGGCAACGTCATGAACCAAAACGTAGACTCTAATAATCTCCCGAATTTGCTGGCTATAAGTTACATTTACCTCAAAGAAAACCCTCTGAGCTGTAACAAAGCGAGTCCTTCAATCAATTTTACTTTGGACATTAAAGACGGAGCAACTCTTAAGCCAGTCGAAGTGGCGGTTCCTGTTCAAGTCAGCTATCCCAAGAGCAGGTTCGGAAGCATCATTAGCTGTCCCAACAGTGTTAGCTGCTCTAAAACAGTTGATTCTAACGGAAACAGCGTCTGTAATTGCCAAGACATCTCGATATTTAATGTAAAAGCGCAGCTCGCTAACATTTATGAGCGCTCACAGCTTAAGCAGTTGAACCTGGAAAATTTCAAAAAGCTTTTCTCAAGCCTGCCAGTGAAAAAATGGGCGTTTTGGATCGCTTTGGTATTTACAGTGTGATTGGTTGTGATTTGAGTGGTTGTAAATACTGTTAACAAACGATATTGCCTCGTGAAAAGCTTCAGAGAAGTCGCGATCCGAAACCGACGAAAGATTGTTAAAAGAGATGCCCTTAAGTTCAGCTTCGGTTACAAATGTCTCATCGTGCTCGCTGTTACCCATCCTTTATTGAGCATCTTTCTCTTTGAAAATCCAAGAATTTCCAACGGTTTTCGGGCTTTGTTGTATTATCTAAGAGTGATGATCTTGCTGGGCTATTCGGCTGTATTTGCTTCAAAGGAGCAGCAAGTAAACTATGAAATTTATATTTTAATATTCTAACATCATTTTAGGCTTTCAATGTCTATTTGGTGATGATACCGATATTTATAGTGATACCTTTTGATCCACAAGGCAGTGAGCAGACCAGTCTTATCCCGACAAGAAAGGTATATTTGAACTCTTGGGTTAAAATAACTAAATCCATTCACTTTTTCAAGGGAATTCAAACGAGGGAACCAGAAAGCTAAGTTTAATGATTTAAAGGAAGAAATTCCCATTCCGATAAGTAGATGGCGTTTACTTATCATCTATGCGGGCACAACTCTTGCAATTTTCATGTCTATTGGAAGTATCATCATGGCCCTTACGATTTCTATGGGGATAGATGATGACCTGCAGCTTTCTTGGGGTCTTAATTTTCTCAAATCTTTTTTGCAAGATTTGATCGTTTCGCTAATGATTAGTTTCACGCTCAATTTGTTACTGATAAAATCAATAGGAAGAGATAGAAAAATTCCGCCAAGATTAAGAAGAATGACGAGAAAATGCATTAATGATAATTTCGAAAAAACGATCCGAATATTTAAAAGAAGGCAGGGTGCAATGAAGCCGAATCTGCGTGCGATGAGGGTATCAATTTATAAATTTCCTTACGTTCTTAATTTCTCTTAGAACGGCAAATTTAGTCGAAATCAAGCCATGTCAGTCAACAACTCCGAATTCGTTTCGATGAGAGTTAATTCAATCCAGCATCCATCACAGGGACTTTGGAAGGGACCATAATCAGTTAATATTCCTGATGGCAATTATCTGAATTGATAAATATCAATTTGGTATTTACAGAGTAGAGAATTAAGTTAAGTGCGAACCTTGCTATTTTGTAAAAGGTATTTTGCAAAATTAACAACTTTCTTCCAATGAAGTTCGAGGCAATTAAGAAGAAATCGAAAAATTGTGGAAGCAGAGATGACAAATTTGAAGTTTTATGTTTAAAATTTTTATTCTACTAAAGTTAAAAAATTGTTGCTTTTGCAGCTAATTAAGGAAATAAGAGGTTTGTCCTTTGATTTCTTTTGGTTGTTGAAAGTTTTGAAAAAGAAATGCGAGCAATAATTTCAATGTTTGCTATGATTTGTCACAGATAGAAGCAGCCAGGGTATACCTTCCTTTTTGTTATTAGGAGTTCGTGAAGCCATTTTAGCTATTATATTTAAAGCTTCGAATTAAATGGGTTAAAGCAAATTCAAAATATGATCATTTTCTTTAGATTGTTTTTCATAATGATATTCAGCATTCCAGTGTCACTATGGTTATGTTAGATTTCAAATTTTCGACGTTTATTAATTTATTTCAAGAAAAAATATAACCAAAACAAAATGCCTGCCACTAATGGATACTAAAGAGATTAACAATTCGTGGGAATTCAATTATGGTATGAACAATATGATTATAAGCTATTAGCATCCTATTGCCGCTTAGAATTGCTCCCATTTCTCTTTTTCTTTAAATTTATTTGCGTTTCTACCTATTTCTTTTTGTGAATGATTCCCGCACTGTCAGAAAATTCGTCTTGTGCTCTCTTTTTGAAAAATCTCAAGTATTTTTCTTTTGAATTCACTGTTTGCTAAATCATAGCAACTTCGTCGTTCTTCAAAAAGTTTTGGTAGCCTCGAGTATAGAACCTGGGTTTTTGATGGAGTCAATTATAAAAATAGATTTCAAGGAGCCAATTGTCAACTGTGAGTTGTATTCCTTCGCGTACTAGCTGGTCAATCGAAATAAACTTCGTCTCCTTCCTCTTCCATCATTCAACTTTTCCTATATCATGATTTTATTGCGTTTATATTCGAACAACACAACAAAAAGCATTCCAATCCTTTATTACTAGACTGCTGAGATGTGTATGGCACCCCGATTGCTCGAAAGATGCAGGAAGCTTATTTTAGTATTATTTTCTCAAAGCTATTCCAATAGAATTTCTGAGCTTATTTTGTAGCTTGAGTTGCTTGCCCTCTTTTCCTGATAGAATAGAAGACACTACCGAATGATTTCATTCTTGATCCTAAGGTAGTTCAATTTCCGCTGAGAACCGTGAAAAGATTTTCCATAAAACTGCTGTGCAATTCCAACAAATGTCTCCATTCAACCATTAGTACTCTGCTTTGATACCAAACAATTGTCTCAGAAAATGAAGGTTTCTACTTTTAAAAACGAAAATTTTTTTTTCCCTCATGAGTCTAAATCACATGGAGACCTGTCACGATAACGTGAAAAATTAAAAACGGGCTGCAGAAGCATTAATCGAGGTTTATTTGGCAATTTAATTGAGCACGTGAATTATTTCTGGAACAGTGCAACGGTATTTATCGTGGTATTGCGCATAAATTTACAAAAACATAGTAACTTGAGTAAAAAAATTTATTTAGGTATGTACACAACACAACCGGTTTATTCAAATCAAGTCGCACCTTACTATGACCCAAATCAAGGCGCGGCGCCTTACTATGATCCTTATGGCAATCCAAGCGGTTACGGCCAGACAACTGGCGTAGCTATGCAACCAGCCGTAATGATGCAACCAACGATCGTTATGACTCAACCAGTGATGCAGCCGATGGTTATGACAGCGATGCCGCTCGGTCCAACGGCCCAGGTACCTACCATTTCTTTCTATCATGCCTAATTCGATTTAGGAGCCTTATCCTGATCTACCCAGAAAACTTAGCGGCTGGAAAATGTCCAAACAATTCTATTGCAAGAATTGTAAGGGTCCACATGACTCAAATGTTACATATGAGGTCGGAGATGGCACGTGGACGGCTGCAGTTTTGCTGCTCTTCTTCCTTCCAGGAACTTGCTTTGTTCCATTCCTGGTTGACAGCTGCAAAGACGTCGTCCATAAATGCCCTCAATGCCAAAATGAAGTTGGTCGTAACAAGTTCTTTAAGATGAGCGGAATCTAATAGTTTTTGAAAATTTCTTCGCCATTCATAGATTATAAGATAGTACAACCCATTTATCGCAACAGTTAATAGCAATTTGTATTTGATTGTATCTTGAAGTCTCTTTTATTCGTGAAAAATTGAGACATTAAATTCTTTATCAATCAATCACTCAGAAAATCTGTTTGTGCTCTTTGTAATAAAGTTTTTTCTGGATCCCGAATCTAGTAATTTTGGCTTGAGGGCTTTGGTTAGGAATCACTGTATGGAATATCGTACATTAATAGAAGAACGCGATCACATTTTTCATTAATAAGATTGTTTCTTCTGGAATTAAAATATTTTCCTTTATTTCACGAACTTATTAATGGAACCAGCAAAAATCCAGCATGTAATGGAACCGGCAAAGGTCCAAACACATGCTGAACCAATTTATCATGGAAACTACTGTGACACTTACAATCCGGTCCCCTACGACCATGCAACTGGTGTGATAGCCCAACCAAACATCGAATATGGTCAACCAATCATGCAACCGATGATGATCATGCCAACAGTCATAGTTGGTCCGACTCTATCAGCAATAAACCCACTTGTCCACGTACCTCTGATCTATTTTTTACAAGCTTAAATTAAATTAGGAACCTTATCCGGACCTACCAAGAAATCTTAATGGATGGAGAATGCCAATGCAATTTTATTGCAAATTTTGCAGGTCGCCACAGACTTCAATTATTCATCTGGAGACAGGAGATGGTACTTGGTTTGCAGCTTGTATATTGCTGTGCGTTCCTCCTCTTTGCGTCTTGCCATTCTTTCTGGATAATTGCAAAGATATCGTTCATCAATGTCCTCGTTGCCAACAAGTGGTTGGCCGCAACAAAAACTTCGACGCGAGCAAGATCTAATTATATGGACATTTCATTGTTATTCATATCTTATGAACAAGTATTGTGCTATTCCTTCGAAGATTAGAAATTAAGCATGATGTATTTCTTTTTGGAGTCTATTTATTATTTGTGATACTTTGAGCATTTTATTATCAACTAAATCTGTTGGTAAGTCTCCTAATTTGGATTAGGGGCTGCTAATTGACATTTGGGATATGAGATAAAGACTCAGATTGTGTATGCTGCCTTGCAAGTTACTTCATTATAATTTTTTATGTGATGTTCTCAATTATTCGTCTGCCTCCATGGAATCATTAGCCAATTTATTTGACTTTTTTGAAAAGAAAAGTGTTAAAATAGACTATGTGGGTCCAACCTATTGCTCATTGAGAGAGTTTTTTCCTGTTTTAATTCCAATCAAACATCCGACGTACATGTAACCTTCTTAAGAAAATTTTAAGAACTTTTTGGTACCATCTTTCTTTATCACAATTAAAAACATGTGATTTACTTTTTGTTTTTGAAAGACAGGCAAGTAAATTGTTGATAATTTGATGAAAAAGTGACACCGTAAAAGTATAATTTTACAGTTCTTCTGAGAAGAAGAGAAGAACGCTCACAATGAATATGAATAAATTGAAGAGGTAATCCTTATCGAACAAAATAATCATTTTATTAATCAGACGCTATAACTTTCAAGAAAGCAAGTTAAGGCAAATTTCGATTGTTCTCTTATTTTATATATTTGGAACTTCAT
>ENA-UOTZ01002275-UOTZ01002275.1-compost-metagenome-genome-assembly--contig:-NODE-2275-length-10387-cov-3.545490_pt1 | contig 10387 bp, 4 predicted proteins | sample MGYA00238144_ERZ746983 | MGnify/ENA primary metagenome ERZ746983 (study PRJEB28759, sample SAMN06268863) | compost metagenome | isolation source: single cell | place: USA: California, Emeryville, Joint...
ACAAATTAAATTCAAGGCGTGCATAAATTCAAATGCTTCCGCCATCCATCAATTCATTCCACCATTTTCTTATATTTCGGCTTTTAAGTCTTTAGCGGCGAATGCAAAGTGCACATAACTGTCACTTTTTGGTTAGAAGTACTTCAACAACACCTTGGCATAGAGGAGTTTGATACTACTGTTTTGCAATGGGACTTTACTCATTTTAGTTTTGAATGAGTGCTTTCGAGAGCTCATTATCAAAATAGCACGTAAAGCGCTTTATTAATAATTAATTAGAACGATCATATAAACAATGAGTTCTCAATTTTAATTAATAGGATCACAATTTATAAAATCACAAATAAAATAAAATACAGCTCCGTATTAAATCGACAATTAAAAATCCGATAGAATTGCTTTCATCATGCTATTTAGGAAATATGCGATTCATTTCTCTATCTCTGATGAAGACTTTAAGAATTTTGCTTACGTAAGTTGAAAGATCTTTCCAAAACCTCTTAAATCTTTCAATTCAAAAGGTAATTATATTGGGTGTGGGAGCGTTCTCGATCACAAACGTCGCTTTCAAAGCAAATGAAGATGCAACTCAAAAAACGATTTCTGCAGTGATCTTAGCCCTCTATGCAATTCAACTACTGCTGCTATTTTTATGGATTAAGTGCGAAAAAAGGAGGAAAATTCTCAAGATCTTGATCTGTCTCCTTACCGTGGGCATGTGCATCCTAGCATTTGAAGTACTTGTTGCTGGAGTCTGGGTCCTTGAGGAGCCGAGTAAGGATATCAGGTTGGCCTCCTTTATCTCAGGGATTGGAATCGGGATATTGCTCTGGCAAACAATTAAATACATCGGCTATTGGTGGGTCAAGGCGCTGCTATTTACCGCTTGCATGACCGAATTTATGGGCAGGCTAATCGACTCTAAGCAGAGTAGACTCTTATATCTCATCCCATTCCTCTTGATCATTTCTCTGGCAGTTTTCTTGCTCTACGCCGACCAAAAACTCAGCGGAAAAGAGTTCCGAGGCTTTCAGAATCAGCGCACGCTTAAAAAAAGATGGAAGGATTTCGTCAAATGCTCCATGCCTCTGCCTCTTCTCATCGTCGATAAGAGTCTCAACGTCAGATTCTATAACGACAGCTTCAAAACGACTTTTGGTCTTCAGAATTACCAAAGCTCACAAGGCCACAGTCAAATTCTTGAGCTGCTAAATAGCACTTACGTTGATAAAAATTCCTTGCCCATGTTCACCGGAACCAATGCTTCTCCGAGAATTAGACCAGTTGAAGAGCTCCAAGTCGAAACTCATTCCACTCTCATTCAAAGTTGCGACAGCCGGAACAGTTTCACACTCAAAACTCTGCTCAGTCTTGAGGAAGTGAAGAATTTTTCATTCCAAGAGGGTATAAAAATAAACCATTGTAAAATATACAACTTCCAATCAAGAACGACTGATGTCCTGGAGTACGAGCTGAGATTAAACACTATAACTTGGAAGAACGACGGCTGCTTTCTCTTAATGTTCCAAGACACGACAATCGTGCAACTAAACGAAAAACTCAAGCAGATCAACATGTATAAAGACATGCTATTAGCGACTGTTTCCCACGATCTTCGGACGCCAATAAACGGTATGCTGAATGTCCTCGATACCATTGAGCCAGATATCACCCCAGAGCATCGGCCGCTTCTAAAAATATGCCGAGACAGCGGAGATCTACTGCTTTTGATGATAAACGACATTCTCGATTTCTCTCAGATCCAAAACCAGAAGCTGAAGCTGAGTTTCACAACCGCGGTCACTCGGAAAATTGTGACAGAAGTTGTTGATTTAGTACGGCTGCAGGCCGAAAAGAAGGGTCTTGAGTTAAAAACCGACGTAGACATAGATGTTCCCACACAAATATACACGGATCCAGTGAGACTAAAGCAGATTTTACTGAATCTGTTAACAAACGCTCTGAAGTTCACGAAACAAGGATATATTAAGGTTTCTGCAAAGCTTCATATCTTTAGAAACAATAAGCAAATACAATTTGCTGTGGAAGATACAGGTATAGGGATCAAAGACGAAGATAAAGAGAAGCTATTTAAGCTATTTGGGAAGATCGAGCACAAGAATCCTGAAATAAATAAGTAAGAATATTTCTTCTTTGTGTCACAGTTGACTGACTTATTATCATCATAATTTTAGGAATGGAATCGGCTTGGGTTTGAAAATTTGTCAAGATCTCTTGGAGATGCTGAATCCAATGGAAAATAATAAATTCGAGGTAGAGAGCACGTATGGTAAGGGCGCAACGTTTAAATTCTACGTGGCTTGCGAGAATATCAAGGACTCATCAAAAATGCTGTTTGATACCGTCTCTTCTGTTTCTATCAAAATGCTGGATTCTCCCCTCTCAGCTACTCTGCATAGATTGGTCACTCACCGAGGGGGTATACCATCAGCAGCTGAACGAGGTCATGTCAGATCATTCTCTGCGATTGATGAAGAAAATGAAGGCATGAGCCTTCCAGTTTTTCATGCACGGACGAAGTTGGTGCTTGATCAAGTCAAACCAAAGGTCCTCGTTGTGGATGATACAGCATATAATGTCGTGGCTCTTACTTCTCTTTTAGAAACACTCAAGGTGGAATGCTATTCGGCTTTCGATGGGGAGCAAGCAATAAAAAAGATAGCTGAAGAGAAATTACCATGTGACCTTATTTTTATGGATTGTAATATGCCTGGAATGGACGGGTTTACTGCAGCTTCGCATTTAAGAAAGCTCATGGAGGACAATTTGGTGAAAACGATGCCGATTATAGCGGTAACGGGATATTCGCTTCCTGAAGAGCATCAAAGATGCTTAGAAGCTGGGATGAATAAAGTTATTGTGAAACCTCTTAAGAAAGCTATGTTGAAAGAAATTTTAGAAGAGTATGGACTTCTCAAAGAAGATGTTGAAAATCTTTTGGTTTAGGCGCTGTTACATTTACTGGTATTTTACAATTGTCTATCTAATAAAACCACACATTTTTTATTTTCTATAAGGTTGAATGCAAGGATAGAGCGTAAGTTTCGTAGAATTTTGTAAAACTATTGAGAAAAATATGTTAAATGTCAGAAAGAAATTATGGTTCGGAAGCTTAAGGAAAGCACATGCTATGATATAATAATGATGATATCAAATCTTTTTTTAGCGACAAAGGTGATGAATCTTTTCAAATAATGGACGGAGAGATGACTCCTTTCTACTGCGGAAATTGATGTGAAATCCATGAAAAACGAATCTATTGTAATCATTGTTGAAGTCCATTTTTGAGAATTAGTTTCTGAAATAAATCCTTATGTGTTGAAAATCCTGCTACGGTATCGAATTAAATGAATCAAATCGAGTTAAAAACCTGGGACCACGTCGCCTTTTCATTATTAGTTTTACTGCTTATATTCAAACTTTTTCCTTATTCGAATCCAATCTCATCTTATATATGCATAACCAAATAATTCACAATCTGCTTTTACTGCACAATTATTTTCAACTTTGACTTATAAACTGTTTTGCTCTTCCTTAGAATTTTACATATGTATGATTCTCGTCGTAACATACAGTGTTTAACTGATAAACCATTTTGACAAAGCATATATTCTCTTAATTGCTAACTTTCTTCTGTCACTGATTCTCTGAGTTCTTTCAGATCCACAGGCGCCTTTATCAACTTGATATCATTATACCCACTACTCAGCTTCCGCTGCTCAGCAGAGTGCGTCTCGGAGATAATTATCGTTCGAATCGGTCCATGGCCAACAATTCTCAGGAAAGAGAACACATCAATGGCATATTTCATCGCTCTTTGATCCCCAATCCAATCGTTGATAACTATCAGATCTAGAGTATCATACTCTACTTTGATCGTCTCTAGCAATTCATCTAAATTTGAGATGATTACCGCTGAGTAGTCATACTTTTTGAAAAAAACTTCAAAGAATTTCTGACCCCATACACTAGCGTCAACAATCAGGACCTTCTTGCGATTTAATCGGGGATACAGTCCAATATTATAAACATTCGCGAAAGACCTCTGCATCCCTGGTGATTGGAATTTTTCCTGGTCATCGAATCGTTTTTGGCCAGCGCTAGGCCAGCGATTTCTGCTACTTTCACCCTGAACAGCAGGTGTATCTTGATCTGTCATCATTTTCACCAACTCTGCGCTCTCATAAAACTCGAGCCTAACAGTTCCCCTCTTTTTTTGCCTTACAAGTAGATTACTCGAGTCTTTGGTAAGAGAAACCACAGGTTTCAAGCTACTTTCAGCTATTTTTTCCCATTGGGAGATTTTCTGCATCAATCCCTGCTGTCTTCTTCCTTCTTCTCTTGGTAGCCGATTACCGAAGTACTGTTCGATGAACGTACTGAGTTCCTCAGAGGAACGAATTGTTATTCTAACCCTCAGCATTCCTCTCCCTTCGCTAGCTCCATCCTCGTCTGCGAGGTCTTTTCTACGGATTAATCGCTGATTGTTATCAAGGATGATGTAGTCGCTAGCAGGAACGATTTCCGTGGCTCTAAACCTGCTGAAATCTGTGGCTTTCCAACTATCAATCGACATGTGAGCCTGGCTCCGTTGCGGTAACAGCTGGAAAGAGTCTCCTCGGTTGACAAAGAGCTCGTCCCATTCAATATTAATCTTAAATCGAGCAGACTGAGTGGCTTGTTTGAGAAAAATCAGCACGTTTAAGATAATCGCTTGAATTTTCTGAGCATTAACATGAAGTTTTTTGGGGATTGTTTTTGAAAGTTTCATCTGCCCTTTGATAGAGTTATCTGCTATCAAACTACAGAGAATACCCCAGATTTTTTCTACAAAAACAGTCGTTCTTGTCACCGGCAAAGCATGAATATCAGAGTCAGGACTACTAATCGATTGTGACTCCCCATAGATGAGCTGTTGGGTAAGAAGCTGGGCGTAAGAATCGATCTTTTGTATTGTGTCTCTGATCTTGCTGCCCGCGTCCTCATAAGCTAGTTGAGTATATGCTGTTAGCATCCACAGATAGTGAGAAGTATCTTTGCCGCGAGCCTTCATTGTCTCTGAAAGTTGATTATTCTCTTTCTTCAGCTCCGCCACAGTTTTCTTTAGTGATGCAATCTCCTTATCCTTTATTTCCGTCAAGGCAGCCCATAATTTGTCAATTTTCTGATTTCTGTGGACATAGGACCAAATCAGTCCACTATATAACAAAGAATATATGAAAATTAATGATTTTTCCTGAGATTCCGTGGTGATTGGAGAAATGAGTGGATTCAGGACATTCGAGAAAAATTTTTCCGGAGAAATAAAATAATGCAAAAGCAAGCTGATCGAGAGCTGAGCGAAAGCTACGGAGGCTCTCTCTGAGAACATTATCAGTAAAAATTGAAAGCTGTAAGTTGTCCAAAATAAATAGTTTTCACAGCCAAGGCAAAGAATTGCAGGTCCTCTTGCCATCTCGATAAAAATTATGAGACTTTGTATCAGAGGATTGTTTTTGATGGCCAGACTGCTGATTGTTAGAATGATAGACATGCAGTTCAACAATATGATAAAATTTGGTTGTGATAGGGCTGTAGTGAGACCGAAAGTGCCTGCAGTAAGAAAAAGCACGTAAAAACGGAGATTGACAGGTTGATTGTCTGCTATCAGATTTGAAATCCTTTTCTCTTCATCAATTGGCGGCTTAGTTTTGTCGCTTGATGCTGTTTTCATTGCTTCGAACTCGAATTATTAGGATTTCTGATTATTGAATTCAAACGCAAAATAAAATAAATTTTAAATGGAGAATTGATGAAGTATGCAATGATTTTAAACTTTTCCTAACTTAGTAGTGGATTTCTCAGTGCTAATTGTTACAAATGAACGCAGTATATCTTGAGAAAGAAGATAACATTACTAATCTCTATAAGTACAATGGAATGCATTATTAATATTAGAATCGAATTTCACACTTCAAAATGACCAATGAATATATTAGAGGATGGAATTAATAAGAAATATCAATATATGAGGTGAAATATTACAATATACAGATATTATCATGAAAATTTTGATTCAATAGGAAAAATATTTGAGGGAGCTTCCGAAATATAAGCCTATGGAAGGTTTTAGATTCTCGCAAACAGAAAAAAATCACTTGGTTCTTATATCAAAGCTGACCGTTCTAATAAACTCCATTCAGTGTGGAAACATTTGGACTGCTCTTTTTTCTATTCGCCAAGAGTGTTCTGATTTCTTCAAGTTTGATTTCAACATAAATCAATTTGATCAAAAATCTTTCAAATAATTCGATAGTTTCTCTGCTTATTCGTTGGGCTGAATTCTTTGGAGTTTGCATCATCTCTTCGGTCAATGAAAGCACCCTTTCCAAGTCTTTCAAACTTATTTCTCCATCACGGTCTTGATCCAATCTACCAAAAAGCAGTTCGATTTGTAATTTATCCAATGTTAATCCTCTCATCATTAAGAAAGAAGACAAACTAGATTTGTTGAGCATGTAGCTATTTGACTCCATTAGCATGTATTTATAAATCGCAGTAGGAGTGAAATCTTCTGTTAGAGATAATTCCCTTCTCAGTTTTTTGATGAGATTGTCAGATTTCAGAAATTCTTGCAACACTTTATTCAACTCTTCTCTCTCACTGGTGAGATACTCTCCTGTTTCATCAGAAGCTAACCCTTCACTTTGGATCCTGCTCATCTCAGCTTCTCGATTTCTTTCGGGAGAAGAATATTTATCGGCAGAAGGATTGGAATAATCGACTATTGTAACACTAAACCGCGATCGGCTTAAGTCTCTGAGAGGATGCGGTTCATTCAGTGCGGAGCCACGACTAAGATTGCTTAGGTTTGCCTGCTGCGAAGGACTCAATGGAATACCATTATGTTTGTTAGGAACGCCACTGAATTTGGATTTCGATTCACTGAACAAGTTGTGGTAGAGGCTCTGTGTGTTGCTGTTGGGACTGAACAGAAAGTTATTCATTTCGGCAGTTCTTGAGGTATCGGGGATCGTTGTGGGCAAGAAGTGGCTTACTGAAGTATTAGAAGGCGCCATCGAGCTGAGGCGTAAGTTCTTTTTTGAGTGTGAGATAACACCGCTGAGTTTGCCAAAGCTGTTATTTCTCGAGTTTCCTGCTGTTGATGCCATCATAGTTGATTGAGTCGGACTCCAAGTTCCATCTACTATCGAAATAGAGTTGGCTTTAGAGTGTCTTCCCCTGACACTGCCTCTCAGACTCATTAATGACTCTTCGGAAGGGTTGTCGATCAAAAAAGGACGAACTTTCTCGTTTCCATTGTGCTCGTTTTTCTCAGAGAGATACTGCGATACTTTTGTGCTATAGACGATTTTGCCAGATGATTGTGGATGGGTTATCTGCTCTCCATGCGGTGAAAGACTACGCCTCGTAATGATTCGCGAATAACGATTGTAATTAAAGAAAATTTCAACGAATTCTGCGTAATCCAACAATCCATCTTCATTTCTGTCGAATCTCTTGATCAGGATGGCACACATCGCAGTATTGATACTGTGTCCATTTGATTTGAAGAACCATGACAAGTTGTTTACATCAATTGCTCTGTTCTTTTCTTCTGTGATGCGATTGAAGGCAACACAAACATCCCAGTCTTTCTGTGTGAGCAGCTCTTTTTTGCTAGCTTCTATAAATTCCAGCAGCTTTAACTCATACAGCAGAGTTCGAGACAGAGCCCAGGCAGTTGAAACGTGTAGCGGCTCATGGGAATTTTTCTCTGTGGCAAGAATATAATTATAAATATCAACTTTTTTGTCTTTCACCACTTTCGAAGGAAGAAGGAACTTTACGAACTCTTCGAAGGATAAAGACTGATTCCCTGTTGAGCTGTAAGTGCTAAAGAAGATGTCCAGGGTTTCATTGGCAGAGGTAGATTCATGTTTTGTTAGGAAGTTGGCAAGATCTCTGGACTTGATTTCTTTTGAGCTAGGGTGTTTGATAGCGTTGAAGGCAGATGAGAAACTAAATTCGTCGTTCTCTAGAAGTGCTTCCCTGGCAGCTTCAATTTCAATTTCCCTTTCAGTGATCTGAGCCAGAAACTCAGCCAGCAGTTTCATTGATTCAGGTTTAATCATGTTGCGAACTTTGATTAATTTTATTTTCAATTTAGATAGAATGCAATAATCTGAAGAATCTGAAAAGCTGAAGGATCTACGACACTGATCGCTGCGGACGACTCAGAAATATTAAATTACTAAGTTCGTGACTTGAAGGGAGACAGAGAGAACAGTTTTAACAATCTGACAGAATAACGGAACTAATCGAGCGAGTGATTCCGGTCGACTGAACGGGTCAAATCAAAAACCTTCTATCTAGTTTTCCCGAAAGTATATTTATTATTTTGGGGACTGTAACGAGCTCATGCCATTAATCATCAAGCGATCAATCAAGACCATCAGATTGAGCTTCTCAACAATTAAACTCACACCACGCAACCAGCATACATTTCTTTAGAAAAAACAACTCCCGAATAATCATAATCACTAAATTTTAAAAGAGTAGGTTATCTCTCACCCTGCACATAGTCATCCAAAAAAAAAAAGAAAATTGAAAATTGCTCATTTGAATATGAGCTCTGCTGATGTTACGCCAACATTCGTGCTCATAAATAGAAATATTTCAAGTCAATATCAAAGACAAATAAGAAGCTTGCTCTTAGTATAGTAATGAATTTAATAACAAAGTGTTGTGAGGATGTAAACACCAATATCCCTAGAGGCCTCAAAACATGAAAAAAATTGAATAGAACAAGCTGCATTTCTCTTCAAATTCCTTAAAATTATCGCTTCTTTACGAGACCTTTTGCCTTTGGGAAGTTATCAACGTCGGATATCGACCCCATCTTGGTGGCAGTTGTGCTTTGGCTGGTGGTACTGACCATCGATTGATCATTTGGGTCAGCTCTACGCATTCCAGACATCGGCCGTTTGACTGGACCTCCTCTAATCACAGGCTGTCTTCTTTCGGCTGTAGTATCTTTCGCCTCTTCCTTCACCGGGGCATCGCTGCCAAAATCCAAAAACTCAAGGTAGATGTTCGGTTGTCCTTCATTATGTATCACCGATGTCTCGTCTTCATCTTCATTTAAAGCAGTATTGATCGTGTTTTGCAATCTTTGACTTATAGTAGTTCCTTCATAGTCTTCAGTCGTTCTTTCGGGCATGTCAAGCTCAAGTTGAAGGATATTATCGTATTTGTATCTCGGGTTAGACTCACCGAAGTTCTTCGCCATGCGAGCGTACTCGCTCACCGGTCGTTTTAATCCCAGAGCTGAATCAGGTCTTTTCTTCCTTAATGAGGTCTCGGAAAGCTGAAGATGTGGTAGCACCCAGTCATCGATTTCATTGTTCCATTGGGCTCTGCTCTCAACTTTCATGACTTCTTCCTCAGGCACAAAGCTCGCAATAATGGCCTCTCTAAGCAGCAATTGGCGCTGTAACTCCCTGATTTGATCAGCAAACGCTTCTCTTTCACGGTTAAACTCATCGACTTGATCTTGGATCTCGCTTTTGACCTCTTGATACTTATTGTAGAGCTTCTGGAGTTTCTTCTTTTTGTCTTCTAATTCCTCGTTTTGACTCGAAAATTTCTTTTCCATCATTAATTTCGCGTCCTCTTTTGCAGCGAGTTCTTCAGCGAGTCGCCTTTCCTGTATTCTTTTCTCTTCCAGCTCCAATCTCGCTTTTTGGAGCTCTTTTTCCTGCTTCATCGCCTGCTCCATAGCCTTATTGCCGACTATGAGCTTCTCTTCCATATTCTTGAGTTTCTTAAGCATATTCTCCTGATTTTCTCTCGCTTGATGCTCAGCTTCTTCCTTTTCTTTGAGTGCTTGCAGAAGCTGTTGCTTCTTTTCTTCAGCTAAGTGTTTCTGTTGCTCAATCTGCTTCCTTTCCTCCTCAGCTTTCATTCGAATCGCTTCTTTTTCCTTTGCGATTTTCTCTTGTATCTCCTTTATCTTTTCGGAGTTATTCACTGTGATGACCTTCTCAACGACTTCCGTTTGTCCGTCCATCATCAGACTTCCAAGATCAACGTTTCCTCCAGCTTGAAGTGACATCAGCTGTTGTCTGAGCTTCATGATTTCTTCCTGATACTCTCTGAGCATGGTATCCTTTGGATCTTCGTTGATCTTTGGCTTATTTTTGATACTTTTCGCTCTGTTGGCGTAACGGAGCGTGCTCAACGTTTCATCGAAATTCCAATCAGCAGGACCAATATTAGCAATCATAACCGTTTTCGTGTTGCCTCCGAGGGAGTCCTGCAAGAGACGAGTGAGCTTTGAATCTCTATAGGGAATGTGACTGGATTTTGGGTCAACGAGAGCGGA
>ENA-UOTZ01002276-UOTZ01002276.1-compost-metagenome-genome-assembly--contig:-NODE-2276-length-10386-cov-13.595693_pt1 | contig 10386 bp, 11 predicted proteins | sample MGYA00238144_ERZ746983 | MGnify/ENA primary metagenome ERZ746983 (study PRJEB28759, sample SAMN06268863) | compost metagenome | isolation source: single cell | place: USA: California, Emeryville, Joint...
CCAAATAAATTTTAGGTCTCAAAATATGTCAAGTATAATGGGAACAAAAACAATCCTCATTTGGATTTTTTTTGAAAAAGTCAACATGAAAAAAATGAAGAGATAAACATTCAAAGAATATCACCGCACAAGCTTTCATAGCTAAGAAGTTATTTTATGCAAAATATAGTATATAAGTTAATGGGCATTCCTATTTTCCATGCAGATTCTGCAATGTCTCTCCCAGCTTCAAAAGATCTCTTAATTGTTGGACTTGCCTTTAACAAAAAAGTAAATCCCTCGAAGAAATCAAAATCATATTTACTGCATTAACTCAAGTCGAGCGAGAACGAACGGCATCTGGTCCATAACCCTCTTCGCTTGGTTGTCATCTTGATGCTGTGGTTGACAATCAAAAAACTTGCCTCTTTCTTCGTCCGACTTTAAACAATTTTATTATTATTGTCGAATTTATGTCTTATTTAATAGAAAATACCTGTTTCTTCTGTATTTTTCTAATTTGCTCCTTATGCTCTCCAGGCTCACCTCTCTCTGGGGCTCGAGATTCAAGGAAAAATTTTTTTACGAATCTTTTATCGACTAATGGTCTTTTGTAACGAGTGTACTCTAAATGTTCAAACATAATCGTATCTTTGAGGTTCCAATCAAAAACTTGCGCAAATCCACAGTTTTCTAACTAATACACAAGTCAAACGACCTCTCAAGAGTCTTCAAGGATTACCATTCGATAGAAGGCCAGCATAGTCGGGCAATCATCAAAGAGAGGCAGGACTTCTGATTCCACTTTCGTAAAGTTTTTGATTTCAACAAACTTCCCATCAGCGCTCCAACCCAGGATCTGGTTGTACTTTGGATTCTTTATTGCAAGGTGTAATACGATATATTTTAGTATTTGTATTACGTCAAGAATTTTGTAAAGGACACATAAGAACTGATCGTTTGAAATATCGTTCCAGATACGACGGCTTTTTGCAAGTTTTTGCTTGATGCTTAGTACGGAAGGCTTTTCCATTGTCGTGAGATTAAAAAGAATATATATAATTTTTCCTCTCTCTCAGGGATGAATCTCAGGAAACCCAATGATTTTATAAAAATCCTTTCATTCATCGATTCAGAAAAAATCTAGAAACTGTTAATTCGCTCTATTATATTAGTACATACCTCTCTCCAATTAAAATAAATTCATATCAAATAGTTTCATGAAATTAAAGTTATTAGATTCGCTTAGAATAAATAGGAACACGACCAAATTAGTCTCCACGTCGACGAATTCAAATTAATCAGGGCTATTTATTCCTCGATTCTATAATTTTAGAAAAAATAAGTCCGTTCAATCTCCGAAGAGATTTTCTTAGAAAGCAGAATTTAATATAGTTACTAAAGTTAGAAGGATGACTTCGAAAGTGCCCATCGTTGATTGATAAGTTAGCTTGAGCAGGTTTTGCTAATGCCTTGATTATGAATATGTTCTTAAGTAATTGAAAGTTGAAAATATGTCTGTTTTCAGCTCAAAATTTGGTTGAAACAGACTGAACGTTAGCTATTAGCCTTGCTGAATACCCAGTGAGGTCGAGAATTGGCGAAATAGTATTGTCCTCACTTAGCATTGATATGTATTGCTCTTAAATCATGCTCTTTAGAGATCTGTCTTTTGAAAGAGTGAGTGCCAAAAAAGTGATATTTGAATTCTAAGAGACTCTATTAAGAAGTTAAAAAGGGTCATTCTATCATTCTCATCGTTTAACGTCATCGCGAGTGCAGTCGACAGAATTATATGATATCCATTTCAGTAATTTCTGTAAGCAGAGAAAAGCTAAATACACATTTTTTTGGGCAGGAATTAGTTGTGAATATGCAGTTCTATAAAAACAGCCCAGATCGCACTGATTTTCATCTGAAGATTGATTCAATTGAAGTACATTGCGAAATCATTTCTACATTAGACTCAACATAAAAGTTTGAAGGGATCTCGAAGGATCCATATTCCAGTCAGAAGCATTGAGAACTTCATACAATTCTCAAATTGGGTTTCGTTGAGAATAGGATTTAAATCGATTATTATTCTGAAAAAGCTTCTGAGATGTTTGGTCGAGCTGTAGAATAATGGAATAAATCAATTAAAAAGCCCTGATTAATGATTTGTACTGAATCAATATTTGAGCTCCCAAAAAGAAAAAAAACTTAAAGTAGCATAGAGTTCAGCGAGACTTCCAGTAAACAACAAACTGAAATTTTCAACAGTATTCTGGATCTATTTGATAGGTGTAACCAATTGGGGGATGAGAACAGAAGTTCTATCATAGCCATTATAACTGAGTATAAGAGAATAGAAATTTTTCACAATTACAAGATATTCACTCAACACTCTAGCCCTCCGTTATTAAGCATGAAAATAATAGGTTAACAACACTCATTAGATGAAGAGTCTAAAAACAATTCAACTTCCGCAACCGTTGAATGTTTCTTCTGAATTTACAATGAAAATAGGAACAAAATTTTTTGGTTACTTAAGCTGAAGTCATAATATTCCTTCCGATAAATTTCCAATATGACTGAAAACCTCTGATGAATTAAAATGGTGGGAACCTTTGGAATTACAATTGTTTGAATATCCCAACTTTTTGAAAAAATAAACTCACAATGCGAATTAATTGATTATTCATGAAAATGACTTCTTCCCTACCATCTTAGTCTAGGAGAGAATATATATGCAATTTAAACTTTTCGCACTCGAGGCCTCATCGATAGACTCAATTGTCCTTTCGTGAAACTGCACCACAAAAACCTAAATGATCAAATGACTTCAATTTAGATTAGATACATTTTAGTTGTCTAATAAATCTCGCTGAACCTTAGGCAGAGCGAAAGATCTGGATATCCTGAAGGACGCTTTTTCCATTGCTTATTAATCGCAAAATTTATGAAGACCTGAAGGTTACATCATTAAAATTATTTATTTCGTGCCTAAGTCTTCTTTAATCACACTACAAATTTTTCTTTCCAACATGCAACGGAAAGGATCCTCACTGAGCCCACTTAGAGTACAGAAACGCGATATCTTTGAGGATATCAAACCCCAATTCCTCGAGACTCAGAAAAGCACAAATCACCTCAGAACACTGAAACAAGTGATAAAGACAGAATCAATTGAAGATCTCAAACAACGCCATTCTCCTGAAAGAGTCATAGTCAAATATTTCTTTCATTCACCTCAAATGGACCTTAGCATCAGAACTCCAAAAAAGATTCTACCTAAAGTAACTGCTCATAACTCAATTTGCAAATGCGAATCATTCCATTTTAGATCTTAAAGCCACCATTATTGCCTCATGAGAAGATTCCAGATGCAGTAGGCAGAGATGATTACTATTCTCTTTCAAAGGAAATCGATAGGAGATCAATTTCACTCTTGCGACCTCCAAAAATTTCGTCCAGGAAAAATTTAAGTATAAGCGGCGAGATCCAAGCAACTCAACAGCATTTGCTTCCCTCTCAGTCAACACGAAGAGAAATGAAGAAAATTGCTCTTCCAACCGAACTAACCACCAGGTTAAAACCAATGATCGAAAAAATGCCTTTGATAATAAATTCAGCAACGCGGCATTCTAGATATAAAGGGTATTCAGAAAACTTGAATCAAAGCAATTGTTGGACTCAAGGATACCATGTACAGCCATCTTATACCAGTATATTTGACAAAAAAGTTCAGCCTCCAGTCTTAAATAACTCTAAAGAATCTATGCCATCATTTTTCTCAAAATAATCTCGAAGAAACGCTACTATCACCATCATTTTGGCTGTAGCAGACGAGCAGAAGAGTAAGTCTTAATTTTTTAAAACTCTAATGCTTTTATTCTCATTATAATAATAACATATTTCACTTCATAATCGTGGTTTTTTTTATTTGGGGGATCCGAGTATGATTTCCAATTGCTTTAACCTGCTATATATTCTACCTTTATGGTTTTTTATCAAACAGAAAAGGAAACTTTTGATTGAATTCTTGCGGAATAAATGTGTTCTACTCAAATAATACATTATAGCGGATATAAAGGATTAGTGAAACATTATTTTCCGCGTAGAATTACAGATTCATCTCTCTCTCCCTCCTCTCTATTCTCTTTACCCCTAAATAATCCAGGTATTACAATCTTAATCTTACATATAGAAATTCTCTCAGAACATAGAACATTAATGGTGATATTACAAATAGACTTATCATATAAGATTCGGACCTTTATTCGAGTACATAGGTCCAAATGATTCTGTTATGATCTTGGGAGAGAGTAATAGGGGTTTTAGAATACAAAGGATTTAGCCCATTTTATAAGGGAACCCTTGAGGAGGATACCCGTAAACTTGGTTATAGCCTCCAGTGTTAAACATTTGCGTTTGAGGCATATAGAAGCCAGGATTTGGTAAAAATCCAGTAGGCTGCATGAACCCAACCATCGGATTTGGTCTGAATTGCACATTCATCCCGACGGTGGGGTAGAAGCCTCCAGAATTATCCATTGGCATCTCCGAATTCATCATATTGCCTCCCATGTTTTGTCCAGAGAACGCGTCGTTCTGTCTCTGATTCATGCCTTGCTTATTCCCTTTAAACTGTCCAGAATTCCCCTCAGAATTGGATTTATTTGAAATTCTGTTGTCGTTATTGCCTTTCTTATAATTTTGATTCTTTTGGTTCTTTTTATCGTTGTTGTAATTATGCGCTCCGCCTTTGTTGCGTTTCTGCTGAGCGTTGTGGTTCCCATTGTTGGAATTTCCCTTTGAAGGGAACTGTGAGTTGTCTTCGTTCCTTCGGTTATCGTAGTTTTGGAACTTGGCATTATTTTCAGCCTCTTCCAAGTCTGCATAAGCTTTCGATAGTTTTGAGAAAATTTTCTGGCCGATAGGGTCGTTTCTGATAACCTCGCTGTTTTCTTGGATTTTCTAAGCATTTGAAATTAGCAATTTAGCAAAGCGTTTGGTCATGTACTTGTAACATCATTCTTAGCTGTTCTTCTTCTGCCAATGAGAGACACCGTTGGACAACTAAACGTTACACAATGAATATTTGAAGGAAGCCAGGGCAGCTCATACCATAGTTAGCGAAGTTATCGCAGATTAAGTCGACTAGATGATCATCTTGAAGGATCTGTTGGATGAGATTCTCTAGGAAGTAAGGAACTTTGAGCTGGAGGCACTAGTTGTAAGATGAATGAATGAATCCAAGTCCGGTTTTGTAATAGTAAATTTTACCTTTTCAATAACGTTGGAGGAAAATTTCTCTTTAGAGAGATCTATCGCGGACCCCACAAGATGCTCGCCGATGGCTTGCTTGGTTCGCTCGTCGAGATCTTTTAGTTCGAGCACATATTGCACCTTGAAAAATTCGTCACGAATGTTAACTGCAAGGGATACTTACCACATAATTGCCATATTGATCCCTCACCAAATCTAATGTATTATCCACTATGACTCTAACCAACGCGTCCTAATTAAATAATTATCATGCCGAGAAAATAGTCAATGGTTACCTTTTGTTCTGGACTAGCTGAATCAAGGCACCTCTGCATCACACAGCAACCTGAACGATCGTTGAATAAAATAAAATAATGAGCTATTTACCATGCTTGTGAGTTCCGACCTCAAGACAATTTTGAATGATCGAATCATAAATAAACTGCTTGTTATTAGCACTGAGACTGGACAAGCACTTTTGTATCACATGGTTTCCGTTGTTATCCTATGCAATGACAGTTTTAGGGTGCATCTTCTCATAGATTTACCTTAACAAGGCCGACAACATCAGCCGATAACGCTGTGGTAATCTGTTTCAGCATCGAGTCTTTTTCAGCGCATATTTCGATCAGCTTTTGTACAGCTCGTGTCCCATGCGGATTTAGGCACACGGAGATTAACTCTGGTGTGACTCTATTTATCACGATGCCAACTTGCTCAGACGTGCAAGTTTCGACAACTTTTTGACAGAGATAGTTGCCAAAAGGGTCGACCATCAACTCCCCAAAATTTGGCAATATCGCCTCAAAAATGCGAGTGATGACGGTTTGGTCTTCTGTTTCCAATTTTTTCTGAAGCTTTCTGCAGCCTGTTTGATCCTTCGAGAGCGTGCAAGCTTGCTCAATGAGCTTTTCGAGCTCATCCTCTTGCCCGTCAACTGGTCCTCCAGTCTGCTGGCTGCTTGTTCTGTTTTCTTCTCTTTTATTTTGCTTATTGCTTCCTTGCTTTTGCTCATTTTTCTTATTATTCTGCTCACCCGTCTCTTCAAAGTTCTCGCTATCAACGTTCTTTCTAACGTTTCCACCAGAAGGGTTATTTTGCTGTCCTTTGCCCTGGTTATTGCTCTTTCGGCGGTTATTATTCCCTCCGCCATTATTATTAGGATTGCTTTCGTTATTTCCTCTGTTGTTAGCTCGATTGTTCTGATTCTTCATTTGATTTTGCTTTCCATGGCCCTTATGCTGCTGGTTTCCTTTAAACGAGCTCTCGAGCTCCTCATCGTCAAGGCCGCCTTGGTAGGCGTAATTATTCATATCCATCTGCATCATGTCACCGCTTTTCCCGCTTTTGCTTTTTCCCATGTTCTGAAATTGCTGCTGGTCCTGGAATTGTGGCACCATCTGCATCACAGGGAATTGCTGCATCGGCATCATGTAGTTAGGATATGCGTTGAAGCCCATTCCGTACATAGCGTCAACTCGCGGGAAAGGGTTTTCAGGCATAAACATGGGCTGACTTTGCACAGGTTGCATGAACATCTGCTGCTGGGTCCTTATTTGCGTCGGGGCGCCCGACATCCTATTACATAGTGTTTAGCTTCATGAAGAAGAGAAAGAACGAGTTTTACATAATATTATATTGGTTTTGGTTCCAAATTACGTTTTGTATCTCAGGATTAGGGTTGGTAACTAACGTGTTCTCAACAGGAGCAATCTCTTCGTTATCATCGACCATGTTATCTTCATTTTCGTTTTGCACTTGATTGTACGTTTGATTTTTATTTTTGCCATGCTGCTTTTTTGAATTTTTCGATTCTTGATAGTTCTTGTGATGTGCATGCTGATTATTGCCTTTCCGGTGATGGTGGTGATGATCTTCCCTTCGGTTTTTAAAATCTCTTCTACCCGTAGGAGACTCGCTACCTATAATCATGGTCAGACCATCAAACCTTGTTCTCACTCAAACCTGAAAGCTCTGGGGCTTTATTAGGATTATTGCGGTAATTTATTTGGAATTTCTCATCGCTTTCTTCCAACATATTATAAATCTCGCCGTACTGCTGGGGTCCTTGCTGTCTCCCCCCTTTTAGCGAGTTGCCTTGACTCAACTAATACTCAGCAAAATATTGAAATCAGCTTACCAAAAGTGTTCCGCTCTCATCAATCATCTCGCTCGGCAAATTCGCTTTTCTTTGCACGTGAAAATTACAATCACATGCGTTTTACAGTGAAAATTTACTGATAATATCCTGGTTCATCGTTCAAATCGACATCAGTTTTATTTCCTCGCGTCCCTGGGTGCTTTGGAGATGCTTTCCCCTCACCTTCTTTGGGGTTATCGAACTTATCGGCCTTCACCTGCAGGAAAGAGAGCACCGATTATTTTTCTTATTAATAAAGCAAAAAGCCTACAACATATTGCTTGACGTATTTATGAGACCGTTCGTCCTTCCCTTCATGAGGAGATTCTTTCGAAAAGCAACTGTATTGGTCACCCTGCAGAAATTTCTTAAATATTGGAAGGATTTGTTGAATCATTTACTGAATCCAGGAACAAACCACCAGAATAGTGCTGTTTTGGCAGAGTGTAAGGTCGGAGGCCTTGGTCTATCGAAAATTTACTGAGTCAGACTGTTTTATTGGAAGTGTCTACCGCCTTGGGAATCCTCGAGATACGCACCTGATCTATTATTTCCTGCGTCGTACTCTTCGTCCTGGTAAGGCACATTCTTCGAAGTTGACTGCATTTTGCCCCTAAAACGTAGGTCAGTAAGGGGGTACCAACGAGGAGGGAATAGAAAAGGAGGGAAACGGAGGAAAAATTTAAATATGTTAAGTACTTTGTCGAAGATCGCTTAGCAGCAGAGTTTATTGGATTATAAATTAATCAAGCGTTCTCACTTTTGATTTTTGAATTGATTTCTGTGCAAAAATTTGGCTTGTAACTTTAGTTTTTTGACCGCTTTTACGAGTTGTAAAGCAAATAAAAACTGATAAAATTCCCAATGTTTCGACGTTGAACCCATGCTGTCGTTTATCTCATACACTTGCCAATTAGTCGTAACTGAATTTCAAGTTACCACGTCGAAATTGGGAGATATCGTCAGCTATGAGTACAAATCAATGAAGGATTACTTGCGTAATCGCAAGAAAAAGAGAGAGCTGAAAAGAAGAATGAAGCATGCAACGTCTTATTCTGAGTGGGAAGAGCACGCGCTTCAATACGATGATATGACAGGTGAGTAGAAGCTTATGAGCGCTTGGTTAAATCTTTCAAAGAAATTAAGAGATGGAGAGAAACTCCTTCAGATCAATACGATGATCAGTATATCAAAGACCTGACTGAGAGTCTGCGCAAATGCAGACTGGCAAATGAGCTTCAAAGAGTCATGCATATCATACGAGCGCATTGTGATAGAAATATCGCGAATATCCTCAACCCAGCGCTCTATCGAAAATGCTATATTGGAACCAAAACGGTAATTGAGGAGTATCAGGACGAAGTACAGCCAGTTTGATGTCACTTTGTTTATTCAATGGCGATTTATAGGTGATAATGTGTTTAGAATATATAGCTCAAGCTCCGTCTGAAATCCTTTCTCGAGCAAAGAAAATCGAGTTTTTCGCTGAAACAAGGCATGCGTACGGCCGAACAGCCTTGCTGTTGAGTGGTAAAGATAAAACGGATTATAGCTCGCTGATGGGATAATGATTAAGGTGGTGGAGGGCTTGGAATCTATCATTATGGAGTGCTAAAATGCTTATTTGAAGAGGGCATGCTTCCCCGAGTGATTGCTGGGTCCTCAGCGGGAAGTATCTACGCAGCGTTTTTTGCGACGAAGAAACCTGAAAGCATTAGGAAGGTAACATAAATGGTTTTTTTGCCAAATTGCTCTATACCTTCCCCTTCTAATAGCTTATTGATAACCCTACCATGATCAACATCCAAGCTTTCCAAAAGCGACCAACTCATGCTACGTTTTTCCGTCGTTTGAAAAGATTCTTTACGGAAGGATATCTCCTCGATATCAAAGTTGTCGAGGAATTTCTTCGCGATAATATCGGCGACGTCACCTTTCAAGTAAATTTTCCTCGATGTCATTATTTTAGTAAAATTCCTTTGTGTTATTAGGAAGCTTATAATAATACGGGCTGGATACTGAATATCACAGTCACTGGATACGGAAACCATGACAATAACAGAATCCTGAACTACCTGACCGCTCCAAACGTGCTTATCTGGAGCGCGTGTCTTGCCAGTTGCTCAATTCCTTACATCTATGCTCCAGCGCACCTTTATTGTAAAAATGAGGAGGGCAAAATTACTCAATATATTGAAGGAGGTACCATTCATCATTGTGATATATATACTCAGAGCTGTAATTCATTTTCAGGAAGAAAATTCGTAGATGGGTCGATAAGCGCTGATCTTCCAATTCAAAAGCTTTCAGAGCTCTTTAACGTGAATTACTGTATCGTTTCACAAGTAAATCCATGGTATGCTGGTTGTTTTGGTCAGAGTTTCTGAGCTAATTCGTTTGGTAGGGTTATTCCATTTATGGATCACAGTGAAGATATGAGGTATAGCCGCAGAACGATTTTATATAAAATCCTCGAGTTTTTCAAGTCTTTCATTGCTTCGGAGATCAAACACAGGTTCAATCAAGTATGATTTGATAGCGCCGGCTTCTTGACTAATAATTTTATGAATCAAGCTCGCGATGTTAGGAATATTCCCTAAAGGAGTCATCAGATCGTTTAATCTGGTCACTCAAAATTACACAGGAAACGTGACCATCTGGCCTATTCCATCATTCTCAGAATTTATTGACATTCTTGAAATGCCAAATGAAAACTCTCTCAAAAAAGGTCTCCTAATTGGGGCTCGAAGAACTTATCCTAGTAAATCTTTTTAAAGAGGCATTATCTAAAGTAATTATAAGAAATCAATCATATCCAAGCAACTTTAGCTATTGAGAGAGCGTTAGAAATCAATTATAATAATCTCAAGCATAATTACCGTGATTTGATGGAAGAGCTTGAAGAATATGATCCAAATTTCGAGGTTAACTCAGTGTTTAGTTTCGAGCAAAGGAAAGAGGTAACCAGTTTTGAGAAAGAAGTGGATTGATGCTTTATTGATTTTAGGGAGAGGGCG
>ENA-UOTZ01002277-UOTZ01002277.1-compost-metagenome-genome-assembly--contig:-NODE-2277-length-10382-cov-35.530713_pt1 | contig 10382 bp, 9 predicted proteins | sample MGYA00238144_ERZ746983 | MGnify/ENA primary metagenome ERZ746983 (study PRJEB28759, sample SAMN06268863) | compost metagenome | isolation source: single cell | place: USA: California, Emeryville, Joint...
AAAAACAAAAATCTCAAGAACACATATTAAATGAAACTTTCAAGGAGATTTTTCATTTTATTATCATACTGAAAGCTGCATTTAGTGGTCTCTAAATTGAGAAAATGAGTAAGAGAAAGCATATTTGATTTCAGAGTGCATAAATTTTTTCATTTTGTAGCTATTCGAAGCCAAATCATTCCTCTTATTAAGAATCTTGCATTGAATTATTAGATATTGCACTGTAAGAGAGAAGCATACTTATGTTCTCAAGCTAATTCAATGTATTCGAGTGGCAATATTATTTGTGGATTTGAAATGTCGACGGGTTAGATCTATAGTTCCACTCATCCTGAACTCATATTATATCAACTAATTAAATTATAACTTTGCAATCTCTATTGGACTCTACACATTAATTTTAGGAAAGACTTATATTGGGAATAAATATGCAACCTACAACCCGAAAAATCGAGCTGGAAGCCAGACCTGTATTTTCATTCGCATTTTCTCTCATCAAACGCTATCTTCTCTCTAGGTCAGCCGTGCAGCTATCATGAAAACGATGAAACTGGACTACAATCAGCAGAGATCACAGAAAGTATTTCGCCTGTCTTTGACGAATTTCAAGCTGAAGAAGCAACCTGAGACTGATGTCCATCTCGCTAGCGTAACAACACAACCTATCCTCCATCTCAAACGTTTTTCCTTCAGCCGCCATTAACTAATAGAGACAACAAAGAAAAGCAACCTCAGTTCCAGTTCCAGCAGCAGCAGATGAACCAACCAATCCATCCAACTCAGCCAAGAACGCCTAAAATCGACAATTTTTTTTCTCCCACTCGCACTGATTTCAGAAAATTGGGTTCTCCAGTCAATATGTCTATTAAGCAGCCAACAATCCGCATTGTTAAGTTCCAACCGGCAAGTCCAAGCCACCATCCGCAGCAAGAGATCAAAAACTTATACATGGACCAAGAAAACAAACGATTCGGCCATAAAAGAGCACTAACGCAAACCTTTTATCCACGAGGGAACGCTCGCATGCCATCTACAGACCTAATAATAACGCCCACCAGCTCCAAGAATATACGACACCTGGCCACCCAGAAACAAGCATCTCGTGAGGAAAACAGCGATAAACTTTCTTTTATGCATTATAACGAGAAGATGAACCCTTTCTTTGTCGATGTGCCTGCCACGAACCTCGAGGAGGAGTCTCCTCCGGTCCTCCCTAAAGGAAGATCTTTCCATAGAAAAACGAATTCAGTTTCGGATTCATTAGCTAAGCAAGCAAGAATTAACTACAGCACAAGCGTGAGTTCTCATAATACGCTGCATGATACACATTCTGCATCTGGGCACACAGAAGATGAAAAAAAGCTTTCTAATTTCAGCCAGGAAAAACTCAGTCCTCAGAAACCGCACAGAACTATCGGTGGTGATGCAATAAAAATCGAGGTTTCGTATAATAAGCATTTTAAAACCATTGAGAAGATTCATGAAGCGAAGCAAAAAGCTCAGCAAATAAATGATCAAGTCGTTAGACAATCGCAATTCATACAAAATGACGAGGAAGAGGAAGCGAACTTCCAGGAACTCTACAATGTGCTAAAATCTCATTTATAATTCCCTGACATAATTATTATAATTTTCGAATTTATTTTTCATTAAGATAGAATCGCAAAGGAAGTCTTCATTGGAATAAGCAATTAATCAAAAATTTGTATTGAGACTTAACGTCTTTCTTTGTTTTTGTTGCGAATACATATAGGTTGACTGTCAAATGTTGTGTAAAATCCTTAAATACATAGTTAAATATGAGCTTGGCCTATCTTCGTTAGTTATTCAACTATCACTAGCCTCAATATTATATCATAATGAGGGAAAAAGAGGGAATTAGAAACTCTTGCTCATAATCATTGGAAATAAAGACAAATTATGACCAAAATTATAAATTGGAATGAATAACTTATCAAAACAGCTAACAATCATTCACGACTTGATGTGATCCTCGAAAACAGGAACAATAAATAAATTCAAACTTAGAAAAAAACTATATATGCACATGTCATATCGATGGGCTAGTAGTTAGGGTGGTATTTCTCGATATATGACTGAATGTAGCTCAGGAAGATATTTTTGGAAATATCGTTTTTCAGGCATTCAACAAGCTTCTTGGCCTGTATCGGGTTCAAGTCAATGACTGTATCGTTGAGGACTTTCAAATTTCTGTAAATAAGGTCATACTCTTTTATACTCGGTTGATCCTCCTAAATAGATTTGTTAGCTAATGATGGAGTGGAGCTCGTTTTACCCTGAGTTTCTCTGGAGGATGGGCTCTAAACAATTTGTACAATTCAAGCAAAACATCAAACACTTTGATCTCCTGGCTCATTGGAGGCTTGAAGGAGCTTGTGATTCTCACGATGCATTTAACAGTAAGCTTCAGTATCATTTTTTGACCTGAAAAAGTTTTGTTAATAAGGTCAGATAGAGCGAGATTACCTTTAGTCATTTCAGTATCGAAATCTTGTGGCATGCAATCTGAAAGAACCTTGACGAGATTAATAAGAACAGTGCTGATGTTATGGTATCTCAAGAGGATATCAAGTGCGACTTGGAGCTCTTGAGTGAGTTCATTCTCTATGAAAGTGACACCATCGCTGCTCAGCACGATTTCTCTCTGTGTGTTTTCCTGTGAAGATTATTGAAATCAGAATTTAACCGAAAAGTATATGATATCTACCGAAACACAGAGCTTGATCGATAGCTCTAAGAGGAACCGATGATTAATTTCGGACAAGTGCTCGATGATCGTTGGATTCATGAGGCAGCCTTTAAGATCAGCAACATATTGTAGTTTTTCTTCTAAGGTGACCAGATTTTCGTAAACGATCATGAGTGATTCGTTTATATCCTCTTTGAGGCTTTCTGAGGTCAATAATATCTCTTGCATCTAAAAAACAAACGATCATTTTAATCATTTGAATTGCAAATCAATTTTAGGTACCTGTTTGATAAAGCTTTCTTTAGAGGCTTTATCTCCCATAATAGCCAGGTTCTTTTTGATAAAAGGATGGAATTTTTGTGGCTGTTTGATCTCAGCACGAGTGCTGTTTGTTATCATCATCACCTCCAAAGCTTGACTCTTTTGTAATTCTTCTGTTTTGCGTTTCAACTCATTATTTTCATTGCTCACTCTATTAAACAAAAGGTCACAACGTCAGCTATTGATTAATTTGTTTAATCTTACTCATTGAATTTTTCAAGTAAATGCTCATTGACTTTCCTCTGCTCTTCAAGCTTCGACAAAATCGCGTTTGTATGTGAACATTTCTGTTGGTAATCCATTTGGGTCTTATCTAGGATATCGATCGTTTTTTGTAAATTCTGCTTTTCCTTCAGATATCTGGTCTTCCATTTTTCAGCACTGTCTTGCCCATCATGAGTTGTCTGCATTCTCTGCGATTGTTGGAATTGAATGGAGCGATTTGATGAAAAGTTGTCGCTTGAAGTTAAGAGATTCGGGTTATATTGTTGTGAAGGATAGTTTTGAGAAGGCTGATTTTGAGCAGGATAGTTTTGATAAACCGGCATTTGGGGCTGATTTTCTGGCCTTATTGGCATGGCCTTGAAACTGTTTGGCAACTCTGCTTCAAGACTAGGCTTTGCTTGAGCAAAAGCCATCTCTCCACTTTCACAAGGCACGTCTACTAAATCATCTTCGTTTTTAGGTTGGGAGAAACTCTGGGTATCGACTCGTGTGTTTTCTTGGAACAATACATTCTGATTACTTCCAAGTGTGATGAAATTTGAATGAGTTGGGAGCGTTTGAGGGCTACCAGTTTCATTTTGGAAATTTTGGAAATCGTAATGTTGCTGAGGATAGCTCATATGGGATTTTTTGTTCGAGTCCCTGATTTGAGATTTTTTGTTCGAATCCCTTAAAAACTCATCAAGCGAGCGTCTCAGGTTCTCGGGAGTGTCTGTTTTGTGCAATTGGCTTGAAGTCATTGGAAGGCTGACTTTAACATCGCTTGTTGGATCAATTGAAGTCATCTGTTTGAAAGTTGCCGCCTGCTCCGATCTCTGGAATACTCCGAGGGTAGAGTTGAGGTGAGACTCAGTCAATCCTCCTGGAGAAAGTATCCTTGAAAGAGGTGGAATTCCAATGGACTTTTGCTCTTCGTCTTTTTCGAGCCCAAACTTTGAGTCGTACCAATCAGAGAACACTTGGTAGAGTCTAGCCGAATGAATTAATTCTAACTCATACATGCGTCTTAAATCTTGTGCAGGAACTTCCTGGACGGCTCTGGTGAGAAGTCTGTCAGCAAGCATGTAAGTTTCTTGAGTGGAAAGCGCAAAAACTATGACTTCAGCAAGAGGGTTGAGCAATTTAGCCCAGCCACTAGACACCGCTAGAAGGAGCCAGTTTGAGATAAACTCGACTACCAGGAAGGTAAAGTAGTTCATCTGCACTCTATATTCTGAATAAGCCTTATTGACAGTTGAAAAAGCGTTCTTGATGGTTTGAAGGACCAAAACTTTCTCAATTCCGTCACAGAACATCAACAGGCTCGAGTAGATTCTTTCTCTTGCACTGGAAATTCTCATGAGACTGGAGTTCCAGAAAACTGCTATGAGCGTCGATCTAATAATTAACAAGCACTCTTTTGTCGTGCAAGCGCTTCGGAGCTGTCTCATTGTTGACTCAAATTCGCCCTGATATTAGAGATTGTAAGAGAATTGATCTCAAAAAAAAAATTGATTACGAGTTCGCGTTCGCCAAGATTTTGAGAGATAGCTTCGAAAATCCCTTGGACTTCTTCGGGTCCGAACTGATAGTTTAGTCTCATGCCCTCGAGGCCTTTTCCAAGACTCTTTAAAGGTGTATCTCGTCCAACTCCTAGCAAGATAATCAGTTAGAAAAGGTATTACATTTTATTTCAAACCTCTTTTCCAGTGTCGGTTTGGACTCACAAAGTTTCCTGGGGAGAGCATCTGGCTAACGCCAGTTTCAACTCTTCTTTTTTTAATAGATTCCAGCAGGTCATTCAATCTGCCCAATCCAGAGGTAATATTGTTTCGAATCTCAGCATCAACGCTTGCAACCCTCTTTCCAAAATATTCTTTCTCAGCTTCAACTGCGTTCTCGCAAGTGGTGCTTCTGCGCACATTAGCATCTGGAGAGCTCATCTTACTTCTTCGTGATCTATTTGGAGTTTCAAAGCTTTTAGCGGTGCCTGCCAAAGTATCGCTTTGCTCTTCCACCGAAACTCTCTTGATTTTTTTCTCAAGCGCCAGAACAAGAGGGTGATGCAGTTGCGGCATATTCTGGAATTTAAAGATCGCGTAACTCTGAGCAAGCTTTTTAAACTTAGTTTCCTCAACCATGCAGGTTTGCGTTTTCTCAAGCTTTTGGCTAACCCATCCGACGAAGTGCTTGATTGAGTTCTGTAGTCTCTCATCGTTGAAATACCCAGAATATTTCTGATCTAATTTCGCGAAAACTTCTAACCCGATTACGAGGAACCTCTCGATCGAGCAGGTCATATAGGCCGAATCTAGCACTTTCTCGACATGGCGAGTATGTAAAACATTGGCGATAAACAATAACAGGATCTTCAGCTCTTTATCAAGGACTTTATCAGTAAGTTCGAGGCAAGTTCGGTTCAATTTTATCAAGATGCTGTTGATTTGCTCGAAGAACTGGCTTACTTTTCTCACTTCATTTGACGCTGCGACCAGCAACTTCCAAATGCTCTTCATGATCGGTTCTTGGCAAGTTTGGACCAAATCCATATCCATTTTCTCCAGAGCGTTGTATATCTGGTCGATCTTCTCTCCAAGGTTGTCATGAGAGGCTTTGACTTCATTAAACATACCCATCAATCGGTTAAAACTTTCTTTTTGCATTGCCGTCAGCTTGTCAAAACCGAAATGCTCGTTAGAGGGCTTATGTGAAGAGTTTTCAGGGGAGAAGCTGCTAACGGACTTTTCATTCAAGATTTGTCTGAGAATTTCATTCTCGTTGTGCTCGTTCTGGTTCGCATGGACTCGTTTCTCGGCTGACATTCCGTCGAAGTGGATGTGTGAAATAGTAGAAACGTTCATCATCTTGGAATTCTTAATGGAGGAGAGCTCGTTAAGATTCTGCGAAAGTTTATCGCCTTTCTGTCGAGGTCCAACTGAGCTTAAGAGCTGCTTCCGGTCAAGGAACTCTTGGCAAGCTTCACGCACTTTAATCAACGAGTCTTTCTTTTGGATATTCTGAATGCTTTTTGTGATGAACGCTAGCAGCTGTGGAAGCTTTTCTTCGACGCGATTGAGCCCTTTGATCTTTTTGAATTCTTTATCATTGCAATTTTCTGAACCTTCGTCTAAGAGTGCAATAGACTATATTGTTGAAAGAAAAAAAAATGGTTAAGAGATATGTTGATTGAAGCTGGATAGTTACCTCTCTTCGTTCGATTGACTGAATATAATCTAAGAAATTTCGAGTGAACCAGTTCAAACAAGCGATTCTGACGCTGTGATTGCGGTTGCTCTCAGCTTGGAAAATAACAAATTCGACCAGAGTTTCAATATTCATGCAGTCGTATTTCAAGCAGTCATCAAGGACGAATGTCAGGGAGTTGTTGTATTGGGTTTTCTTTTTGCCTTTGAACTAAAAGTAAGTAAGCGTTAGTGCAAGTCATGAATGAATAATTTACTTTCTCAACGATCAAGAGTAAGATATGCTTCAATTTATTCAATGGAATTCCTCTTGAAAAGATTCGAATTAAGTGTCTTATCGTCTTAATTGCCTCTCCGTTGATCAAAATGTTCTGATCCTCCAACATAAGCGTAATAATCTGGAGAATAAATGAGCAATCTTTGCTTCCATCGATTTCGCCTCCTTGACCGTAAATAGCTTCAATGTTCTTATTCAACTCTTCTAACTTCCTTTGCTTTTCGTCTTGTTTCAGCAAATATGGCACCTCGAGGTATTTTTCTGGCAAAATTGACATCAAATCGACCTTTTGCTCAGTAGTCAGCTTCTTTGAAGGCTTCTTGAGATTATTCTCGGTGTATCGGACTGTTCCGTCTATAAGCTTAATCAGTTTCTGATCCTTGAGTTTTGGGCATTTTTTCAACGTCTCAAGGTCTTTCAAATGAACGGATCTCAAACCAGTAAACACCACCTTCTCCAATTCCTCATACTTCTCTTCTACTCTTGAATACAGCGTCTTGATTATTTCCAACGAAGTGACTCTGATCCCTTTATTTGTATGTTCCAACAGCTGCAAAATCGATTTGAAACAAAGTCTGACGATCGCAGCGTCAATGCTAGAATTTTGCATCAGAAACGCATTTAATGTGCTCAACAGGGCGTTGAGGTATTTAGGATTCTTACAATGTTCAATTCTTTTCAAAATTTCATTGGGAAGGATGTTATTTTCGTCAAGTGTAATCATTTTAGAGATGATCTCTCCAACAAGACTCTGCACAGTGGTTTTTGCCACTGCAAGTCGCTCGATTATTTCTCCAGCAAAGTAACTCAAATATGCTTTATTGAATGTGTAGTTGCCGATGAATGTGTTTAAAGCTCGAAGGCCTTCAGTTAGTGAGATGAGGTTTTGGTCATTAACGATGTTTTTGAGCCAAGGCAAAAAGCTTTCAACTGTGAAATTTTCTTCGTTCATTTCGCTGAACTCACGCTTTTGACTGAAAAACTCGTAAAGATCATAATAAGTTTTTCTTCTAATCTGCCATTTAGGGTGTTTAAGCTTCTGGAGAAGAGGTAAACCCTCAGCTTCTTGTAGCATGGCTTCTTCGGATGAGGTGACTGGTTCATCAATAGATTGGAAATTTGCTCTACTTGATAGAGTGAGAGCCTCCAGTTTCTGCTTCTGAATAGCTGAATGGAGGATAAAACTGTCTTGTTCAGTCATCATTCTTTCTGTAAGTGGTTAGGGAGAGGTTATGATGATGCGATTAGATTGGTCCCTTATTTGCAAAAGGATTTTTTTAAAAATCTATACAATTGATTCGTCTTCTAACAGACAAATTTAAATACTTTGAGTTTACCTCGTAAATTCTGAGCAAATTACGAATTCAAATTAATTTCAAATCTTTTCGTTTTATTTTTGAAAGATATACAGACTGACAGAAAGCTGCTTTTTGTTCATATCTCTTATGTCTGACTACAGGCCTATTATTGAAAGCAAGGTATCATGCTGATGAGATTGAATTTGAAGACATGGAAAGTGCATCTTTATGTAGAATGGTGACTATCGTGATGGGCTAAATTAGGAGTTGAATCATATATATATTGAAGAAGAACGCGCTGAAATTTCTCAGAACGACAAACAAAAATAAGAAAATTTTATCAGTACCAAATGGTTAGACAAATAACTTTTGAAATTTGGTTTCAATATTGACATACATTGGAAATAGACTCAATTACATAATTCACTATTAGTAGAATTAATAATCGTATTTAAATCATTCTTGCTCGTCATTTAGGAAAAGTATTAGTTTTTCTGGAGAAAATTCGCTAGGTTTGTCATATAATCTTTGAGATCTTGTATAGCACTCTTTAAATTCTGAGTTTGCTGTCCATTATTATCCCCACCAACATTGGCTTGACCTCTAAGCCTCTGACAGACTATATTTATTTCGGCTGAATCGTTTTTCTTTTGCTTAGCTGCTTGCAGTGCTGTTGGTTTTGTAACTTTTTCAAGTGTCAACGTGAATTCGGCTGCAATCGGGGGATTTTTTGCTTTTGATTTATTCCTTTTACCAACAGCATCAGCAGGCTTCTGGGTTTCTTTAGAGGGGCTGTTTTCTTTCGAAACTGTTATAGTGACTGCAGATATCAGAGCCTTTTTATCCGATGGAGGTGGAGAGGAGACTTTGCTGGGAGCAATTTTTGGTGAACTACTCGTATGGATCTTCTGATTATTCCCATCAGCAGGAACAATTTTTACATCGAGATACTGCTGCTGCTGGGTTTCCTCATTGGTTACTTTTGCTCTTGCGTCTGAACTAGCTTGCCGTATGACGGTTGCAGCTTTTTTGAGATGTTCATATTCTTTTTTCGAGCTTGGTGAGAGATATTTCTTTTCATTATAATAATCAGTCAGACTGCTCATAAGTCTTTTTGCACCTAAATTCTGATGATTTTTTTCCTTTAATAAATTTTGTTTACTTGCACCACCAATGCTGCTACGGGGAGCTAAATTGATATGAGTTAGTTGCGGCTTTATTATCTATAATTATGACATAAGTCTCACTCGAATTTCAAATTGATTTACTGAGTGCTTCAACGAATTTGCAGTGTAAGATTTCTGTCTGAATGTTTGAGACTCTTTTTTTGGTGAATAAAAACTGAATTGTCGTTCAAACTTTTTATCTGACGATTGAGATTTTCTGACCAGCGGACTACTCTCAGCAGTAGCTTCAACTTCATACGTGACCTGCAACCTTTGCAGGTTTGCTCTTCTCGTCTTACTGTAAAATCCTCCCTTTAACTGATTTTCATGTTTGGCGTTAATAAATCTGTCTGCACGCTGCATTAGATTGATTTGATTTTTCAAATTTGATGATCGTTTGGTCTCTTTTGTGCTTTCCTTTTCATTTTTAGAACCCATAGAGTTCATTCCGTCCATCGAAACATTCCCTGAAAGTACTTCAATGAATTCATTCAAAGTATTAATTCTGCTTCGTTTGTCAGAGTGAAGTGCTAATGCGTTGTGATCGCCTGAGTGCAAATCGTGGATTGAAATTAGGCATTTCGATTTTGTAACAATTTCGCATTCTGCTTGATCAAAATCTAAAATCAAGGTTTGGGACGTTATGGAATGAGGATTATTCATCTAATTTGTTGGGAATGAGGTTAGTCCAATGATAAATAAATTGGAATCGAAAAAAAGGAAACTCAACTGAAAGGATTGAAATATTACTGCTTTGGAATCTGTGTCTGGTGATGTTTGTTCGCAGTAGTTGACCTGCTTCAGGTAGTGCTGACTTTTGGAGAATGGGTTGATGGATTTCATGGCCTTTACGACCTCAAGCTGAGAAGAATAAAAGTTTAATTTAATATATAAAATCAAAAGGGTAAAAAATTGGCTGAAATTTGGTTGTTTTAATGTTTTATCATTAATTGTTCGATTAATCCAAAAAACCCTAAAACAATTAGATGGAAAAAACAAATTGAATTCGAATATCTAATCTTATCAGTGCAAATCAAAATCAGCTGTCTAACGGCTACGTTGAAAGGTGCCGTATTGATGATTGAGGGCTATATTCATGTTTTAGCCGCCTAATAAATTTTGCGTAAATCATTCTATGCTAGAAATATGCTCTTGTCGGAATCTGATGAAATTAAATGCCATTCATCATCATAATGAGGACTC
>ENA-UOTZ01002278-UOTZ01002278.1-compost-metagenome-genome-assembly--contig:-NODE-2278-length-10379-cov-12.269365_pt1 | contig 10379 bp, 6 predicted proteins | sample MGYA00238144_ERZ746983 | MGnify/ENA primary metagenome ERZ746983 (study PRJEB28759, sample SAMN06268863) | compost metagenome | isolation source: single cell | place: USA: California, Emeryville, Joint...
GGACGAATCACTGATATTCGTAAAGTATGATTGCAAAGAACTCAATATCCTAGATGCTGAGAAGAAAACTCTCACTTTAAAGAGATCGGTGTCCCTTGACATTTTGCGTAATTACAGCTATATTTTTTTTTTTCTCTCTCTCTCCCTTCTGCAAATGCAAACCTTTTGCTTTATACATGATTCGTTTCCAATATATTCCAGGAGAAGGCAATATTTCTTTTTTCTTCAATTCAATCGAGAGATTAATTTCATGACTTTCTTCGCTTAACCTCTCTTTATTTCGTTATTTTCACTTGATCATATTTCATCTTTTAAGATTATACTTCTTGGATTGATGTATGCCAAAACGATGGGAATCTACTGGCTTCTGGCGGCTACACTACCAATATCAAGATATTTGATAAGCGCGAATCGAAGATTATCAAAACCTTTGATGCTGTTCACTCCAGTAATAATTTGGATTTGTTTAAAAATTAATGTTTGAATATTTATTCTAGAGCAAATTAACTGTGTGCGATGGAGTCCGAGCGGCGATGAGCTTGCAAGTGCTTCGAATGATAAAACAGTAAAACTGGTGGATTTCAATACAGGAAAAGTGCTCTTTACTGGCAACACTTCAGATAGAAGTAAATTATCTATTTCAAAATACATGATCGTCATTCACTTATCAGAGGAGGCAATGTCAGTCTGCTTCATCTAGGTGAACAGGAAACGAAAAGGACCCAGAGAACAAGAGTTACTCTCCAGAATGTCGGCCAAGTAGTACAGATAATGCCTCTGTGAATTAGATTAAGTAATCTTGACCGTAGGAGTTCTAGTCATCCTTACGTCTGAATATTTTTGTTCTCATTCATGCTTATCATAAACAAATAGACAACAAAGTTGGATGTTAGCAAAGTGTAATGCAATTCAATACAAATTACATCTCCAGATTACGACGAGTTCTGGATTGGCAAAATGAGACAATAGGATTGTTAAATTATATTTATTCACTCAAGCATTTAATATATTGCTATATTTCCAATTGTTCAGAGTTATTAGTAATAGCAACAAAAATTACTCTAAACAGTATCGGAGCTGATACTGGATTCAACACATTACATTATTAACCACAAAGGTGCTCTGACTTCTCCTATGGGTATCGGCATATTGGTATAGTTTCCAAATGTCCATTGAAAAGTTAATTATTTTTCACTTATTAATGTAAAATGACCTTCCTTGCTCATGATATTCACAATTTCGATTACTTTAATAGTGTTCGTGAAATAGCAGGCTCTTAATATTCGAAGGATGTGAACTTGAGTACTAAGTTTAAAATTTTCTTGTTATTGTGACTTTTGCGTGGTAGCCGCAATGAGAGGATAAGGTGGAAGCTAAGCATGTTTCTAACATGGAATGAATCAATAACAAGAGAAGGCCTCAGTACGTAATTGGAGGAGAGCTGCCTAATCTGTTAGCGACGCAGAGAGTGGCAGTTATATTTCCTTTTTATCTCGAAGTTGTCGTAAACCATTATTTTGACCTGTTTGCGTTCAGATCTTAAATTACTTGTTAATTATCATTGGACACAGTAGAATAGCGAGATGGGGTAAATTAGTCCCATTACTAGCGATCAAAGACTAAGAATCAAACTGTTTTAGCAGTTTTTCAAGCTCCTCTCATTTGTAAATAAGGAGAAAGAAGTTTATTTTTCTTTAAGTCTCCACTCCTGAAAGGATACCTGAAAAATTGTACGGACTCTATAGTATTATGATAATGGGAAATTAGAAACCAATCATGGTAGCGTGCTGATAAATGATAGAGGTGGCAGTTTCAAGTACGATATTGAAAAATGACCCAAATATCTCAATTCTATTTTTCTGTCGGGACAGTCTAGAACATAAAAAAGGTCTGAATGGGTGAGAGTCGCAAGAACCACCAATGACACCTCCAAAAAAGCATCTGGATTAGCCAACGCACTGGAAAAGAAAATTTAACTTTTATCATCATCATCAGAAAGTGGGAATTACTTCATTAACAATTTTCCTTGAGCTGATTCTAATTAGAATAATTCATCGAGAAGCTTTAAAATTTTGAACTTTTCTGAAATTCTTCAATTTTTAAATCGGCACAAACAATTCTCGTTTTTTCCAACTCATTCAACTACAGACCTTAAAGAGGTTCTCAAGTTCTTGCAAGCGGGGAATGAATGACTGCTGCCAGAAAACCATGTAGGCTCTTTTCTTTTCTTTGCATTTCTTTCGAGGATTAAAATGACAATTAGGTCTTTAGAAACTTGCTGAAGGTGGTTAGTGGGGCACAAGCAAATGCTTTTCAGAAAATTAATTTCACGACGCAACGGATCGTTTTAATTAGATTTTGAATCAGTGTTTCGAAACTGATTTAATTTTTAATTTTGATTAACTTAATTCTAAAGCCGAGAGAACACCTGAAATCGGAATCTGAATTCGCAGTTGTTTTCGTAGAGGCATATGATGTTTTTTTTTTTGCAGCATTTAGAACTAGATCTTCCACCCAACCCATTCGACGGGCCGTTAAACAAGAATATCAAATTCGATAGAATTTTACAAATCAAACAGTTATTGGGAGGTTCCTCGTTTTTTTGATCCATGGGATCATGTCACAGCACTTAACATCTCCAGTAACCCGAGTCCGATTGCTCTAAATTTAGAGCAAACTTCTTTCTCGAGATGATAAAATAATCATAGATTCAATCTTCAACAATAAATGCCTAAATAAGTTTATTATTGCGATTTGTTTGCTCTTGTATATCTGTCCTTAATTGTAGAGAGGAATTTACCTTGGAAAGGACACCTATGATAATTATGTATTCTTATTTTTGATATAATCCACTTTTTAACTATTTTTTAAGCTTTTCACACTGCCGAAATTAAAAAATACTTTGTTGACCGCTTCAATTCATTTAATGCCAATGTCCAGTATTGAAAAATTGGTTGTTTGGAAAAAGTAGCCTGAATCACTCTCATCAAATAAAGGAATTAGGATCAAAGAAAAGGAATGAAGAGATATAAAACATGGAGACTCCAAAATATAGATATATACTCATTAAAGGTAAACAAGGTGATGATATAAGCTTCCCACTCCGGCTAACACCCATTAATTTTCAGTATAAAAGTTGAAAGGATGTAGCGGGTCTTTCAATTCATTTGATTTCTTCCCATAATAGGAAAAAAAACCCAAAAAAGTGATGATAGTTAAATAATTAAATTCATCAACTATACTCATGTAATTAATTAAGACTTCAAAGTTATATTAATTATTTCTTTCTATAATGAATGCACTGCTACTACTCAAGATTAACAACATTAAAAATTAATTCACTCTCAAATCTCGAAATCAAAAAATCAGCAGAAAACAAGAAATGCTTCCAAAAAGCAATAAGGACTCATCATCTAGCCTCGTCGCAGAGGCATCAAAGCAATTGCAAGTCGAAGTCCAGAGTACTTTCATAAACAAGTCGATAGAGAGCCTAGGTAATATACTTTTCTATCTTTCCCATTTGCTCTTAACATCCTTCTGACTTTTTTTAATAGAAACCATCGATGCAACACCAAAGCTAATTGCCTGGTCTTCCATCCTGAATAATAAGATTAGTATTGTTGAACTGGATACGAAGCAAGAATTTGCAAACTTTGATGGAGTGAAACTCAACAAGAAGGATGGTAATCTTACTATTTCGCTTTTAATTAAAATATTATGCCTATTCCTTCAGGATACAGCAACTGGACACATGTGAAAGAGGTTGCAAACACACAATACATCGTTTCTGTCCATCATTCCTTTGACAAGTCTGCGAAGTTAGAAGTATTTGATGTTTCACGGAAAGGGCAAGTCAAGAAAATATATTCATCTGAAGAAGTTCATGGCTGTAGAAATCCTCACTAAATTATTCTCTTTTCTCAGAATTATATCTCACCTCTAGTTACTGGTGATGGAGATGTGACCTATAACCCACGAAGAAGGTATCTTGGTGCGATTCCTGTTAAAGGGAAGGCAGCTTACCATCTATACAACTTCTCTGCTTCGAAGACTGGTGATACTGTTCAGCTCATTAGAAAATCGAAATGGCATCCCCGACACACCTCTATAGGGGGTAATTAATGAAATTTTTTTAGCACAGGTTTATTGAGTGGATTTACTTCTAGGAAACCACATAACTAGCCTTGATTTCAATCTAAAAGGAGAGATTGCAGCAACTATATCCTGCTATGGGACATGTCAATTATCAGATGTGAACACTCACAATTGTATTCTCCATATGAACATGACCGAAACTAGTAAACAATATTTTCATAAATCTAATTTTCAATGTCCTCAGTCCCTCCTACCATGAAAAAAATTCGTGTTGTTATAATACTTTTAGGTTTTTGGGGCCGTTGTAGATGGAGCACAAATCCAGATGAAGCCTTACTATTCATCAAGTATGATTCGTCAAAATACAGAATCCTAGATGTTGAGAAGAAAGCTTTCGTCTTCAAGGTTCCGATACAACTTGAATCTAACTGTAAGTGCAGCCAATTTTTATTTTACTCCTTCTCTTTCAACGACCTCACTTGAATTAATATTAAATTCCCATGACATCCAAGAGAGAACCGTCTGTTTTTTTTCAATGGGAAAAAAACTAACCTATTAATTTTTTTTCCTCCTCCATCCCTCCCTCTCATTCATATCTGCTTCTTAAACTTTGCTGCTTATAGGCAACACCACAACCTGGATTGATGTTTGCCCAAGCAATGGAAACTTACTGGCTTCCTGTGGTTATGATAAGAATGTGAAGATATTTGACAATCGAGTATCAAAGATTGTCCTAACTTTTGATGGCATTCACGACAGTAATATTTTTTTGATTTGTCTAATAAAATAATTTCTAACGCTGGTTTGTTGTTTTCTAGATCAGATCAACTGTGTGAGATGGAGTCCAAGCGGCGATATGCTTGCGAGTGCTTCACATGATAGGACAGTCGCACTATTGGACTTCAAGACTGGAAAAAAGCTTTATACTGGAGAGACTTCAGATGGAAGTAACTTTTTCCTGCTTGATACTTAACAATCATTTTCATTTAATTCTTAGATTTCGCAATGTCTGTCTGTTTCATTTGACCAAGCCTGAAGTTCATTCATTATACGAAAGGAAATGATTGTCTTGATCTTCCTTTTATAAGACTGCTACTGTGCATCCTTCATATCTAAAAATAAACTGATGAGATAAAAATCTATAAATTCAGACAAGATAGCATCATCATTAATCTCAAAGAAAATCCTCTCAAATTTAAATTCGTCGAATGAGTGCGAATCCCAATTTATTAATTATAAGAGAACTTTGATGATAGAGTTGGCCATCAATAATTTACTTCCATGTGAGTTCGCTTCTTAAGTAGAAACAAGCTCTCCCAAGAAAATAGAGCGGTCTTCCTGGTATTACGGAATTTTTTTTGGATCTCAACGAATCCAAAAATTCCTGCTTGCTCGTTCAACGATTACTAACGTGTCCGACAGCTTCAAATTTCTTGTTACCAAATTTTTAACCCAACAATTCTCAAATAGTATTGCAAAACACTTCCTATGAAAAGCTGTTAATAGTGCTAAGTCATTAAAGCACACCTAGCTACCAGTGCTCACAGATTGTCGTTAAATTTTTCATGAGCGGCGCAATCTCCTCTCTATAAATCCGCTCAATATCATCTTCATAAATTTATTTAAGCATCTGGTAATGAAAATAATAATTTTTAGAATAATCCTTTTAAACTACTTTATTTTCAAATATGGGAGTAGATGATTCCATTTCGATCATCCTCGGATTCATTTGAAGACCATTAATTAATTTCTCAAAAGAACTAGGCTAAAATTGCAAAATTTCATTTTTTATTGGACTAAGAGTTTCGATGAACCCTTTAATCTTTCATCCCATAAAATTGCTTTTGAGTCGGAGGAACTGGCTCGAGTAAATTTGACCGGAGACCAGGTTTTGTGGGCTATCTTGCTCAATAGTTATCTTTTTCAATGTATATAGCGACTCTTGTTGTTCAAAGCGAATCAAATTTATAAAATAACTTAGAGAAAGCCTTTTTCTGTACGAGAATTGTTCCATAGATTTAGATATCTCAAGAAGGCTTGAGATTCGGGGGACGCCTTATATTTCTCTTCTTTCTGGCGATCGCTCTAATCAATCAGGAAAGAACTTTTGCATCACGAAACGCTCCTAACAAATTGAGAGATTAATTTTCTTCTTGGTGAATTGAAACATCATGGTCTTTTGCAAAAAGGTTGCTTGATTTTTACGAGGAAGTAACTTCTCTCTCAATTTTACAAAAAATAACATAAATATATCTATTGAAAGTCGTTCCAGGCTAAAGCACCTTCTCAGTCTTGAAGGCCAAATTTTTTGCAGGTATATCAGATACGCTTGTTCAAGAACACCACTACACCAAAGGGTTTCATGATCCTGGATTCTTGTTGCCAAAGTATCGCGATACTTTCATCTTGAACTCTAACGCAAGCAAGTTTTCGTTGTTTGGACAAGCATTTATTCAGGATGTAGGGTCTAGAAGGTACAAAAGTCAACTCAACGAGGAAGCGAGATATCACAAAAAGAAAACGGAAAGTTGCACAGCAATCTCCTGGCTATGAATAAAAGAAAGATGCCTTTTCCCTTAAGATTGTTGAGTATTAGTTCTCCGATACCAAGAGGAGAAAAGCTAAAGTTACTCTAAATTTACAATACTGGAGTGAGATCGGGCATTTCAAAATCAAGGCTTTTATTTCAGTATCGAGAATATCGAGTCTGCTTCTATCAGGCTTTATGAAGCTTACAGGCTCGCTAGCATTAGTGCTCCATCTACAGCAGCCAACGAATTGAGAGAAATTGGAAATGAGATAATTAGAATTCATAAAGAATATGAAAAGGTAATTGAAAGGAAAGAAAGATCGAGTCATTAAGTCTAAGAATTTACCGTTTCACCCATGCTCACTATGACAGCTGTAACTGTCATGGTTTACATTTGATACTAAATTGACGCCATAATAATCAATATTCGCTGTGGTTTTACAGGGAAAAAATCCGCTCTAATTGCTGTTATCATCTCTTTTGATGCTATTTATTTTCGATCTACTAGGAGCAAGCATGAAAAGAGACGAACTAGCTTTCAAAAGAATGATTTCTCCTCTGAGAAAAAAAATGAATGACAATTAGTAACTAACTTTTGTTTTCTACTCAGCTCATGTAATTAATTACGTCTTCAGAGAGTTACCAAATTAAGACATTGGCCAGTTATTGATTAACTCAAGGTTAACAAGATAAAATTTATTCACTCTCAAATTCAAATCTCAAATCCCAAATCAAAAATCAGGAAATGCTTCCAAAACATCCGGAAAAGGAGGATTCATCCAATTTCGTCGACAAGAAATCAAAGCAATCGCAAGCTGAGGCGCAAATTATCGGTTTTCTATACTTTATCTGCGAAATTTTCGTCATATTCATCTGATTTTTTTTGAAAATAGAAAACATCCCTTCACAGCAGAAGCTACTCGCTTGGTGCTCATATAAGAATAATAAGATTAGTATTGTTGAACTCGAAACGAAGCAAGAATTTACTAATTTCGATGGAGTGAAACTCAACAAGACTAGTGGTATTCTTTAGCCTTTCATTTCTGATTCAAATTCGCACACAATACATTAAAGGTGACGGCTGGACTCATGTGAAAGAAATTGCCAATACAGGATTTCTTGTTTCTGTTAACCACAGCGAGACCAAATCCGCAAATCTAGAGGTGTTCAATGTCTCCCAGACAGGGAAAACTAAGAAAATATATTCATTCGAGGAAGTCTCTGGAAGTTGACATCACCTTTAGTTAAAATCTATCTCAGATTTTTTCTTCTTTTAGTGACTGGCTTGGGAGATGTGACCTATAACCCAAGGAGGAACTTTCTTGGAGCAATGTGTGTTGCAGGGAAGATAGCTTACCATTTGTACACTTTTGACACATCGAAGTCCGATGGCATTGTAAAACTCATCCGAAAATCCAGATGGCACTCCCAACAAGAAACTAACAACAAACGTAAATACAAATTTATTTCCCACTGTCAACTCATTTTAATATATTGGTATCAAGACAACTTCATAGCTGGCCTTGATTTCAATCCGAATGGAGAGATTGCTGCAACTACTGACTGCTATGGAGTCTGTTTAATTTCAGATGTTAACACCGACGATTATCGCTTCCACCTGGACATGGAGATGACAACTAGATTTGGTAAGCAACAGTTTGAATATCTAAAATATTCAAAGTCCTTCTTTCCTCTAGTCGTTCCACTTTTCTTATAATTTCTTGGCGACATTAAAATTCTCAACTATTATAATTACTCGTTAGATCCTGCTGAACATTGTAGATGGAGCACTAATAGTGATGAGCCATTATTATTTGTCAAGTATGATCGGAACCTCCTCAATATCCTAGATGCTGAGAAGAAAACTTTCACTTTGAAGCGTCCAGTTGAAACGGAATCAACAGGTAAGCGCAGTAGAATTTCATTTTATTTTTCCTTTTCTTCTCTCAATTGAGAAAAGAGGACTAACCTTATATTTTTACATTTTGAACTGATTTATTTTGATGAGTCATGTTTGATTTGATATTCATTTCTTATAGATCTGGCGACTTTCTGGGTTGATGTATGCCAAAGCGATGGAAATATCTTGGCTGCAGGTGGTATGGATCAGAAAATAAAGATATTTGACAAAACAGAATCAAAGATTGTCCAAACTTTCGATGGAATTCACAATGGTAATATATTTTTATTGTTTTTAATAAATCATCTCTGAGTACTAATTGCTCTTATATAGAGTCTATCTCTTGTGTGAGATGGAGTCCAAGCGGTGGTATGATTGCAAGTGTTTCATTCGATCAGACAGTAGCATTATTGGATCTCAAGACTGGAAGAAATCTATATTCTGGAAAGACATCAGACGGGGGTAAATTTTAACTGTTTAATTAATATAGATTGTTCTTATTTACTTCTTAGAACTTGCAATGTCTGTTTGTTTCATCTGAGAAAATCAAAGTCAATAATTACAAAAATGGAAAAGTAGCCACAAGAAGAAGAAATTTAGGAGAATAATCATCGACAACAATGAATAATAGGAGTGTTTTAGAACTACTTATCACAACGATTAGCATCTATTCTTCCCTATTTTTCAGTATAATATCATGCATTCTCCTGTCTGAAAGACAAAACAATTTGGCTAAGGAAACTGAACATTTACACAAAAAACACAAAATGATATCTTGTCTTAAATCCTCAACCGCTTCATCACAAAATGCGAATGATGTCTTTGATTTAGATTAGATTAGGTCAAAATTTATGTTGCTCAAGCACTTTGCTCTAACGTCATCAATCTCATTCTCAGATAAATCCAGCTAAGATGTGCTGTTTTGGCCCATGAGAAATTTTTGTACAAAAATGTAGAATTGCTTGTAAAGTACCTTTGACAACGACAATTTTACATCATATTTTGTCGTGTCTAGCTCTGTAAACGTCTCTCACTGAAAATCATTAGATAAATTGTCAGGGTTTAGGTTTCTTCGCCTATTCAGTCTCGGAGTCTGCTATTTTTCCATTTCTTCAACTTTTAATGATTCCTTTGATAAGTAGGGATTACAGCATCCTTCATGAAATAGAAATTGGAGTATAATGCCGATCTTGGTGAGAAATTCAACAATTATGAAATGGAAAGCAACCATCTTTTACAGCCACAAAAAAGACTTTGATCACTAAATATGTAACTTTAAAAAAATCCCTCTTTTTTCGGATTAGAGGACTCGTTAAAGACTGATACAAACAGGCCTTTCGATGCTGAAATCAATCTCTATTGTGTTAGAGAATCTGGAGATAAACCCCAGGAAATCATATCCAGAGTGGACAAATCAAAACTTGCTTTCAGTTGACAATCAATTTAATTGTGAATGAAAACTCAAAATGGTGAGGTCCATTGTCTTTCACTTTCCATCAGAGAAGACCATACAATGATACAATGAATGTCTAGATCTTCAAAAAAGCGATTTTTAGAAATGGAAATGTACGATACGAAAACAAATTTCGAGAGCAATTTTGAGCAAGTCAGCAGCATCGGAACTCTGAAGTACTTCAATATTCAGCTAATGGTTAGGGCAAAATATGAATACTTGGTGTAATCAAATCGCCTGGCTGACTCATTTTATAAAAAGTTTATCAAAGAAGAAACCAATAAGGACGGTGAGAATGAAATCACATTAGTACAAGTGAGAGCGAGCATACATCTTTAGCGTTCTACAACAAATTCACCAAGAATAATCATGGCATCAAACAATAAGAAGGTGTTGAACTG
>ENA-UOTZ01002279-UOTZ01002279.1-compost-metagenome-genome-assembly--contig:-NODE-2279-length-10358-cov-53.594689_pt1 | contig 10358 bp, 14 predicted proteins | sample MGYA00238144_ERZ746983 | MGnify/ENA primary metagenome ERZ746983 (study PRJEB28759, sample SAMN06268863) | compost metagenome | isolation source: single cell | place: USA: California, Emeryville, Joint...
TTTTACATGGGAAGTTATTTCATAAGTCCGAATTTTCGATTTGCTTTCACTTTTATTGCATATTCTTCGTCATGGGTAGGCCTTATGAACGAATATGCACATGTAAAAATACAGTTCATCTCTGATAAGGTAATATCGAGGTTTTCGTGATGCCTAGTCTAGATCTGAGCTGAGTAGGTTTTTCGTTCCCACGCTGTATTTTTTCGATTTTCCTTTCGTTAAAATTAATCGAATTTTTATGTAAAAGCAGGACTATAAGAAATCAGCCACGTTTATTTCCCCATCTACCGCAATCTTGCTTGCTGTTGACCATAATATCAATACTCTCACTATATCACACAATCTATTTTCACTGAGCGCACAACTCCTCGATGGATGCCTAAGTGATCGATCGAAAAACATATAAAATCTAAAAATATCTAATTCGCGTACTTTTACGTGGATTAGTTCCAAAGATCCACAGATAAAAATTTATTCTTTAAAATGGAATCCCTCGCTACACTCGACGAATCACACGTCCCAGACCTCCTCAAGTCAATTAATCAGACTGAAATCCTCGAGGCCTTCGAAAAAGCCACCCCCGAAGCTCGCAAAGGATTAGTCGACCAAGTACTCCACAAAGAAATTTCGATTTTCTAATCTTCTCTTAGATTAATCGACTCAACAAAGCCTACCCTGGTGGACTTAAAGGATACTACCACCAAGCTCTTGGCCTCCTTAAGAACGCAAAGGAAGACGTCAATCCTTACGAAGGTTACACACCAAACATCCCAAAAGGTATTAGACAATTGCAAATTCTAAATTCTATCGAATTCATTAGGTCTTAAGCTTGACTTCTACTCATCTGATATCAATGAGTACGAGGAGATCGGACTCAATGAAGTCAAAAACACCGCTTTTGTCCTCGGTAAGTTAATTAATCTTCACTAAACTAATGGAAACGCACTAGTCGCTGGAGGCTTGGGTGAAAGATTGGGTTACAATGGAATTAAGATCGGTATCCCTGCTGAACTCATTACCAAGGCGCCATATATTCAGTACTATGCCGAGTTTATTCTCGCTTATCAAAAGAGAACCGGTATTTCTATGAAACATAACATAGTCGTGAGACGCTCTCGTAGGTGTGAGTGAGATCCCATTGGCGATCATGACTTCAGATGATACTAATACGCTCACTGAGAAGATTTTGAAGGAAAATAACAATTTCGGTCTCAAAGAGAGCCAAATCACCATCATAAAGCAAGAAAAAGTACCTGCAATGATTGACAACGAAGCGCATTTTGCGCTCGAAAGCGGAAAGCTTCTCATTGACACCAAGCCACACGGTCATGGTGACGTACATACCTTGTTGTACCAATCTGGACTTGCAAAGAAATGGTTAGTCGAATACTTCATGAAACGATTTTGATAACAGGAATTGTTATAAATAGGAATGATGAAGGCAAAAAATGGATTGTCTTCTTCCAGGACACAAATCTTCTCGTTTTCAGATCTCTCCTCCCTGCTATCGGCGTCAGCAAGAAACACAATTTCGAAGTCAACTCGCTTACTGTTCCAAGAAAGCCTGGCGAAAGCGTTGGAGCTATCTGCTCACTAACCAAGGAGTAATTTTATTCGATAAATATTGGAATCAACGCTTTTTTACCTAGGGGAGAAAAGAATTTGACAGTTAACGTTGAGTACAATCAAATCGAGGCTCTCTTCAAGGCATCAGGTACCCAGCTGCCACTGGAACATTGAAAAATAACGGAATAATCTCGTAGGAGGAAAAGAGGAAACCGATAAGGACGGCTATTCTGTGTTCCCTGGAAACATCAACTGTCTCATCTTCAGTATTCCTGAATACTCTGTCGTCTTGCAAGAAACAAAAGGACTTATTGCTGAGTTCATCAACCCTAAATACGCAGGTACCTTCTATCAGAGAAGGTTCAGACTCTTAACGATATATACCAAATCTAGACAGCACGAAAACTAAATTCAAGAGCTCAACGAGATTAGAATGCATGATGCAAGACTACCCAAAATTCTTAAAGTCAAATGATCGAGTCGGAGTGACCCAAATCGACAGAATCTTCAGTTTCAGCGCCTGCAAAAACGACGTCAAATCGGCTGCTGCTAAATTCAAAAGCGGTCTTCCACCTGAATCTGCCAGCTCGAGTATTTACCCGCTTTACTCGTATGGCTCTAATAAAATTTGTATAGGCGAGTTTGATTTCTATAAGCAAAACGAGGAAATTTTGAAAATCATTGGTGTTGAAGTCGAGAAGCCAGCGCCTGAGGACAAGCAGGATTATGATGGAATCGAAATAAACTGGGGAGCAAAGCTCGTGCTCAAGCCTTCCTTTGGTGTGACTCTCAAGGAGATCAAATCGCGCTTCGCAGGTAATTCGAACCTACCCTAGAATATGCATTTACCTTTATTACGTGCCCAGGAACCAATAAAATTAGCTCGAAATCAACCGTGGTCTTTGAAAACGAGATAAAAATTGAGAATTTGACCGTTGACGGCTCTGCTAGAATCACGAAGGACGTTAAAGACCTCAATTTCAATAAGAAGAACTATGTCACCTTTGATAAGCTTGATGGAGTCCCAACTGAAGAATATCTTAAGATTAGAGGATACAAAGAAAAGGGCCTCGAAAACATCGAAACCATTTAAATCCTACACATATAGTGTTGTTGTTATTAATTCGTAATATCGATAAATGCACATTGCAATACAATAAAAGACAATGAAGCAATGAATTGATACAATCACCTCCAGCATAGGATACAAGAAGTTTCATATTTCATATCCTGAGAATCTGATATTAGAAATGATCAATGTAAAAATTATAGGTTATTCTGCTCAGATACGTTGAATTTAAGAACTTAGGGGATAGTAACTATTCAAATAGACATTCAATCAAGTATAAAATAATACATAATAGATCTTTCAAGGAAAATTAAGAGAAGAGAACTCGTTAAATATCCATTCAATACAGTCTAGATATCTATTAATATTGAAACTAAACTACCTGAGGAAAAATAATCGACCTATCCTTTATCAACACTAATTCGATATTAATATTGATTTGTGAATCTAATATCCATGACAGTACCAGCCCGCTCTCTCCAACGCGGCGATTGTTTTAGTTTTTTCGAGAAGAGCTTCGATTCAGCAAACTCTTGCAGCGCTTCCTCTCGCGTGATAGGGTTCAGCATCTCATATGTTTCTAAGAAGTCCTTTTGAGCCTCCTCATAGGTCACATTCGCGACTCGGTCCTTCACGTTGAAAATCTTTTTGTTTATTTTCCAATTCGGCAGTCCTATGTGATATACCAAGGATACTACCAATGATAGCAGCGTGAGCATGAAGGAAAAGCTTAGAAAGTACGGGCTCACCGCTTTTGCAGTTCCAGCATAAACTGGAAGGAAGTATTGCGCCACATTCGCTGCAGCGAACACTACAATGTATCTTTCAAGCGCTCCAACCATTTGTTTCCCGAGCTTCCGGTTTATTTTATGCGGGCTGGTCCATCGCCGCAGCAGGAGGTACTTATCGACCCAATAATTGAAAATTAAGCCTAATATACTCATCGCGAAACCTATCGGCAGCACAACTCCATACATGGCATTGAAATACAGGAGTTTGAGGATATTCGCGTATCTCAGTGCTATATCACAAGAACCGTTCTCGTAAATCAGATTTGCTTGAGCCTGCGTTGTTTGGTTATAAAACTCTCCTTTTCTTTCCAGCTTCATTCGTTTGAACAACACCACGCCGTGAAATATGTCAAAGAAGCTAAAGCACGATGACAAAAATGGATTCGTGACAAATATGAAGAAAATGTCGTAGATCAACCCCGAAAAGCTGAGCTGCCCCGCCTTCGGCTTCCCGATCGCCTGGATGAAGTTTGCGAGCAACGTAATGCCGGCAAGGTTGAAAAAATATAGTGTGGATAGAAACTTCGCGACGAATATAAAAAATCCGGTTTTTGTTGAATGCCTTTGCTTTCGAGCAAACAGTCTCAACACGACTCCCACGAGGCAATTCGTGATTGCGATCACACCTGAAGCGCATAAAGTCAACGAAATTGATATTATCGGGTATTGAGAGGTGTCCTGCTGGACCTGCTTGAAAGATTTCTTAAACAGGACCAGGATCCACAGCACTATGAATAGAATAAATGCCATTATAACGTAAGTCCAACCCCTGTGCTTTACTTTTTCTATCACCGGAGCCCCGATGTCAATCCATAAGATGTCTGAAGGGTCAGGAGCTTTCGCGAACTTGAGAAACTTGTTGCGGTATTCGTATTTTTCTAAATGGATCCAGCTCTTCGGCCAGGGGAGAAACGAGAACCTCAATAAATATTTCTCGAGTCGGGTGAGTCGGTAATCCGCTCGAAATTTCTTTGCCTGTTCGATATTCTCGCAGATAACCAATGCTTTCCCTGAAAAATCCGGTCGTTGACCCTTTTTAAACTTCTCCTCAAAAGCCTTGATTTCTTTCTCTAGAACGAGAAGATCGTCAAGGAGCTGTTGCTGAGGTCCACCTAACCGCATGCGCTTTAATAGCTTCTTCTTACGGTGAATTTTTTGAAAGTAATTATCAAGGTTGGAGATCATGTAAATCGTCCGGATTTCAAGCGGTTCTTCGAAAGGCTTCATTTTGTGTAATAACTCTTCGACTTCTTCTTGGGTGCAATCGATCGGAAGATTGGAGACAACGAAGGAAAATTGACAGGGCTGCGGGGTTTTTTGCTCGCAGTCCCTGGCGACGATGCGCTGGCTGCGGCGGAAGTACTCAATCGAGATTAGCATAAGCATCAACGCAAAGAAATTCGCACAACTTTGCTGTTCGAGGGCCTCAAGGGAATTGAGTTTATTCATGATACTGATCTTACAAATTAGAGAATTTCCAAGCTGAAGGCCTTTATCGCAGAAATCACCTTGATAATTTGCATACAGATTGTAGAGGCCGCTGGATAGAAATGAGATTATCAACAACAATGCGCTGAATTTAACAAATTGGAAGTACATAGGGAAACACTCCCCTAGATGCGCCAGTTCCCTTGGATGGCAGAATAGAGGAACCTGTTGCTTTTTGATTAACTGCTTACAACAAGGACAGAGCTCGCTTTGCCGATATTTCCCTCCGAGAGGGACCTGCCGAGCCACTCGAGTCGCTTCTCCATGTCGTTTTGCCAGGTCAAGGTCAGGAGGTAGTTGATCGGGGTCATAATGAATACATGCACTTAAGATTTGAGGACTCTTTAGTCCAGGAGACTCCATCCGAGGTAACTTTCCACCATAGCCTTGTTCATGGTCCAAAAGAGGCCTAGTTTTGTCGAAGCTAACTAACTCAGTCGCGATAATTTCAGCTTTCAAGCGGGGTTTCATCTTGTAGTTTTATTTCAAAATAATCCAATTCAGCAGATGACACCGAATACTATACGATAACAATCAAAATCCTTTCATTTTCCTTCCATTTTCACGTCATTCAATTGCCTGTTTCTTTTTACCTCAGGAACAATAATTCACAGTCTAACTAAGTCTATGAGTCACCACTGACTACTTTTTTTAGTAATCCATCAATCTTTTCATGGACGCAAACGCGCTGATACGAAAGCTAACAGAGATTGTAAAGATAGATAGCGCTAGAGTTAATGGAAAGATATATATAACACGCAACTGACATTTATATTTCTTAGAAAACTGGCGTTTATTCCTGCTCGACCTCTGACGCAGGGGTCGACATTTTAACTTTCTTGTCTTCGTTCTTATCCTCTAAAAACTCCGGATCATTCTCCAGTTCCGTATCCTTCGCCTTTCTTTTCTTATTCGATGAGCTGCTCCTTCTTGAACTGTTGCTCTTCACAGAAATGACCTCATCCATTGCGTTTGAAGGCGGCTTCAACTCATTTTCTTTTTCCTTTCCTTCAGTTCCTTCGGTACCTGCGTCGGTGGTTTTGCCTTTCTTCTTCTTTTTGACCTTCTCTTCACCGTCCTTTGACTCTTCGATGGCTTTGGTAAAGGCTAATAGGTTCTGCTTCATTTTCTTCTCATCTCTAGCGTCTTTTCTTTCTCTTCTGTCATTGGGGTTCTTCGGTTTCATGTCCGAATAGACTGATTTATCACTTTTATTGTCCTTTTTGCCAGAATTCGATTTTCCATCTCCCTTAGTGCTGGTACTCTTCTGCTGCTTCTTCTTGATGACCACGTCATCTTCGTCCTCTCCGCCTTTAGCGTTCCTTGATTTCGCTCGGCTTCGCTGAATTTCTTCGTATTTAACCGCAGGCTGCGCCGTGGTCAACTAATTAACAGTACTCAGTCAACCAATTCAATGGGGGGAAAAAAATGCTTACAGCTTCGTTTTCCTTCTCAATAACCTTTAACACTGAGGCAAAACGCTTGCTCAGCTCGGCTTCAGTTCGGGACCTATCAATGGTAATTAGATTGAGCTCCCTCGGCGCTGATTACTTGAAAAAGGCGTCGAATTTAAACAGCGGTTCTCTCTTTATCGCCTGTTTGATTTTTTCCCAACTGCCTATACAAAACGTATGAGCCCCTTCACTAAGGCTCAGAGTTTACCATAGCCCTCTCTGTAATTCATGTAAACTAAAAACTTATCGTGCTCGAGATTAAAGTATTTGGATCTTGATTTGTTATAGATGTTCGGATTGAACTCGATTTCTTCCTTAGGGTTTTTCAAATGAGCACACTTCTTATTGATCTAATAACAACTTATTAGCTTTACAGCGACAATAGAGATGCTCCTACCGTTTCTTGAGCCTGTCGTCTGTTTTCCAAAGTCTGCTCACCTCTTTCAATGTTTCTCTGGTATTTTTGGTACTCAGGCAGCTCCTCAATGCGCTTCCAAAAGACTTTTGAGTACTCTTCACATTCTTCTGGCGTTTTAGTTTTCACATGCTAGTTACCAAAAAGATTAGCTGTTATCGCTCCACACCTATTTACCTGACTGATCGCCTTGAAGTTATTGCGTCCGAACCTTTCGCATCCTTGCACGAAGCAATGGAACTCATTCTTATTCCAGTCAGTGTAGCCGCTTTCCCAAAGCTCATCTTTCTCCTTCCTCTCGGCCGCAGTCAATCCATTGACCATTTCGTCGTCATCTTGCTTGCCAAGCTCTTTTTCCTCGTCCATTTTTTCGGAGTCCTTGGCGCCGCCTTGCTTCGTTTTATGGGTTTGAAGGTAATCATACTCCTTCGTCAAAAGCTCAATCAATCTTTCTCTGTTATTGAAAAATTGGAATTCAGGCAGCTTTATCTTCGCTTGCTGCTTCTTATCTGTGGTCTTCTCATCTCGGGCGAGCTGATTCAACTCGTTCAAGTTATAGGTCCTGACTCTCTTCTTATCTCCTCTTGTTCGCAGTTCTTGATCCAACCTTTATTTGATGAGAGATATCGCATTTGTGATTATTAGCAAATTTTACTTTGTATAATATGCTTCATTGATAGCCAGCTCGTCCTCTCGTCGCTTCTTTTGATAGTCGACATTATCGAACGTGTACAGATCCAGCGACCCAACCGCCAAATCGAGAAGATTGTTTTTGATGTTAAGCCGCTTTTCGATCTCCTCGTTTTGCTCTTTAGTCTTCCTCTCGCCTCTCTCGAGAATCATCTCGATGTCTTCGTCAGTGAACGTGCCGGACGTTTTAAATATCTAAGGCATTATCATACTCAGCAATGGCAAAACTACTGCTCATACCTCGCTAGCACCGAATTGAATAATGTCTTTAAGCTCGTCTTTCGTCATGAGTTTATTCTTCTGCTGGAATCTTCCTTGCTGAATGACCAGTGTATCCCACTTAAGTTTGATCGTTTGACGCTCGATGATCTTTTCCTCTAGCGTATTCTCGCAAATCAGTCTGTAGACGTTAACGGGGTTCTTCTGCCCGATTCTGTGAGCACGATCCATGGCTTGAAGATCGACCTGAGGGTTCCAGTCACTGTCGTATAAGATAACCGTATCAGCGGTAGCCAGGTTGATACCCAGTCCTCCAGCACGTGTAGAGAGCAAAAAGATGAACTTGCTGCTGTTTTCAGCAGTGTATTCCTCAATTTGTCTGTCTCTGCTGTCCATGTCAGTGTCACCGTCAATTCTGCAGTACTGGTACTCGCGGTAATTGCAATAATCCTCGAGGATATCAAGAATACGAGTCATTTGAGAGAAGATCAAAACCTGGCGTTTTTCCTTCTTGAGTTTCTCACATAATTTGTCTAAAATGATCATTTTGCCGGAATTTTGAATAATATGGGGTCCAAGCTCAGGCAGCCCTTCCTCCTCCACACCATCGAAGAGATAAGGATGGTTGCAGACCTTTCGGAGCTGCATTAACAGGTTGACGTAGAATTTCTTATCATCGTTGACAGTTCTACCAGCCAAGATCGATCTGTAGAGATTGACTTGCGTCTCAGTGAGACCGACGAACAGATGCACCTCTTTCTTCGGAGGAAGACTCCTATCAGCCTCCTGCTTCGTTCTTCGCAGCAAGAACGGCTTTAAGATCTTGTGGAGCTTCTGAACCATCTCCAAGTTGTCTTTTTGCGCTTCCTCACTGCCTTGGTTCTTCGTGTTTGTGGTCATTTCGAACCAGCTGTCGAAAAGATCAGACGACTCGAAAAGGTCAGGGAGAAGGAAATTCAGCAAACTCCAAAGCTCGTGAAGGTTGTTTTGAAGAGGAGTTCCGGTGAGGAGCAGTTTATAATGAGTTTTCAGTTCTCTTACGTTCTAATGGGATAATAATGAATATAATTTGCGAAGGGAATGGTTACCTTAGCCAACACGCTCATTTCATTTTTGATTTTATGCGCCTCATCGATAATGATATACTTCCATTGGAATTTCTTCAAATGTGCCTTACAGAGGTTCAAACCTTCGTAACTTGTCAAGCAAATATCAAATTTGCCAGGCTGTAAGTATTTCTGCATGATTTCGTCTCTTTTGTCTTTCGTCGCGACCAATTTGACCACTCGTGCAGAAGGGAGCCATTTGCTAATAATTACCATCAATCAATGCATTTTAGCTGTTATTTACGTGAATTCTTTCATCCAGTTGCCCAGCACACTCTTCGGACCCAACACCAAGTGAGGACCGTGGATTTTCTTAAATTCCTTCAGGAAGGCGAGAAGAGAAATCGTTTGGATGGTTTTTCCGAGACCCATTTCGTCGGCGAGAATACCGTTGATACCGTTCTCGTATAAATTAATCATCCAGTTCAAACCAATCAATTGGTAGTCTTTAAGCGTGCCGCCTTTGAGAACAGAGGGCTGTACAGTCAGTCTGGTAATTTCGTCTTCATTGTCATCGAGTGCTTCATTTTCCATTCTATCCGAAGGGCTCAAAAAACTCACTTAATCGAGCAATTACCTCATCAAATCTGAATCTTCGTCCTTTTCATCATGCATGCTTCGATGCTTTTTCATCGACGCTCCTTTTTTTCTGGATTTCAGAATTGTTAATTAACTATCCATTGAATCAAGCCAGTGGTTACGTTACTGTTTTCTCTCCCTTTTTAGAGACGGAAAAATGGGCAAACAGTTCTGCCTGCTGTAAAAGGTATTTCATTTTGTTCGCTCTGACCTTTTCCTAATTATCACGTGGGTTTAGCGGTTATCTGCGAAGAGCATTACGTCGTCCTGAGACTTATCTGTTGCTTTATTCTGCGCTTGAAGCTGCTCGAGGAAATTCTTCCTCTCTCTTGTTCTTTTATCTAATTTATCCAATTCATGTCTGCTTTCTTCGGGCCCAGTGCCATCAGCTTCGGGTTGACCTCCAGCAATTTCAATATCACCGTCATCTTCCTCCTCGTCCTCTTCACGCATAATTTCTGGCTCTTCAACGTTCATTTTTTGAGTTCTAAAGCTTTAAAAGAGAGTTTTGGGATTGTCGACCCTTAAGATTGATTTAAAATTATTTGGCAGTGGAAAATTTCCTACCTGTGCGAACTAAGCCAAAAAGTTCAAATTAATTATCAATTTCAGCGCGGGAAATTATTACCCCCGCGGACAGAAAGACTTCTCCATTATAATAGTAAATTAAGAGCAAATTCCTACAGCAAGGCATTATGAGACAGTTAGCATAGAACGAAGGGTCTTAGGTGTTAAATGATGCATAAAAGAAATCGAAAATGATGATCTCTCATGAAAATGAGTAGGGTATTTCATCATTTTTCGGAAAATTTAGAGTGAGACGTGCTCTTCGATAATTTGGCATTGTTCTCTAAGTAATTACCGGGGACTACTCGAATGAGATGGTTAACAAATTTTTGTTTCTCCTTTCCTTGCAAATGATGATTCTCGTCTAGGAGCGCTGCTATGGATAACTTGTTTGAATATGCCGGTTTCAACTAT
>ENA-UOTZ01002280-UOTZ01002280.1-compost-metagenome-genome-assembly--contig:-NODE-2280-length-10356-cov-19.430392_pt1 | contig 10356 bp, 10 predicted proteins | sample MGYA00238144_ERZ746983 | MGnify/ENA primary metagenome ERZ746983 (study PRJEB28759, sample SAMN06268863) | compost metagenome | isolation source: single cell | place: USA: California, Emeryville, Joint...
GTTTTAGGCAGCGCGTTCCAAATCATATTAAACTCATTCTCCTGCAAATTCACTCCTAGCGCCTGCAATCCGAGTTTGAACTCGAGCTTGGACACTGCATTTGAGTTATTAATATCGAAAAACACGAATGACTCGAAAAGCGACGATCCTTTTCCTTGGATCACCTTGAAAATCTTTCTCACTAAATCATGGGTCACTTCGATAACCATCTTTGAGTTTCTCTTAACTTCTTCCTATAAGAGGGAGAAATAAAAGTGATTAGAAAAGACTTAACGCTTTCAGATTCCTTACCATGAGGTTCTCAGTAAACTCTTTGTAGTAGACCTTGTACGAGGGATCTCGGAAATGGCCTGACCCTCTACGCGGTTGCTGTTGAAGCATAAGTCGCTTGTTTACAAGCACATCTTTTTCGCTCTTTTGACCTCTACGACTGCCACCTGAATCAAGGCCTCCGGACGCTGGATTTGCAGGATTAAACTTCAAAAGCGCGGTGATTTGGTAAGGGTGAAGCTTCTCTAACCCAAAGATCGAAAGGGCTTTCTTCAGACCTTCCATGTCAACCCATCCGTTGCGAAGATAATCTACTTCCTGGAATGCTTCAATGAGGTTCACTCCCTTGACTTCAGTAAGGTGCTTAATCTTCGCGTAAACGCTGAAAGAGAGATCTCTGCTCGGATCGATTGAGTATTTCTGGAAAAGCTCCTCAAGGGTCGACACGAATTCCACCCTTGTGATTTTGTCATCGGCGTCTTTATCGAAAATCTTCATCAACTGGTTGATTTCGAAGATACTGAGTCCTAAATCCAACTGCGCAATGCCGAATCTGAACTCGTTTGGTGAGATTTCCTGGGACTGGTCGAGATCGAATTGATCGAAAAGCTTCTTGAGTGACATATCGTTGAAGAAAAGCGAGATAGCGAATTTCTCAAGGACGGCCTTCAGCGCGCGTTCATTGAGTCCTTTTTCCTCTATCAAGTTAATAAAATGCTGAAGATCCACCTTCCCGGTCTTTTCAGGATCAACGATGCGGTAAAGCGTGATTTTCTCTCTGAGGGTGAGGTCCAAGTTGAGCGAATTCAATATGAGTTTAAATTCAGTCAAAGTGATCTTAGTTTGCTCGCTAATCGTCATGTTGCTATAGACAATTGCCTCCCAGATTGACACATCGCGGTCTTTAAGCATTCCTTTGATCTTTCCGATGACGTGGAGGTTCTCGATTTGGATTCTCTTCTCTTCCTGCGTTTGCTCTTGGATGTTTTGTGGTGCTGTCCGGGCAGTGAGTTCCATGTGTTTGTTGTATGTTTCCTCCAATGAGCGGATAAAATGACCGAAATGAACAATTTCAGTCGCGGGGTCGAGATGCTCGACCTCTTTAAGCTTCTTCATCGCTTCCTGTGGAGTCGGACTACTACCGATAACCGCATAGGTCATGAGATCTTCCGCCTCGCGAGAGGTAAATTCGAATTTAAGCTCTGAAAGCAATCTGTGGAGGTTCGAAGCGGAAATCAAAGGCATTGAGTAAGGGGTCTGCACAGCGCCTTGCTGGACGAGCTCGCCCATCATCCTCTCAACAAAGAATTTCACGTAGTCAGCATGAGTGCCGGCTTTAATAAGCAGCTCTTGGTTGATATGCTCAGCTGCGATTTCCCAAGGTTTGGAGTCATAGGTAGGGGACTATTGATTGAATTAATCAATAAAAAAAGACAAAGAAAGGTCGAATTACAGTGTTTTGAGAGGCAACTTCCAGAAGAGATACGAATTGGGCGTAGTCTATCGTATTTGAGATGTCTGGGCCCAAGAACCTGATGATATCATTCTCTTCTGATTCATCCAAGTTGCATTTCATCCACGCGAACAGCTTCCGAAGCTGCTCGATGTGTAACCTGCCAGTGCCTTTATCATCGAAGAATTTCAAGGCGTAGCTCATGTTCATCTTCGACGATTTCATTGCAGCGGCGATCTTGATCAGTAGCACATTAATGTTATGCTCTCTCTCTGCGGCGAGGCTTCTCATTCGGGACAGCAAATACTCCTCGAAGAAGCTTTGATATTCGATAGTTGGGTCTTTTTTCCTTCGTTCCCATTGAATTTGGAAATGCTATGTTATTTTATTAAGAAATTTCCCACGAATTAAAGTTACGTTAAGAATATCGTCTTCGATATCAGGAACGTTGAATTTGAGGATATTAACAAACGCAGAGACCCTTATCCTTCCACTAGCTTTAAAGTCGAAAGAAGAGCATAATTTCAAGAGATCCTGCACCTTCTCATAACCATGAATTCTAATCGCATTAGCCTATTATTTCGTAACAAATTCACGTTAAAGAGATGAAATATTAAACAGACTGCTTACCAAACGCTCAATGTACTCTTTGCTTTTGGTGTCCTTTGGGCTGCTGACTTCCTTTCTTGTTTTGAGAAGCTGGGAGACACTGAAAGAAGCCGGGTCTTTTCTCGTGGGACTTGATTCTCTTTCTTTCAATGGAGACCTCAGAGGAGATCTCAGCAGAGGCGATTTCGGTGACGTCATCGATTGAGTTTCGCTTGCCTCAACCATGATACTCGTGGCAATGCTCTTGACCATATGCTGATCTTTATCGCTCAGAATCGCGTAAGATTCAAGGAAGTTGCGCATTTTGTTGACGAAGACCTCGAATTTGATATCATCAGTATCGATGAATTTAACCAGCAACTCGTCGACCATATCAATATCGATTTTCATTTCATTGAGCAACCAACGCAGAGTAGGCATGTTGAACGTTTTTTTGTTAGTTGTGTTGTAGATCCTTCTCATCTCGTCCTCTCGAGATAGCAGATTGTTGACAGCGTCACAGAGGCGCTGGATATCCGAGGTCGACTGGTATTGGTACCTCAACTCAAGTTTTCTGAAGTAATGATTGAGCAAGTTCGCAGAGATATATGGCTGTTGCGTTGAAGGATTGATAAGGGCTAAAAACTCAGCCAATCGCTTAACTTCGGATTCCTGGAGTCCAGCAATATTTAACTCATTGATACGGGTAATGAAAGCTTGTTTTCCGATGCTTTGTAGAGGGGCTTTATTGTAGGACTTGGTCTCTGGGTTGTATTCAAGGAAGATAATCTGTGGATTTAGTCTCTTGAAGATGAGGCCAGACTTGAGTTTTCCCAGGATGTATTCCATTCGCATGATTTCGAAATTTTCTGTTGCAGAGAAGATCTTTTTGCAGAAGTAGTTAATTGACAAGAACTTCTTGTTCTATAATAGTGATGATATTAGGTTATCAGCTTGAAACTGGAATTCTTACATCTTTATTGGAGTACTGCTCGGCAATAAGTTCGAATAGCTCGATAAGCTCGAGTTTATTGTGCTCGATCTCAGCGTTCTGGAAAGCTTTGAGGAAGTCGTCCTTGCTGATATAGTTGTCATGAGTTAAGTTGCACTGTTGGAGAGGTGAGTTGTTAAAGTTGAATAAGTGAAAAGGCTTACCTCATTGAGAGCAAAGACCAATGCCATTTTCTGCTTCGCTGTAAGTTTGGTTACGAGGTTCTTGATGAGGATATTCGGTCGATTGTATAAATTGAGCTTGTACTCAAGAATATCGCTTCCAAACATATCCTCTATCGTTTGAAGAGTCACCTTGTTAGAGAAGTAAGGATCCAATTGGTTGAACAGCTCTTCGGCGTCTCTGTCATTGGTGTACACCTTTCAAAATGATTTCGATCAATTACAGATAATAAGAAATGCGTTACTTTCTTCTCTTGGAGGTACTGCTTGATTTCCTCTCTGGAAACGCAACGGTAATCGTCCATTTTGAACAGATCTATCCGGAAATCTATAATACCGGCTTTAATCCCAGCTGAAATCTTCAATGAGAGATTATTCTTTTGTCCTGCAATGGTTCCAAAGAGATTATTTTCTTGCGAACGCAGATTGATCTCAGTCATTGCGAGTTGGAACTCCTCCTTTGTAATGGACAAAGGATGAATCTGTCTCATCCGTTTCAGATAAAAGAAGAGCTCAGAGATAGACAGCTTATCTTTCAGTCCAGCTTCAGCGAGAAAACTCTCGAAGCCTGATCTGAATGGCAGATTTACAAAGGTCTTGAACAGCTCCTTGCAGTAGTTATCGAATTCCTTCGGGTCGAACGTCAGATCGAATTTCATGAGCGATAATTTCTTGAACATGTTGCTGATTTTCTTCATGTTGGAGTTTTGAAGCACAACTACAAGCATGAATGAGTATAAATACTGTTGAATTTCATCATACCTTTGACTTTAAGCGATTCGAGTGCCATGGGAAGCTGGGTTTGAAGATACACTAGCGCTTTCCTTCGTTTTTCAACGGCGAATTCCTCCAACTCTTTGTAGTATTTTCGCGGAATTACATCATCGACTCGACTTGTGGGTATCTCAATTTGCATTCTTTCGATAGAATACCCTCGGATGTAACCCGGGCTCTTCATAGCTTTGGCCATAAGCTGCGGCTTTGAGAGATTCATCGTGAGCAAGAGCTCATAATCGATCATTTTTCCACTAAATCCGGACTCTCCGCCCAAATTTGGGACTGGGACTTTCATCGCAAACGCATGCAATTTAGCGCAGACCTGCTCACCAGTGTAGATTCTCTTGATCTCGCCGAATGGCTCGTTTGATTGAGTGTATTCTTCCTCCTCGCCGGTGTGCTTGGACGATCCTGATGGTTTGGGGTGCGTTAATTTGTAGGGTCTGGCTACAGGATCCCAGATTTTGATAGTTTTGTCCATGCTTGAGGTCGCAATCAATTGACTCTCAGGTAAATAGGCAATGTCAAGCACGCTGTCATAATGCGCGTTTCGAATGATACGCGAAGGAGCCACTGCATTAATGAATTAGAGGCGAGAGAAAGAAAGTGATGTTACCTCGCCAAGGCGGGTTCACCTCACAAATTGACATCAAATCTCTTTGGAGGTTCCAAATCATGATATCAACTGAGAAATTCTTCGAGGTGTCGATATTAGCGTAGAAGCTGTTGTAATCTTTATTGCTCTGAGCGTCTATACATAAAATTAGGACATTGAAAAAGTCACAATGTAACGAAATTACTTGTATTTTTCCTGGTGGCGTCGAATTTGTGGTCAAGTTTATCAGCAGAGACCAGGCAGCCTGCTTCTTGGACATAGAAGATAGTAGGAGGGTTTGAGCTTCTATGGTTATCGAGTCTCGCTAAGAGCTTATTCCTAAAGACCTGACGAGAGTCTTTATTAATTCCAGCTTCGCTGGTCTGCTCACTGGTTGGTTGCACCTGAGTGTCTCTCCTGGCGCTTGCGATGAATATCGTCGATGTTTTTGGGACGGCGGTGGTATAGATGATAATATCGAAGTCATCAAGGTAGATGATCGATTCGACGATGATCTTCTGGGCCTCGAAGTAGTAATCATCGGCGTTTATCTTCTCAAGTAGATTCTGAATGTGTTTCTTTTCGATTTTGGGATCGTTAAGCTGCGCGATGAACTTCGCTTTTGTAAAGCGGGAGTTATTTATGATTTTGACGTAGTCGATGCGTCCGTTGTCCATGTACCCAACCTCGTGCTCAAGGATCTGCTGGATGTCGGAATCCAGCATTCCGAAAGGCATTTTCTTAAGAATCTCCTTAAAATCGGTAACGGTGACGCAGCCCTGTCTCAATTTGTCGCAGTCCATAAACAGCTGCTCGACGTCAATTCCAGCCATATAGGCTTTTTCAATGAGTAAGAAGATATCGGTTCGAGGGTTTCTGTTGGAGTCCATATCTTGAATTGTGTTATACTGCTCAATATCCTTGAAAAGCTCAAGGAATTCCTCAAATTCGATGGTACCGCTATGGTCCTTATCCGCAGCCTTGAGGAGACTCTCTCTGTGAGAAGAAAATATACGTTTAATGATAAAAAAAGAATAAATCATTACTTTTCTTCGTAGCTGATATCATCGAAGAGCTGATCAATGATTTCAAAGAATCGGACGGTTGAAACTCGTCCAAGATTATTCACGTCAAATATTTTGAAGGCGTCTCGGAGGTTCAGCTTTGATCTTCGGATGAAAGCACCAACTTTCTGCAAAGTCTATTTAAAAAGGTTATTAGCAAACAAATATAATAAAGCCTTTTTTCATTACCTGCACAGTCATTTCGTCGAGTCCTTGAAGTGAAATCGGAATGACATGATCGTCTTGGCGCTTCATTTTATTCGCGGCCGAAATTCTCACCAAATCAGCTAAGAAAGTCAACTCTTCGATATTAATCTCTCCGTCTGAGTTCTGGTCAAGGAACGAGAAGAGCTCTCTCACTAAAATACAAAGTTAAGCCAATGGGATTTGCATTATTGTAATAGCTTACAGTCATCTTGGGTCGCTTCAGGCATCTCGAATACACTTGAAAGCACTTTCACAAAGTCCTCTTCAATCACGAACAGATCATTCTTCTTCGCGATGAGGTACCCTTCGAATAGCTTCTCAAAGGAGACTTGGTTTTTCTGCATCTGCTCAATATGCGGCTTCAATGCGAATATCGTCTTTGACAAGTTAGGAGAAATCTTATAATCCTCTTGTCTGAGGAAAGACTGCGTCAACACTGACAACGAGACCGGATCGACGAGTACGATGGAATTGTTGACCGAAGTGCAGTTTATCACGAGCAGCTGATGCGAAGACTTCGACAGAGTGACAAAAGTAGGGAAGACGTCCATGTATCTCTTGAGATACGCGGTCATGAATCCATATTTATTCTCTTCATCAGCGATGATCTTAACTCTGCTCACAGGGACTGAAAGCTCTTGATGTATCTCCCACACTTCAAGCATCCAGGAATCCGTCAGGATGTACATTCTTCCGGACTTGTCATCGAAGAAGAAATCGATGACCTTGCTCTTTTTCAAAGGAACTTTGGATGCGAGGCTGATCGGCTTGAGTTTTTGTTTATTAGGAACATCGTATTCAAAGAATTTGCCTTCTTTATCCATGTAGCATAAACGGCCTGTTTGCGTCGAAAAATTGAGAGATCTAGGGAGAAGATCAAGGACTTCGAGCTCTAGCTCTTGCATCGTGACGAAAACGTCCTTGGTGACAGGGCGGCTTTGGAAGCGGCTCTGTATCTCCTTTGTTAAAATCGCAGAATCGCCTCTTTTAGTGACTTGATCAAGGATATTGTCAATAAGCCCTCTGCAAAAAGTAGCAATTCTGTCTCTCCTTTCTTTCTCTCTAGGGTCGAGAGGCGGCTCCTGCACAGTCTCGATTTGCGGCTTCTTCTTGCCCTTTCCTGGGGATTTGCTTGTGCCAGGACGTGTTCTTGTGCTTGCTGGACGAGACGCTTGGGTCTGAGCCTTATCAGAAAGCGGTTTTCTCTTCGATTCCATCTCGAAGAGCTCCTTTGGCTTCGTGCCACTGGGCTCATCGCCTTTCGCGACGGCCTGAGGCCGCTTGGTCGCCTTCTTCGGCGGACTCTTTTTCGTTTTTCTTCCCTTAGAAGACTTGCGAGCACCAACATCCTCCTCTTCTTCGGCTTCTTTTCTTAACTTCAACTCACGTTTTCTTCGCCAGTTTTTGATAAAGTGAATGAGTTTCAGTGCTGCGTTTTGCTGAATATTCGCGTCGATAGGGTTCGAATCGGGGATAATGACTTGCAGGAACCTCGGGTAGCGCACATACAGTCTATTTTGACGAGAAACAATGATATCTTCCTCTTTTAACAGTGCGAAATCTTTCTCTTCCAAGGGGATTCCGTTCAATGTAAACAATCCTTTGATCTCATTCAATGTGATTTCCCCAGTGCGTCCCTTATCTAAGATTTGGAACTCTTCCCAAAACAATTCTCTCAATTGGTCAAGCTCTAATTTGCAGATGGGGATTAGAAAATTATTCAAGGTTAGGGTTGCTGTTTACGTGTCTTGAATCTCTGTTTAAGTTTGATATAGATCGAGTTGCTCTTTTTCCCGATGAAAATAATATGCGAGAAGGTCTTGAAAGTCATTCTGATTAAAAACAGTCAGACTAACGCAAAGGACTTGGTTATTAGTTTACTTTTTAGGGTATCCTCGCACGAAGAGATTAAAGAAAGTCCTTGAGAATTTCTGATCAGCTTGGTTGTTGAGAATAAACATGCTCGCCTCGTAAAACTCATCAGGAGAGAGGTATCCATAGGATTCCTTCGAAAACATGTTGAACAAGTCTCTCAGGTTCTTTCCCTCCGTTTTTAAGATAAGCAGCGCAGAGTTGCTAAACTCGACCATGAACTTCTCCAGAAGTTCAGATATATGCAAGGCATTCGGATCGACAGTCGGAGCAGTGACTTGACCGGTAAGTCTATAAACCAATTTTTGGCGAGTGAGCGTGGCTAATTCAGCTTTCTTCGCTTCTTCCTCAGCCAGAGACTTCTTCAATGCCTCTTCCATCTCTGCCTGAATTCTGAGTTTTTCCTCCTCTTCTTTCTGCTTTTCTTCTTCCTCTTTCTTTTTGAGCTCCGTTAGCTTGATTGGCTTCTCCCAAAGCTCTTTTATTTCAACGGCATCCAAGTAGCCTTTCGCGTTTTTGTCAAGCAATCTGAACACCTAAAAAATCACCAAATAAACTATTTTATCTCACCAAATACTTACATCAGCCAACTGAAGTCTCGAATAGAACGGCGCTCCTGACAAGATAAATGTTTTAAACTCCTCCTCTAGCAGTTTCTTGGGGTCCTTATTTCCAAGAGCGTCCAAAAACTCCTCGTATTTATTGAAATTCGCTCGTAATATCTCCCTTATCTTATCGAGGTTTTCCTCAGCTTTGTCCAAGTATTGGAAGGCTTGTCCCTTGTCCCCTCCATAAATACACTCCATAAACTCAAGGTAAGTGATGCTTCCAGACTCATTCTCGTCGAATCGTCGGAAAACCTCCTTTAATATCTCATCATTGAATCGGATTCCCGTCTGAAGCATCGCTTCTTTAAACTCATCAAAGGTAATTCTTCCATCGCCGTTGATATCAAACACTTTGAAAACGTCGTTCAATGATTTAGACGTCGAAGAAATTTTTTCTCTCAGCAGCTGTAGAAGCTTTGTTGGGTCCTTCATGATCTCCGTAGCGTCAAATTGCTGATCAAAGTCTTTTTCTATTGCCGCCATCTCCTTTCTCTTTTTTTCCAGCTGCTTGGTTCTCAGCCTCTTAATGGTTTCGGATATATAATGAATGGAATCTTGGCGATTTTCAAATTTTTTGGGCTTACGGAAGCTCTCAAAAACGTTTTCCGTTGTGCTAAGATGGCGTTTTAGTCTGGTGGTCTGTCGAATTAACTTCATATAATATACTACGTCCTTGAGAGGGTTGTAGCAGCCGATGGTTGTAACGAGTTTTTTGATCTTCTCGCGGTCGAGGATCCGGAAATCGCATCTTCGGAGCACTTCAACGAGATCTTCAATCAGAAAATGCCCAAGCTTCACGACCGGAGATGGTTTTTCGTCCTGAAGGGTTCTGCCTCGTCTTTCAAGGACCTCTTGTTTTTCGAATCTTCTGCGTTTTACCTCTTGATCTTCGCAGAACTGCAGGAAATACAATCTTTTCTTCTTCACGACGTTTTTAAGGTCGATGAACATCTGTTCAAGGTCAACGCGCTCGGTGATGGCCTCAGCAAGAGTAATTTCGGTTTTAATTAGTCCGAGTCTGAGTCCAGATTTTGGTTCAGGAAGCTCTGGTTTGGTCTTGCCTGACTTGGGGATGATGTTGCTGTCTCTAGATAGTGAGCTCGTGTCTGAATATGAGTCATTGGACTCTTGATATCTGAAAAGAGATGGAAATAAATAAGAGAAGATCATTTTGAAAATACTTTGATTCCTCACGATTTCGTGGGTTTCCGTAGGCGGTTTTTCTCTCTTGGAGTTTTCTGAGAGTCTCTTCGAATTTGTTTGGATTGATCATCAATAGCTATGATGATTTCAAAACAAAACTAATAAATATTTTATTCAAAGTACCAATCTTTGAATTCAAATATCTTAATGTTACGAAATCCTATGCTAAAATATGAAACCTACGGAAACCTATCTCATGCTTCTAAAAGCGGAATATTGATATATATGTGAGAGTAAGGTCAGAAAAATGAAGAGCTATAAGTTGGGATGGTGTCTCGAGAGAGAGATGTAATATATACTAAGTGGTTTGAGATTCACTTTGGCGCCTGCCTCTGTGATTGAATATCCACTTTGGGAAAGCGAGTTGTTGAATTAGTGGGATGAGTTAGACCTCAGGTAGGCTGGGTTTGATGGAAATATTATGCGATTTGTGAGATTATGTTAGCGAAATTCTTCAGAGATTCATCTCAAGAAGAAGCCTTTCGATACGAGTTAAATATTTTTGTTGAAATTTGTTCGGAAAAAGATCTAATTTTCAGAATGGGT
>ENA-UOTZ01002281-UOTZ01002281.1-compost-metagenome-genome-assembly--contig:-NODE-2281-length-10355-cov-9.918564_pt1 | contig 10355 bp, 8 predicted proteins | sample MGYA00238144_ERZ746983 | MGnify/ENA primary metagenome ERZ746983 (study PRJEB28759, sample SAMN06268863) | compost metagenome | isolation source: single cell | place: USA: California, Emeryville, Joint...
TGAATCAATTTTACCTCCAGAGATTTCTTCAAAAGAGTATATTCTCTTTGGTACTTTGCGTGAGATATCAAATATCGCCAGATTTGCCGGGATTGAACCGAGAATATTCCTTCTTGCATTAAATGTTACGTCCCCAGAGCCAACCACTAGAAGAGGTAATGATTGTTAGAAGAGGATGAGTATAAAAAATAGCTATTAAAGGAGAGAATTCGAGGATTTGTTAATGGAGTTTAAATTAGGTGTACCTCCGAAAGCTTCTTCAAAATTGTATATACTTTTGACTACTTTCTGTGAGATATCAAACATAGCCATATTTGCCGACTGATAACGGTTATGATTGAGCGAGGCGAGTAATTTCGTATTTGAAATTTCTTTGACATGAGTACAAGCGCCTGAGAATTGAAGAAATTGAATAGCATGGAAATCTACATAACATATACCTGTTTGTATTTGAACTCCATCAAAGTTTTACATAATTCTGTTTATTCTCGAGATCTGTGACGTCTATGTCATTCAATTCTTGTGAAGACCATGCCAGCAAGGTTGAGGAGGTTCGAGTAGTCTCTTCTATTCGAGGTAGGGTCCATGAGACGGTCAAAAGATCAGCGCAGATAAGAGTCAAGAATTACCAGTTCTTATAGACTTTTTAAGTAACGCATCTGTTGCTGTTTCTTCACTGGTGACTTGCTTTGACTCTTCAGGGCGTGTCGAAGCGAGTTTTTGGTCGTCATTTGTCTTAGCATTTCTTGATTCGAATTTGTCAATCCTTTAGTTGAAAACTAAATTACTTTTATTTGATTGCAATCTAATTCAGATTGAAAGATTAGGCTTGAATTAATTAAATTGGGAAGGAAAAAAAAGAAAAAAGGGAGCATCTCATTCTTCTTATACTCTCAGAGGAACTAACTTACTCATTGCTTGATGCTTATTAGTCAGTAAGTTCTTTAGTGAGTTGACCTTAGCCGGCGAAGGGAGTTATTCTCTTTAAAAAATGGCAAGCATCTAAAAGTTTCTTTAACTAAGAGATCAACTACTTCATTGCTTTAATAAAAGAGTGTTATCCTAAAAGAATTTGCAGCAATTGAAGAATTTTGGAGACTTTTGATTCTCGCTTTTGAAATAACCTGACATTTTCTCATCATTACTTCATACCAAACTTTTCTCCCAAACACGTGGAGGTATTATTTCTTTGGATATTGAGGCTACGATAATCATGTTTTACAAATACTAAGAGTTTTATAGTATTAGTGCTTCATTGACAACAACTCAATGAATCGAAAGAATGTGAATCAGAATACCAAAGATTACAAGGTAAGAAATGGATTAAACATGAGAGTGTAAATAAAAAGGATTGGATAGAAAGCATATTTCAGAAGATGATTCAGCTTGCGTTCCACGTTCAATTGTAGCTGGAACTGCTAGCGTCCACATCTGAAACCGAGCATGCTATAGTAATCGATAGTGTACAATAGCCAATGTTATTTATGCAGACCAATAATTTTGCAATTTTTTCATTTTTCTCAAGAACAAGACTCATCACAGAGAAATATGAAACAATTAAGTTGTCATAATTATGTTCCATTGATTCAATCATAATTATTTCTCAGGCTTTCCAACTCATCTTCTTTCATTGCATATTTATAGTAGAGATGTGGCCTTTTATCCGAAGTTTTTCCGGTATAAAGCACTTTTCCCACTCTGACGCTCTTGCAAAGAGATCACTACTCGATCCATCGGACGTAATGGATGCGGCCTGCAAAATAAGGAACAGATCCCAGAAAAAATTCATTAAGCATGCTCAAGAATATTACCTTTGTGAACCTCATTGAAAGTTTTGACGACCCTGGCTTCTCGCTTATCAAATATCTGGAGATTAAAAGTATCATTATCGAATGTAAGCAAATTTCAATTGCTAGGGCAAATCTTTTCAATACGCTCCTAAAAGGGAAAAAGTTAGCACAAACAAAATTAAAATATCATTGAGTGATAAAAAAGTCAACATTGCAATTTCCTTTTGAGAAAAATATACGTATGCTTTTCTTTTTAAGACTAATAGGGAATAACATTGTCGAACGAAGAGGAGATACAATTCAATTCTCTAGAATTACCAGGAAAATCGATCTTAAAATTCATGACTTTTTTCTCTACATCCAATATTTAGTATACCCTCACCATACTTCATAAAGAATAGGGTTTCGCCCTTATTAGTGCTCCACTAGCAGGGAGCAGAAAGATCTGAAGAATGAGATCAAGGATAAGTGAAATTGGAAATGAGAAAATTAATTTTTTGTGGAAATGAAAATTTGATTTGGAAGCAGAGCGAGGAAGTCGAAGAGTTTACCAACTACTCCCAAGTTCACAATACAGTTACAACCGTTAGTATTCACATCTGAGATCAAGCATATGCCATGAGTATCGATAATTGCGATGATTTTTCCTGGGGGATAGAAATCAAAACTAAGAATGGAGTTGGCTTGATATGAATGGTCATTGAATCCTGAATAGGAAAATTAAAAGATCATTTACAATGATAGCACGATGTTGCGCATGCGTTTTGATTTCCCAGCAATTGCATGTTATAGCTATATTTCTGTCCAGAATATTCATCTGAATACTTTGCAAGTAAAGCAGTTCAAATTAGGTTTACGTCTTGAAACTTCTTCAACAGTATATATCAAATATAGCCACATGTGCCGATTGACTGTAGTTATGACTGAGGGAGAAGTAATTTGATGTTTGAGATTTTTTCAAGCAACCCAAGAGCCAAAAAAAACTTGTGATATTACCTTAAAACATTCAAAATCATTGTTTTCTTGTTCCCTTTAAAGGTTTATACTTCTATTTTACTTTGAACTCGCTGGTCCGGATACTGTTTTTCATGTATAATGAAAACTTCTAGCCATTGAAATAAAAAGTAATGCGCGCTCAAAACCAAAAATAAAAGCAGGCGATGAATTATCAAATGGACCACTCTTTAAAGCATTTCCACACAATTCAATTCTCAATTTTTATTTTTCTATGTAATTTAAGGAGAAACTGCAATGATAATTCCTTTCTCCATAGAAAAATGCAGCACTTTTGATATAAAGTTGCTTTAAAACAAAAATTAAAAATAGTGCCATTGAATCAGAGACTCTATCTTTTTTGTAATTTCTATGAAAAGTATCATCTTAACTCTAAGTAAAAGCATTGTAATTATTCAAACACAAAATTTTCCGAGTGATTCTAATAGCATTTAGAGTTTGTGGTTTGCTCTTGGGTCAATTTCAAAGCTTCTGGTTGCTTTCCATCTTCTTTTTTAATTAGCTTGTTTGTCAGCTCCCATATCATATCTTTAAGCCCTTCACCAGTCTTCGCAGACACTTCATAAAAATCAGCATCGTACATTTTTGCTAGCGCTAATCCCTTATCTGTATCAATGACTCTTTTCTCGACAAGATCTACCTTATTTCCTAGCAACAAAATGGGAGTCAAAGGAAGAGCGTTTTTCCTTGCGTCAGCTATCCATTTCGTTGCAAAATCAAAGGAGCCTTGATCAGCGATATCATACACCATGAATATCGCATTCACTCGACTCAGGCGATAGTCCTTGATCGCGATGTATCTGTCAGAACCTGTGATGTCCCATATTTGTAATTTAACGCTTTTATCGTCAATGAAGATGGATTTGAATTTGAAGTCAACTCCAATGGTCGCGGCGCTTTCTGGAAACACTCCGTCAGCTATCTGAGAAATGATAGAAGTTTTTCCGGCACAGAGACAGCTGAAGGTATAAATTCGGAATTGGTAATCAAATTGCTGAGCAGCTTGCATAAATTTCAGATTGTGAATAAAATTATTAAATCAACTGGGATAAAATTTCTTACAATTTCCCACGATTATCACAGTTAGGAAATTGGATCTTATGGGAGAAACAGCGTACTCGTGGTATATATGGGGTGAGGCTCCCTTTAGAGCTCTGCAATATTCGTTTGTTTAGAAATTTTAAATTGAATGTTAATCACGACCGCTTTGATGATGCTTTGCTTTTTTTATCTCTTACTGTTTGGCTCTAAGGGTGGCTCCTTATCTTACCAAAAACACTCTAAAAAAGGCAAATAATTCAAGAACAAGGGTAATATCCGATAATACTTAGAATTTTGAGCTAAGTTGATTCTGAAAAGGATCTTCTCAACTATATTGTAGGTAGTTTAAGAAGAATACAGGCATATATATCTATTTTACAATCTACAAGCTTTACGGTTCTTATGTTGGTAGCAGATGATAACAGCACAACATTAATAATATTTCAAGTAGGTTATACATATGAAGCTTTCAAAGCATATAAAACACAGAAGAACGTCAACAATGCCAATCAAAGGGATATGAAAGATTATCTGATGATTTTTCTTGTTGATGACGTAGGAAAGAAAACGAAGTTTATTTATCTCATATGGTCTTGATGTATTTTTTTAATTTTTTTTTACGAATTAATTCGAATGTTTAGTAGAGGAGCCTCAAATAGTTCAAAAAGGCATGCATTATCCCCTCTAGCCAGCTCATTTGTCTAAGAGGCTGAAGAATTCGCTCCTTGTGAATCCTTGATAAATTAAAGCATTTTCGAAAATAAATCGCAATAAACCGAATCAAAAGAATTTTCCAAGATACCATGCATTCTAAATCTCGATCTATCGTCATCACCGGGGCAAACAGAGGCATTGGATTTGGCCTAGCTAAACGGCTTCTCAAAAATCCAAGCAAACCCAAAGTTATCATCACCTCAAGAGACGAGACCCGCGGAAAGGCCGCAGTAAACGAGATTCTTGACGAGTATCCTTCTTCTAAGGAGTCTCTTTACTATCATGTCCTTGATGTCACGAATAAAGACACGTACTCTCCTTTCTCAGATTGGATCAAGTCGACCTTTGGAAAAATCGACGTTCTCGTCAATAATGCAGGAGTTTTGCCTGAGAGAGATGGTACTTTCTCAAGAAGGTACCAAGCGACTCTGGAAGATGCTACAAAAGTTATTGGAACGAATTATTTTGGCACTCGAGCTTTCACAGAGTATGTGCTTCCTTTGGTGGCTTCTGATGGCAAGATTATCAATGTCTCCAGTACAAGAGGATTACATGATTGGCAAGGAGAAAGGTTATCCAAGAAGTTCGCCAACCCTGAACTCCAGCCAGGAGATCTGGAGGAAATTCTCGAGATTTTCATGGAAGCTGTGAAGAAACAAAACTTTGAAGAAGCTGGAGTTACCAAGTCCAGCTACAATTTCGCCAAGGCCTTGCAAAATGCGTGGGCATACTATATTCTCAAAAAAAATCTCACTGGAGACCAGCAAGTTTTTAGTATGTGTCCTGGGTGGTGTCGGACGGGTATGGGAGGGGATAAAGCTCCAAAGAGTGCTGAAGAAGGGGCGGAAACGATAGAATATTTAATCGATTTGCCTTATAAATTAAATAAGGACCTCAACGGGAAGTTCTTTAGAGATAAAAAAGTAATTCCGTTTGATGAACCAAGAAGCGCTTTTCTTGAAGAATTCCCGCAACTAGTGAAAAGGAGGAGCTAAAAAGGCAAATTTTACAGGTAACTATGCCAAGGTAAAGGCTATAACCTCTTATTATAAATGATAAGTACTTCTCAGTTTCATATTACTTGATTATTAAGTATAAAGATCTGTATATGTGGTGTAATTTTCTTTATTCACTGACGTACCCGCTGAAGGTATCAAAATAATGAATGACAATATAGCGGATCATTAAGTAGCAACCTTCAAGAGTGTTATTGCACTTTAATTAAATTTCTCAAGTATCGCAAAAATCATTCGTTGGATAACCTCAAAACGAATTAATTACTGTAAAGTGAAGAATATTTTCAAGAGATAATTAGATAAGTTGCGCATGATAAGACATCCAGTTCATCTGATCGAGAAGAGATTCGAGAAACGCCGGGACGTGTATTATTTGCCTTCATGTAATGCCTAACAGCTCTTCAGTTCAGTAATTAAATCACATACTACTCAATTAATTGGATATGCGTTGATTTCAAACTATTAAATCAAACGCTCACTACTAATAAATATATTCCGACATTAGCTAACAAACTTTTTTTTCATGTACTCTAAAGCTCGAGCTATAGTCATCACAGGCGCAAACAGAGGCATAGGATTCCAGCTAGCGAAGCGTCTCATCAAAAATCCCAGCAAACCCAAAGTTATCATCACCTCAAGAGACGAGACCCGCGGAAAGGCCGCAGTAAACGAGATTCTTGACGAGTATCCTTCTTCTAAGGAGTCTCTTTACTATCATGTCCTTGATGTCACGAATAAAGACACGTACTCTCCTTTCTCAGATTGGATCAAGTCGACCTTTGGAAAAATCGACGTTCTCGTCAATAATGCAGGACTCAAGATGGACGGCGATGGTCTGGAAAATGTTGGTTACAAATCGCCTCTGAGTCACGCTGAAAAAACTATTGCAACAAATTATTACGCAACACGTGTATTTACCGAGTATGTGCTTCCGTTGCTCGCTTCTGATGGAAAAATCATAAATGTTTCGAGCATAAGAGGACTTTATCACTATCAAGGCAGAACTTTGTACGAGAAGTTAGCCCATCCTGACTTCCAGCCAAAAGAAATTGACGAAGTCTATGAAATTTTCATGAATGCTGCTAAAAAACAGAATTATGATGAAGCTCGCATTACAGGACATTCATACAACATATCTAAGGCCTTGTTGAATGCCTGGACTTATCATGTGCTAAAAGACAACCTCAAGGGTGATCAGCAAGCCTTCACTATGTGCCCTGGCTGGTGTCGAACTGATATGGGCGGCGATTATGCTCCGAAGAGACCAGAAGAAGGGCCAGAGACAATTGAGTACTTGATTGACCTGCCATATAAGTTGAATAAGGAAATTAACGGGAAATTCTTTACAGAGAAGAAGCTAGTTGAATATCACTTTAATCCAAAGGAACTTTAGGGTGTTTTCATATAATTAGTGATGAAGTAATAAGTATGAAAAACGCGATTTAACAAAATTCCGAAATCATGGCCCGTTAGTTCGTAGTATGCTGGTTACTGGTATAGGTTATGGTCGATAGTGAAGATAAGAGAAGAAAATTTTGAAGAGATTGCTGATTAAGAATTGAAAATTAAACAAGATTTCACGAATAAATCAATTTGTTCGCAATTTAGGCTAATTAGAACTGAGATACCTCAGGCGAGAATGAATGTGATGTAGATGAGTTTTCCAGGAAAAGAGCCAGGCGAGAAGTCTACGCCAAAGATGAGCCATTCATTGTGCGCGCTGAAAAGGTAACGACTAATTATGGTATTTCTAAAACACGAAGAGTGATTACTGGAATTTTTAATCAATAACTTTTTCGATTAGATTGGGGTGATTCAGCATAAACTAAGGATCTCAGAGTGACTCTGGGTGATTCTAATTAGAATATTGGTGGATTAAACCTAAATTCTTATGGACCAAACCAATTTATTAAATAATCCAAGTAATCACACGTCCGTCTATATAAGGTTCCTCATTCGAAATAACAATATCTCAAAATAAAAAAACAAATTGAATCTTCAAGAAACACAACCTCAAAGAGAATAATGGATACTAAATCTCGAGTTATCGTGATAACTGGCTCGAATAGAGGAATTGGATTCGAAGCAGCCAAAAGGCTTTTAAAAAATCCTAGCAAACCCAGAGTCGTCATTACCTCAAGAAACGAGAGTCTGGGTCAGGCTGCAGTGAGAGAGCTTCTCAACGAATTTCCTTCTTCCAAAGAGTCTATTTTCTATCATGTGCTTGATATTACTAATAAGGAGACCTACGCTCCTTTTGCTGATTGGATCAAGGCAACCTTCGGAAAAATTGACGTGCTTGTCAACAACGCCGGAGTATTGACTGACAAGGATAACATGTTTGACGCAGATTATAAAGCGACTCTGGAAGATGCCACAAGAGTGATTGGAACAAACTATCTTTCTACACGAGCGTTCACAGAGTATGTGCTTCCTCTACTTGCTTCTGATGGCAAGATTATCAGTGTTTCGAGTACAAGAGGGTTATTTGATTGGCAAGGAAAAGCTTTGACTAAGAAATTACTTAACCCTAAATTCCAGCCTAAAGAAGTTGATGAAGTCTATGATATCTTCATGAACGCTGTGAAAAAGCAGGACTTCCAAGGAGGTGATATTACAGCATCTGAATATAACATCTCCAAAGCCTTAGTGAATGCATGGACTTATTATGTGCTAAAAGACAGTCTGAAAGGGGATCAGCAAGCTTTCGTTATGTGTCCTGGATGGTGTCGAACAGATATGGGAGGTGAGAAAGCACCCAAGAGTGCTGAAGAAGGAGCAGAGACGATCGAGTACTTGATTGACTTGCCTTATAAGTTGAACAAGGAGATCAATGGGAAGTTCTTCAGAGATAATACACTCATTGAGTTTGATGAATCAAGAAGTGAATTATTGGCTAAACTCGCTTCATAATTGTAATCGCTCGGTTCAATTACTGAATATTATTCAATCAATATGTAAAAATGTATATGAGTAAATGGCAATCTTAGTCTTTAGCTCATTATAAGAACAAATATTCTCTCTCTCTTATAACAATTATGAGACTTTCAGACTCAATTTTTTGGAGCAATGCTATCTAGAGATTTTCAAACAGAGCTTGTAATGTAAAATTGAACAACCAGATTTGAAACAACAGGAAACTCAAATCAAGATAATCATTGGCTTGAATGTATTACACATTTTTGATAATTAAAGGTACTATTTGATTAGTGTTAGTCATGAGCATAAAAAATACCAGGTCTCCTCCACTCTGAGTTCATAACACACAAACATCAAAACTCACAATTTCAAAACGAGACAAGAGGAAATTGAGCAAATGGGCTGATAGGAAAAAGATAAACAAAAGGAGCAAAGAAACTTGTGAAATTTAGAAGTAGAAACGATCAGAAAGAAAGTAGCTACAAGAAAATATCTTGAAACCTGTCATTGGAAAGAAATTTTAAATTGAACTTGCTCAGTAAACAACTTTTTCAATTGATTAGACTCTAGAATCAAAGCAAATTTTTATTGATTAAAGATATATACCGTCGAAGATTAGAGGATCTAGCTATAGTACACCCAAAGCCATTTTTGAATGCCTGTCCCATCATGTGCCAAAAGACGATCTGAAGGGAGATCAGCAAGTGACCATTTGTAAGAGATTTCTGATTTAAAATAGCATCAGCTGATTCCAAGAGATTATGAGCATCTTTGCACTCCTTTTTGATTTTTTCAATGTGAAAACTCTGCTTTTGCTCTTTTTGTTGCTCCTCATGAAGTTGACTCTTTGCAGATAGCTCATTGAGACGCTAAGTTTTGCCTGGAACTGAAGTAAATACTATCACCAATGAAAGATCTACTAATGAAGGGTCTGGATTGAAATCTTAACGTTAATTCAAATTTGCTCTCAATTCAATAATTTTTTATGAATTAGAATATGGTTGGCATAACATAAATCTCAACATATATGATAGCACAACCTAACATTTTTTAATTTTTTTATTCTTGCTTCGTTGTAGCACAGGCACCGAATCCAGGCACATTCAAGTCTATCCGACTGCTGCGATTTCAGCCCAAGTTGCATAGGCTTCTATGTTCGACTTTAACACCTCTGCTAATTTCTGTGCGAATTCATAATCGTCTTTATCGACAATTTTCGGAGCTCTTGGGAATTGGGCCATCTCGCCTCGCCGCGACCACCAAGCATCTGCTTAATACCCTCAGGCGCTTCATCAATACTTCTAAAAGTCACATCAACATCAAAGGCATCAAGAAGGTCAAACAATGAAATTCCAGACTGATGAGTCTGAGGAGCGAAAGGCACCAGATTCTTCATCATCTCGTTGTACTTTTTCATATAGGTTGATCCTTTAAGCGTTTTTCTGATCAATTCCACCTGGAATGATTTACAGAATGACAGAGTGGAATAGTCAGATCTGTGAAGCCCCAATAAATCGTGGAAATCGATACCAGCGCGGACATTCAATTCCAGAGTGACTTCTTCTTGGGTAGCTATGTCCTTCATGCCAGGACCAACTCCAGGAGGTAACAATACAGCCGCCATGCTTTCCAGTTCTTTTCCAGCTTTTATTCTTAATACTAAGTGCTCTGGCGTTTCAACGAAACTATAGGAGATATCCATCCTTCACTAAAGTTCTAAGGGGTGCAGAGTATGAGAAGCTGCCTGTCAAGAGTGCTTCAAGGAGCTCCTGTAAAGGTTTGAATTTGCCATCTTCTGGAGTAAACACGACCACCAAACAAATTTCTGAGCCCAATCCTGTGAGATAGCTTCCTATCCTTT
>ENA-UOTZ01002285-UOTZ01002285.1-compost-metagenome-genome-assembly--contig:-NODE-2285-length-10328-cov-15.004390_pt1 | contig 10328 bp, 3 predicted proteins | sample MGYA00238144_ERZ746983 | MGnify/ENA primary metagenome ERZ746983 (study PRJEB28759, sample SAMN06268863) | compost metagenome | isolation source: single cell | place: USA: California, Emeryville, Joint...
TAGAATTATTGTCTACCCTCGTATTGGCTGCTGCAAACGGAAACTTCTGGTTGAATTTAGAGCACCTGCATAATCTCCCATTCTCTTCATTAAAATGGCTGAATAAAGAGATCCAATTAGTCCAGCAGAGAGTCATTCTCGCTGATCTAAACCACCAAGTTGACCTCTCACCTAATGTGAAACTCACGACAACGCAAGTCACGCAGAATACACAAATTGCCGAAGATCTACAGAATGCAGAAGAGGAAGCTTTGAGAAAAAGGAGGAGAATACCTTATGGAATTTTTGCGAGTTATGCCTTTTCGGAAACTTCTCGAGAAGCAAGTCAATGGATCGATGGGTTGAAGAGCGCGTATCGTGTTACCAGCTTGATAACACAAAGTAATGAAGAAATACTCCAGAAGATAGGATTTGTGCTTGGGTTTAGATCGTACTTAATTCTGAGCTCCAAGATAATAGAAGCGTCCAATAAATTCGCAAGTCGAATTCAAGCGATGAAGAAGGACCAGCAAACTTTCATTACACGTCAAGAAGGCAGCACTCAAGCATCTGATCTGCAAAATATATCGTTAACACTAACGTTGGCCGATATGAAAGAAGTACTCAGCGTGGCAAGCGAACAACTGAAAAAGAGAAGTGTAGAGGATGATTTGAATGTGATGTACAACCCGAACAGACAGAAAAACGACAAGTCCTTGCTTCAAAGATTTAATTCCAATGATGACATAGATTCTTTTGAAAGGGCTGCTGTGATTCAAACACTCTATGACGTTCTTTGGGATAAGTAACAATATTTTCTTCACAGCCTCCAATGTTAACCTTTGTTAATTATTTGTAATAGAGTAAACAAATGGAATCAACTCTCCGACGAGATGTATCGTATTTCCCAAAATGAATTGAGAAATGCACTTGAACAAGTTTTAACCAACGTATTTCGATTAACCTTAGACAAAACCGAAATTCAAGAAAAGGTATTCTCGCAGTCCAAATCTAACGAGCAAGCGATTGCAAGTCTCTTTCAAAAGCGTGGTTTAATACATAACAGTCAACACATTCAAAATGTGTTGAGCCTTGAGCAAGGTTTGAAATATTATCCGGCCATAGTGTTGCTAGGTGGACCTTATAATGGAAAAAGTCTTTGCTTAGATATTTTCCTGCAGAACCAAGAAAAGAAGCTCCAGGCTCAAGGCACTCATCTACGCACTCTAAAGTTAAATCCGTCGATTATGAATATCTTCAACAAAGAGTACTACATCCCTGAGATGATAAAAGATATTTTCGTTGAGGACAACCTTGAATTTATTTTGCGGAGAATTACTCAGTCAAATTCGCTTCATCTCCAACACTTTTTAATTTTCGATGGCGAGCTTGAGAACGATCTGTGGGATCTTCTTTCCAACCTGGCAGCTCAGCGAAATCTCAATTGTAATAAAGAATTTGATTCTGATACAAAGAGAGAGATGAGAGACTCATACAATACGCAATTTAGTTCAAATGTGTTAGATATTAATGGAAGAGTCTATCACTTTGAGAAGAACGTAACAACAATTATTGAAACTGATAGCCTGTCTAACCTGGCTCCTTCAAGCCTGCCTCTTTTCTCCATTGTTAACTTTGAAAACGCGGTGAGAAAAGAGGAGATGCTTGCCATCCTCTCATTAAGATTCTTTAATGACAACACAATGTTATTCAAGGCTCCTACCTATCAGGTTGTTAAGGAGACAATCCAAGATTCTTTGCTTAGATTTATTGAGACGATCAGCTCAGAAACATTTACGAATATGAAAGATCAGAGATTTGACTTCAAGAACTTTTTGCTGAGCTTATTCCATGGAATGCAATCCCTTATAAATACCTCAAGAAAAAGATTTAGCGCATTGAATAATAGCAGTGGACTTGATGCTACCACCTCGTTGCGCTCGGCAAACTCATCCGCAAATCAATCTTCTGAAGTAGTGCAACGTCCCATAGAAAGCAATAAAGTCAAACTGAGGCATAGGTCACTAGTTTCTCGTCCCTCTGGTGAAAAACCAAAACAAATTGGTGGTACAATCCAATCAAGACAGGACGGCACAGTGAAGCCACAGCCCCAAGTGCAACAGCAGCAACCTTCTAGTGAATCCAATAAAATAGATGCAAAGTTGGCACCTAATTCTCAAGGATCAATCGAATCAAACACAACCGCTAATAGCAAGCAGGAGATTGAGACAATCGCAACAATTTCTCTCATCTGGACCTTTGGTGCTCTTCTTGATAAAACTGAAAGGAGCCGTTTTGTGCTACTACTGGATAAACATCTCCAAACTCGGTTTTCCAAGAATCCGATTTTACAGGAGAAATTCGGAACAATTACAATATCGGAAATTTTCGACTATTACTACGATTTGGAGAAAGACAAATTCATCAAGTATATAGACTCTACTTCTTTCTACTCGCAGCACCTCAATAGAATACCTTGCTATATGTCCTGCGACTACAGCTATTTTGTTCCCACTGTCAAAAATTTTGAGTTGATACATCAATGGACTCTAGCTTCGCGTGGAAATTACGATTTTATAATATTTAGCGACAGGTTTGGAGGCAAATCAACTTCACTTTGGTTTCTCGAAAAATGGATCAAAGACACGACAAATAGAGAGACCTTCTATCCTATTAAACTTCACACTCCGCAGAAGGCAGATATACATCTATTTTATGGCAGAATAATGCAGCATTTTACTGAAAGCAAATCGGGCAGCTACCTGCTCAATGATCCTCATAAAATACCTCTCATTATGGTTGATGATGTCAGTTTAAATAGCTCAAGCTTCGCAGGAGAAGTTGATATGTCTAACTTTTTGAGATTTTGGAAGAAAAATAAAGGCATTTATTCAGTGTTAACTAATAAATTCTATCAGCTCGGGCATATGAATTTTGTCGTAACGATTAGAGAACCTATCGGAGAGAGGAAATGTGAAGAAGGAAAAATTATCAGCAGAGCTCTCTATGAGTCTCAAAAATACAGCCTCAAAATATTTGAAGAGGAGTCGAGTCTTGAATCAATCTATAAAGGTATCTTAGGGCATGGCGAAAGTCCAAAAATAATGATGAAGTCGAAAGAAAAGATTTATCGTTCGCTCGTCGATCTGGTGAAAGAAAGACAGAAGCAGACAGCATTGAACCTGAACATGGTTTCTGAGATTTCTTTCAAAGCCATTCAATTGATGAAGGGACTCACGTGGTTACTAGAGAACACTGATTTCGTAAAGTATGATTTATTTTATTTGATCAATGTTTAACCTCATATCAATGTCTACACAGTGATGAGAAAGATAATCTGCTTGCTGGTGTTCTGCTTGAAGAATTGACTTATGGCCCACAAAAGTTCACCGAACCTGATGCAGAATGGATAAAGTTTGTTACCAAGACTATTCTGAGCAACTTCAAGGTTAGTTCAATGTTCTCTGAAATTTTGTACAACTAACACTTTTTCTCTCACTTATTAGGTTGATAGTGAGGATAAACTCAAATCTTTTAAGCTTGTCCCACCTCTTCTTAGATTTGATCTTCCTTTTTCTAAAGGCGTCGAAATAAACACCTTGTCTGTTCATCAGACTCTCAAAAAATCGATTCAATCAGTCCCCACAAAACTGCTTCATCCGCTTTGTAATGCAGAACTAAATTCTACTCATGTCTATGACCAAATTTGGACCCTGCACCGGCTGTTAAATGCCCCACACTCGAACTGGGTCATGATATGCAGTGATCATTCATATGCAGTTGACTTTCTCGAATCGGTGGCGAAACTGTCACCCACAAGACTGATTTTCGACCTGCTTGCTGATACGCAGAATCTCTCTCAATTGACTGAAAAAATTCTGAGAGAATATTTAGAAATTTTAAAGAATAAGACGAACTCGCTCGTAATTGTTTTCACACAGACAGAAGCGGCGAACGGTAACTTTTTGGATCACTTTTTGAGAAACTTTAAAACTCTTTGCAACTTGGCTCCTGAGTTCGAATCCATCCTGATTGATACTTTCATTTCGCAGCTATCCGTGTCAATCAAATACAAGTATCTGAAGGCAAAGAGCTCAAGCGAACTTGATAGAAATTTGATACTTGATGAAGCAAAGAAAACGATAAGCAAGAAGATCAGGATTTGTGTTTTGCTCACAGATCACTTTTCTTATGAGAGTTTCATCAAAACGAATCCCAATTCTTTTTCGCTCTGGCCAAAATTCTTCCTTGACTCTTGGAACCAAAGTACTTGCTTAACTTTGAGTCAGCATACTCTTCATAACGAAAACGCATTGATTCCTTCATGTGAATTAAAAGCTAAATTGATTCACAACCTTTACAGCGAATTGAAAGAAGAATATCATAAGATCTTCTATTCCCAAAGGGGGCTTCTGATGTTATCAAAACTGTCAGCCCAGCAACCAAATGAAAGCACCAATAAACTTCTCCAGAAAAGCGACTCTAATAATGTGCTGAGCTTTTGGAATGCGTTGTCCTTGGAAGACAACGGAGAGCATAACCCTTTCATCTGCTTTCGAGATCGTCTGAATCACTCGCTTCCTGTGGAAGATAGCTATTTCTCAAACGAAAAATTCATAATCCTCCACAAAGTCTATGCTCGCCTCCACGATAAAGTCGAGAAGAACTTAAAACAGGCTCTAGATGAAGTCAATAGTACGTTGAAGCAATTTCAAGACGTGTGGAATCAATATCAAAGAACAACAAACCAAAAGAATAAAGGGCTAGTCAGAGACACAGAAATACAGCTGAAGATTCATGATTTGACAAGGGCAATCGAAGAGAAAGAACAGACCATTAATTCCAAAAAAGTAGGCATTTACTCGAAGCAGAAAGAAATCACTCAATACGAATTCCAAGTGGAGAGAGTAAAGCACAATCTATCTACTTTTGGTGGGCAGATCTCTGAATTTATGCAGAGAATGATCAAGAAACTTGAGAAAGTCCCAGAGAGTCAATTTGAACTATTTGTCCAAGAAATCAATCTCAAAGACAAAAAGTCCAGACTTTACCCCATAGTTGAAATTCTTTGCGCTTCATTCTTAGGGAAACTGCAGATATTCGCAGAATTCGATCCAGAAGCTCAGAAGTCGCTCTTAACGTTAATTTCTTCAAAATACGAGTTCTTGCGGCTCATTGGGAAACATTTGAATGTGAGTCACGAAACATTCGGACTTCTGGATTACAAATCTACAAATAAACTTGAAAGGCACATTACGAAATTGTCAGAGCTTAAAGACAGGGATCAAACGGCATTTACAAAGATCTTGATAGAATGGTGCAATTTCTATTACAAGGAGACACTATCTTTGCAGGAAATGAGGTTGCTTCAAGAGAAGATGGAGGTGAAAAAATTTGAGATGCAGAATTGCTTCGAATTCCTTCAAACTTTCAACGAGTCAATTAAAAATTTAGAATCAGAGATTGAAGATACGAAGAAGAAGATTGATCAACTTACAGAAGAGCATAGAAGTCTCAAAGTTAACCTTGAAAAAAGCGAGCTGGGACAGAGCCGTATTGAACTTCTAATTAACTCTCTCAAAGTTGTGGAAAATAAATACCAGAATAAAAAAGTTAAATATCAGAAAATGCTGGAATCACTCTCATATGATTTAATTATTATCGCCATGGATATAGTGCTTCTTGGAAATCTATCAACCATCCACAAATTTGAAGTGATCAGCCGACTCTTATCCAAGAACGAATTTAACTCCAGCCAGAGTTCTGTAAAATTCTCAAAAGATTGGTGCTTTGATGATTTGTTCCTCGAAAAGTCCTATAAGCGAATTCTTAAAGTGCTAGGCGCGGACAACCTACTCAACGCCGTCTGGTGCTCCAAATTCGTAAATAGCTACAGTCGATTGAATTTGTACGAGTATCTGCTCAATCAGTATCTTTTCTGGGGATTCCATGAAACTAGCAAGCCAGGACTCTTTACACCATGTCTCTATTCGAATCTTGGCTGTGATCTGACGACTCTTTCAGAGCTAGTACTAACCGAAAAAGAAGATACTCAACTTGTTACTTTGACAATAAACTATCATTACCAGCAACCATTCGAAGTCGATCCCGAAAACACGCTTGCTATCACAGCGCTCAAGAAAATCGACAAGAGAGCCACGAATGAAAAGCTTGCAGCAGAATTGATGGAATACAATAATTTCTTATCCACTCATGTGCTATGCAATCTCAACAACAAAAACACCGATGAAGATTGGATTGATCTTAAGTTGGTCCTCATGAAAGTTTTCAAACAAGGGGATATTGATAAAGCGCAGGAATATCAAGACCTGTACATTGCGAGCAAAGCCAAGCTAGCTTTGAGTCAACAGAAAATAGATAAACTCCTGTCACGTCCGGAGAAAAATTTTAGTCAGAAATCAGTTTTTGATGCGTATGAGACCGAACTTAGAGCTTATGAGGAAATCCAAGATTTCTCAAAAGAACTATTTTCCATGCGTGAGAACTTGCTGCATGAATATCCGATCATGTCAACCTACTGCAATATATTGTGTTTGCTTTATCATTCACTTTTCCAGTTTGGGAACCTTGCAGGCATCTCTGTCTATTCGTGGTTCCAATATGTGAGAGTTTGCGAAGCCATCTCGAGGAAAATACTGAGAGATATTACGAACAAACAAAAGGCGCAATCGAAAAACGCTCCTTCAAATAATGGAAACAATAATGGCAACAACCGAGAAGAATCGAAAAGTAGTCCGCAAAAAAGCCCTAGAGTCACTGCCATAAGTAAAGCTGGGCAAGGGAAGAAAAATAAGGAAATACTGGTTGCAAATGAAGTAGGAGAGGATAGATCTAAAGTCTCGATCAAGACAGCAGAAGGAGAAGACAACTCATTCTATCCAGCTATTCAAAAACCCAAAGAGAGAGATGCCTTAGCCAGAGCAAATAAGAATCAATCAGGAAAGGTGTCTGAGGATATGGCGCGGTTGAAGAATCATAAATCCAAGGAAGAAGTAAAAGACGACAGTCTTGATGTCGAAATAACTATCGATGAGCATTTCTTTTTCAGTTATCTCGTTCCTTCAATTTGGAGCGTTATTACTTCCAGCATAAACCATGAGTTAGTCCCTCTTTTCACACTGGTCTTTGCTTTTAACGTTGGTCTCAAGAAGGGAGTACTCAACGAGAATGAATTTGCTCTGTTCATGAAATATTTCACCGAAATTCCTAACTACAAGAGATGGAAATCCGATGTTTTTCTGAATGAAGAAGAGACTTCCATACTCAGCAAAGCAACTTTAGAAGGGCTAGAAACTGCTGTCAAAGAATTTGTTGGCAATGACTTCCAAGAGCTCTTCAAGGTTCTGAAGGAAAAACAAAAAGAGCTGGGCGCAAAAGATCTCTCGCTAAATAAATTCCTTCACCAAGCATTACGGGATGAACTCAAAGAAGCAAACCTCATTCAAAAACTTCTGCTCTCTCTTTTCGCAAACAAATCAGACGTGAAATCGCGTTTACTACAGTTCATCCATCAAGAGTTACCTTCCATCTTTGACTACCAAGAAGAAGCTCTGAGAATACACTCATTTATTAAAACAGCAACCTGGCATATTCCAGTCGCAATCTTCAGTGCCCCTTCAATAAATACCATTAACACATTCTGTTCAATTGGGTCTTACTACGAGGTCGAATTAGAGGTTGTTCAATTAAATTCAGACATAGGAGAAGAAGAACGTACAACTGCTTTGACGAAGATTCAGTCAGCTGCGCTTACTGGAAGCTGGATAGTTATTCATTCTAAGCATTTGATTGATTTTTGGAGAGATGTTGTGCTCATGCTTCAGACTCTCAGAGAAGAGAATAAAATCGTAAACAGCTTCAGACTTATTTTTGATTTCCAAGAGCTAACTGAAAAAGACATTGATCCCCAGTTTCTTTATGAGGAATGCGTTATCTATTATCTTAATGAGCATAATATGGAAGATATGGAAGGTTACAACGACGTTTGGGCTAATATTTTGAATCAAAACATCATAGACTTCAACGATAAATCAGTATTCCAAATGGAGATGACTCAAGGAATGAACAATAGTTTAAACCCATCAAAGCTTGTAGACAATCTCATTAGCTTTGAGCATTCCAAAGAATTTGGTTTAGATGATGATGCTAAATCCATTGCTACCGAACAGAATCCAATGATGATTCTTGACGAGTTTGATTACAAATACATGCCAGAAGTACAAGGGATGAGTCGAATCCAAAGTAATTTGTCAATCGGGCTTGGCAGAGAAGATAGTCAAATGATCGACCAATTGTTCAGAGGACCGACTGACTCGGCAAAAAAAGAAAAATGAATTGATTCACAGTTTTTTACAATTTCTATTACTTTACTGTGACCGAGTTAGAATTCATATTCTGATTTATGTAACAATGTTCATGATGTTATAAGTTTTAAAACCTGTGTTCCACAATAATATTCCAAAGACTCAATTGTTATTTTCTGTGTGTGATCACTTGAACGATTCTTTGTACGAATTATTTTGTAACAAGTACTTTGATAGCTCGAGAGAAGAACGGGTTGCACATTGCAATACAATTATGAAATTTTATTTATGTCTAAATTTTGAAGCAAAAGAAGATAAGGTGATTGCTGTTCCTAAAGAGAAGTGAAGATAAGAAGCAATTTTCACTTTTCGCAGAGAAAAAACACTAGAGAAAATAATAAGAGTTCGATCTGGTGTGAAAAATTCATTTTATGGAGAAATTTTGACCGATTGAACAAGTAAGATTTCGAAAAACCAATATTCAGCGCGCATTCAATAAATTTTTTTTTTCTCAGAAATTACGAAGAGGACAAGATATATACATTCTTAGCACACTCAATAATAGCTTGAAATTCCTTCATTCTTAATTCTTCTGAACGACTGAGGGAACCAATTACTCACTGTCGCTACTACTAATGTTGCTTGAAGCACTACCCGAGTCGCTAGAATCTGAGTCAGAGTCCGAGGATTCTTCTTTTTTCGATTTAGACGGAGCAGATTTTTTAGAATGTCGACGACTATCTTCATTCTTGTCCTTTCTTGATTTGTCATTATTACGATTTTTGCGCTCTCTTTCTTTTGATCTTGATCGGGAAGCTGACCTTGAGCGAGAGCGATACTTCCTCTGTTTTTGCTTTCGAGATTTTTGTCTCTCTCTGCTTTCGGAAGAAGATGATGATCTGCTAGAGCTTCTCTCTTTTCTATTTGATCTCTTCTCATCTTCTCTTCTCCTTGAGTGTTTACTCGTTTTTTCAAAACGTTCGCTCCTTTCATTCTTCCTTTCTTCCCTTCTCTTAGAGCTTTCTGATAGCTGCTTGGCAGAGGTTTCAACTTGCTGCTCAGCAACATTAGGATTGCTCACATCCTCGATGCGTTTCTCTTTCATTATTTGCGCCAGTTTATTCAAATTAGAAGGGGCTTCTTTGTTAGGATCGCTAGGTTGAAGAAATCTCTTGAGGTTTTCAAGTTTTTCAGCTTCTTTTTTGAGTTGTTCTTTTTTGGATATTATTTCTTCTTTCTTGTTTTCAACGAGGGCTTGAGGCTAAAGAAAATTAGAGCTAATGGAAGAAGAAATTAGTTACAATTCCCTCAGGAGCATCTTGGGCTTCTAGGAGCAAATTCCATAGTTCTTTAGTGAATTTAGAGGCATTTTTCTGCAAGAATACGGCAAGGTTTAGCTGTATTTTTCTGGGATCTAAGCCTTTTTCATCAGGAGTTTCAAGCGAATTAACAACTAAATTGATGACTACATCGTCTTCAAAACCCAACAACTCAGTAATTCGTTTGTTAATCCAGTCCTTGATAACTTCAAAATTAACCTAGATAATAGGTCAAGTTTATGAGAAAACTCAAAATGCATGCGAACAAAAAAATTGAAATTTTGAAGAAGAAATGCCCCTATAGAACTTTGATTCTCATAGCTGAAGGATAATCGCATGAGAAACTCTATTTTAGTGGCATTTTATAGCGAAGCAATTATTATGGTGGGCAATCCTCTCTCTTCTTGGTTTCATAAAATAGGAAATAGGAAGAGGCATTGGAAGAAAGAGACAACTTTGAAATGCTGAGATGAGTAAAGATGAGGTTATATGGCTCAGATAGCAATCAGCATTTGGGAGCCCTTGTGAGAATATAATCAAAATAATAAAGAACTGAAAGCTTTTCATTTCGTACCTTTTTTAGGTCGACTTTCTTGCTGAACTCTTCAGGCCATTTCATTGAGTTGAGAAGTTTCTTGTCTTTGTTTGAAAATCGAGCATCTTGGTCTTGGCTGGTGCCACGATAGAATCCACCTCCAGACATATT
>ENA-UOTZ01002289-UOTZ01002289.1-compost-metagenome-genome-assembly--contig:-NODE-2289-length-10315-cov-16.845673_pt1 | contig 10315 bp, 7 predicted proteins | sample MGYA00238144_ERZ746983 | MGnify/ENA primary metagenome ERZ746983 (study PRJEB28759, sample SAMN06268863) | compost metagenome | isolation source: single cell | place: USA: California, Emeryville, Joint...
AATTATATCGACGAAAATAATACTTATACCAGTAAACACTCTCCTTCTGTCAGATTGTTGAAATTTTATATTTAGGAAACAGGGCTAAGGTTGGGGGCGCTCTTTTCGCTCGAAATGGAAACTTTTCATTAAACAATACTCGCTTTGAAGCCAATTCTGCTGAAGATCGTGGTGGGTGTTTAGATGCCTGGGTTTACAAGTTTACGATCACAAATTCAACTTTCTCAGTAATCATAATCTTTCTTCACTCGTATTAATTTCATGACTAGCGTTGCAGATCGTATTATTTTGCAGGAGTATTATATCTCACATCAGAGTTGGCGGAAATCCAAGACACAGTCTTTGAGCATTCGGAATCTAAAGAACATCTAATATACATCGCAGAAGCAGATTACGATCATCTAACTGTGGAACATGTGAAGATTCTAAGGTGCCTCTTCTTGCACAACAGTGTCGAAAGCAGTCTGATAAAACTCTATGATTCAAATCCTACAATTAAAGACTGCCAATTCACAAGCACAACGGGCAGAATCTTTGAGTTACTGGAAGCTAGAGGAGCGACGATCGAGAAAATATCTGTTGTTGGCACAACTTGTAATCGCGGTTCGGGATGCTTTCTGGAGATTTCAGGCAGGGCACTGTTCCAGCCAAACATGGGTTTGTTTTTAAATAATGTGACTATCGTCAATATGACAATGTCTCCTGAATCGTCTGCAATAAATTTGAACTCTGTAATAAAGTTCAGTATCCAAAATGTTAGATTGTCTAACGTCTCTGGGTCAGTGCAAGGCGCTTGCTTGGCAGTGGCAAATTCTCAGGATGGTTTTTTTCAAAGCACAATTGCTAATTTTATAGCTGAGAATATTTCCTCTGGCTGCATCGATTTACAAAGCTCTACGAACATTGTCATTAGTAATTTTTCTGTAAACAATCTCAACCTGAGAAAATTGGATAGGCAGAAGTTGCCAGATAGTGCCATACGTATATCAAATTGTTTCAAAATTTATTTGCTGAATGGGGAACTTCGAAACAATGAGGCACAGCTAGGTGGAGCGATATTTATCAAAAAAGCCACCGGACAAATCAATAATGTGTCTTTTTTCAACAATACAGCAATGCAAGGAGGCGGTCTGTATGCTGAAGATAGTCACCTTCAATTCTCGAACCTAACTTTTACAGACAATTATGCGAATCTTGCTGGAGGGGGCGCATATTTTGAACAGATGAAGAGCCTTACTTTGAATAATATCACATTTCGAAATAACAAAGGACTTGAAAGAAATTCTTCGTTGATAGCCAACAGCTCAAAGGGAGGTGCTATTTACTACTCTTGTGAGCAGGAAAATAATCCATGCAAACCTAATATCGAAGGTTATTTAGTCGTTACTAATAACTCGGCTGATATCGGAGGTGGAGTTTACTATGATAAGCGTATTTTTTACCCCTCCGTCGGTAGCATTTTTTCTCAGAACTCAGCAGCCAGATATGGTCCCAACTTCGCTTCATCCCCAATTCAAATCTTATACTCAAAAGATATGGAAAATGTGACCAATACTTTAATCCAAATCTTTGACGAGAAAAAAGAAATCTCTCGTGATCATCTTATTCGAACTTATTTTATCGATCCCAACAATTGGACCAATTATCAACAATGGGAGCCATTTGTTAACAACACAGAGAAGATTAAAACTCTCCCTATAACAGTGAATATCACATATTTTGATCAAAGAGGAGGATCTCCACTTCTGAGAGGTCTGTCAATCTATGCTCTCGATCATTTTGGACAACAAATTAACGGAGATAACGGAACGTACTATCTACAAATCGAACCTACCCGTTCAAAAAGTCACACAAGCAATAATACTTTCAGAGTGAGCTCAACCAATGGATTATTCCGTTTCGCAGATAAGTTCACTTCTTCACCTGGAGAAAGTATCGACTTGACAATTCAATCTAACATCCAGTGTCTTCTGTTCAATAGCACAAATACTAATGTGAAAATAAATTTCAGGTTATGTGACGCTGGAGAAATCAACCCGTATGGTTCTGAAATTTGCTCAAGTTGTCCCCCAAATTCCTACTCCCTTACAAAGGCAGTGAACTCCAACACGATTTGTCTCTCTTGTCGAAATGTGACTGGGTTACTGTGTGAAGAGGGTGGAAATAAACTAACTGTGCTTCCAGGCTATTGGCGCTATAATGAAGAGTCTCTGAATGTGATCCGTTGCTTTAATCCAGCTGCCTGCAGTCCTAAAATACCAAATACACCCGAATTCAATGATTGTTCAAATGTGTACCGCGAACTGTTGGAACCTGACTTTTTGAAGAAAACGTGCGAATCAATGGAAGACGGTCATCGTATCGACTACCAGTATAGGAGTTGTACAGCTGGAGCACGAGAAGAAATCAGAAATTATTGTGTAAAGCTAAGACATGGGACTACAACTGGGAGCTGCAACGAAGGGTACAAAGATGGAGGAGTCCTCTGCACAGAATGCACCGAGGGATGGGGAAAGTCGAAGAACTACAACGTGAGAAATGTGATGCGTCATTCTCATTCTTTGCTATCATGTTCATTCTCGTTCTAGTGAAGGTTGGACTCATTGTTTATCTAGTACATGAAGCGCGAGCTACAATAGATAAAAACAAAGTCCACTCGACTATGTTGCGAATCTTCATTACGTTTTTCCAGATCGAAAGCATGCTGTTTTCCGTGCGGATGCAATGGCCACCCTGGTTGGATAAAGTAAAGTCCGTCATTGTTTCGGTTTTCTTTAGTAGCATAAACCCTGGAGGATATTCTTATCACTGCCTTATGCTTTGGGGAGGAATAAACTCAGAATTGTTGAGTTTTTATGAGTTCAATGCCTTTTACGCATTTTTTGTCCCCGTAATTTGGACAGCCGGAGCGGGTATGCTTTTCTTATTCAGGAGGTTTATCCTGAGAAACAAGAGCATCACTTGGGACAGCTCGAAAGATACTCTCCAAATGACCTTCTTAATCACATACTACTTTTTCTGGCCGGATATGATAACAACCGCTTTCAGTACACTGAACCCTATCAATATTGGCGCTGCTGAAGCCGATGACTTACGACTTGTCTCAGATCCCACAATCAAATGGCTTTCACCTAGACACACACTGACTTTATCCTTTGGAATAGCGACATTGCTTATCTCAGGACTCATTCTTCCAGTTCTCATATTTAGAAGGATGTGGCGAAGCAGAGACTCTCTTGATGACGAAGAATTTCTTCAGAAATATGGTTTCTTGTATCGAGGATACAAGGCAAACCACTATCTCTGGGAATTCACTATATTGCTACGCAAGCTAGCATTGGTAGGTACGTCTGTGTACTTTGCGAGCAATCCCTCGCGGTTGTGCTTGACTCTCTCAATCATTGTAGTGATATCAATATTTCTCCAGCAACAATTTTCTCCATATAGAAGCGAAGTCTTAAATAAACTGGAGCTCACTGCACTCTTCTGCTTAGGCGCTATCGCTTATGGGTGCCTTTACCATCTAACACTGATAGATGAAACTTCCACTACGATATTAGTAGTAGTATCGACTGTTTCAACAGTTGTCTTTCTTACACCATGGATAATGGCTTATCCAAAAATCCTGAAGAAAAAACTTGCTCCAGTCTCTAAATTTCTTAGTAAGCTGTGCCGAAAATGTGAAGTTTGCTTAAAAAGAATATTCGGAATTCAAACGACGGCGAAAGTAGAAGAAGAGACATATGACCGAAGTAGTACAATGATAAACTTAGCGAGCGAAAACCCAAACCAAGTAATCTGTCAGGTAACAATTTGAATTGCTGTGATAGTTAATATTTTTATTCTCGAAAGGAACTGGACTTTGCAGCTGAAGACGAGCTGAGAATAAACAGGGGCAGCCTTCAATTAAATGAACCTCTACTCGACCTTGGTGAAGATGCGATAGCTGGTATGAATCACTTATTTGCTTAAATTTACTTATTCACTTAGAATCCGGTGTTTTGATACACAGCAGAGCAAGTAGAGCGATTGGACAATAAAGTTGGACTTAAATACTAGTCTCAAGCAGAGAAAATTGAATTAAATTTGTTCCAATAAATGCACTGAAACAATTTAAATTGATATCATAAAAAACTTAAGCAAAATTCTCACTATCGTGAACTGCTTAGCTAACTTTGCTTCGTGTCAGAAATACATGATAAAAATCTATCTTCTCAAAATTTAAAAATTATGCTTTCGAAAGAGTTCGTCTATCTCAGATTAATTCGAACGAAAAGAGGCTGCTCGAAGATGAATATTTAGCAAAATCAAATCGCGATTCGATGACTAAACCCCTCTATGATAAGTCTTCAGGCACTCAGCCGACAGTGCTTTAACGCTGTAACTTTCCGGCTTTTTTCTCTTAATAATTTCCTCCGTAGATTAGTCTCTTTTTTAAATATCTCAGTATTGTTAGGATTGCTTGAAGAAATTACCGTTTATGCTCATAGTTTCAGAATGGACAAAACTTGTATTATAATCCTTATAACAAATCATAGGCGTTTATCAACCACTAATGTCACAAATCAGGCTAACACACAAACAGCATCATAACAATACATAAAAATATAGAAAATGCTCCTAATTTTAACTACTGTTCTATAGAATCGTTTAGAAAGTCCTTTTCATGCCAATGATTGATTCAAAAATGACTTAGAAATTGCCAACCAATTAATAAGTTACTCCTAATGATATTTTCACAATAGCTAGATTAAAATCCACTGTTTTATCTTCCTTCCCAAGTCATACAAGATTGACAATTCAATTACGGAAAAACAACAGTTAAAAAGAATTCTTAAATTTAAATGCAATACATAAAGGAATAAATGTTGAGTGTTCGCTCATTTCTTTGTGCTGTTAGCTGTTATCTCACTTTTTCAGTCCGATAACGCTTGTTGTCGGTCTTTCCAGCGTAACGCTGCTCGCAACTGATTCTCGTACCTTCTTCTGCTCTCTCTGAGGATTGACAAGCTATTCAAATACTTTTAAACACCAAACTCTCTATTAGATAATTACTCTTTTCTCGTTGTACAATAAAACTTCCTGCGAGCTACCCTCTTCGGTATAGAATCTAGGATCAATGCTCGCCAACAAGGAATCATTATGTGTAAAAACAATCGTTGTATTTAGATCCTTTCCTGCTTTAAATTCAGATTCAGGCGGCGTCATTCTCAAGTAACCCTAATAAAATAATTTGTAAGTGAACTTCAACAACGTTAGAGTTATTACTCTGTAGATCACACTATCATCCAGAGCGACTTCAAACTCCCTGACACCTCTTTCTGGCGTCTTCGCATAATTCCAGAAATTAATTGCAGATAAGATGATTGGACTGTCAAACATGATCCAGATTGTTGTGTATTCTGTTCTCCAATCCCTACCATCTTGGAGATGCGGGGCAACATACGGCGCAAGCCACATGTTTCTGTCATCAAAAGTGTTGTTGACGCCATTGAATAATTTATCTGGAGTTCTGATATCCGCAATGTTCGGGTCAATCAGGTTGATAGAAGGAGGCTCAGCAGTATAATCATATTTTATATTCCCTCGAGATATTATCGGTTCGCCTTGCTCATCATAGAGTTCGATTCCATTTAGTCCGACGTAATGGAAATCTCCCCAAGTTGATAAAATCGTTATTTTTACACAAAATCCGGCTGGTAGATTCGGAGTGTCATATTCCTAAAAGTGATAATGAGCACATTCAGATGTAAGAAATAGAATTCGTTGTTACCTGAGTCACAAATTTGTTCTTGCGAGTGGGCATAGACTTATAAAGCGCAACTTTGCTTTCGCTCCAGCCTGAGAGGTAAGGTAAGCCAATTAATTGACCGAAATTCATGATATCGGAGCCAGGAGCCTTTCGAATGAGGATTCCTTCGGTCGGCGTGACAGGTACTCCATCAGCAGTTATTGTGAGAATTTTAACGCCACGGTAAGTGTCTTCTCCGCTCTTGTTATAATTCCAGATTTTCAACGCAGACACGGTTTTTTCTGTTTGGAAGTTAATATAGATTAGATGGCTTTGGCCTCGTACAAATGGGATAAGCCACATGTTCTGATCTTCGCAGGTCTGATTGACTCCATTTATCAAGTTATCAAGCACTCTTCGATCATCGGAATAGCCTGGAATGCAGTTCATATCTCGAGGCTTGGCATTCAGATTCTCAATTTTCAGAGGAATAGGTTTCCCTTCGCCATCATAGATCTCGATGCCGGTGAGCCCGATGTAGAAGTTATCTCCCCAGCTATTCAGCAGATTTAGCAGCAATCTCTTGCATTTTAACTATTTATTTGAAATAAATCACATTAACAACATGATTTCGTGTTGCTTGAATCTTACTTGTCCTCCAGCCGTCGTAGAACTACTAGAAATACTCTTTGATTGCTGCGCGTTGAGCTTCTTGTCCAACTGCTCTAAAATCTTTTTGTTCTTCTCTATCTCAGCCTTAATTGACGAAGTTTCCCTATTATACAGTTACGCAATCCAAAAAACAAAGAAATTTGTTACTTTTCGACTTTCGCTGAGGTAAGCGGTCTGCCATCAGGTCCAAGCAATGCATTTCCTTGGTTATTCAAACCTCTGATACCTCTCAATTCTTCTTCATCGAACTTTCGAGTTCCTGTCAAAGGTCTCTCAAATTGACTCGTGCCCATTTCCAGGTCGTCTTTCCGTGAGTATTTATTCAGCCAGTCCTCCTTTTCGATCGTCGATATAATACTCTCATTTTCTGTAAACATGATATACTCGCAGAAATCCTGCGCGTCTTTCATCGACCCAGGTGCCATTGAGATTTCCCCTTGGAAGATTTTTTTATCATCCAACTTTATCACCACATCTCTCGCTCCTCTAAATGAATGGGTTCTTGATTTATTGTAATTCCAGATTCTCAACATAGAAATCGTTTGGGGCTTTTCAAAATCAATCATTACATAATTCGCTTTCCCTTTTGTGTAGGGCGCAAGCCAGAGATGCAGATCATCTTTCGTTAGATAAGTCCCATCAACAAGCTTATCCACAGTACGGGGATCCTTTCCATAGCCTGGTAGGATATTTATATCAGGCGGATCTGCTCGGAGCTGCTTCTTTGGGTTCAGTATTTTGATTGCCTTGCCATTCTCATCAAAAAATTCTATTCCGCACAAACCCACGTAATAAGCATCGCCCCAGGTCGTGTAAATAATCAACTTCAACACCTTTCCTCTCGGGAGCTGTGGAATAATGAACTGCTGATTATCATAAAGCATTTTCGTCAGCGACTCATCATCGATTGAGTTTTTCCGGCTTCTTTGAGCTATGGTCGTCTCTTCGGTTTTAAATTTGCCTCCTCGATCGCTCTTATCTTTCTTCAATATCTTATCCAAAGCGTCATCTTTCTCGACCGGTTTGGCTCCGCCTATTTTGCTGTATTTCGGAATGTCGTCCTTTTTGTCAGCTGCAGGCTTTTCAGGTCGTTTGAACTCGGATAATATGTCAAAATTAGGGTTTTGACTCGTTGAATGGGAATCCGCATCTTTTTTGCTGAAGTCCAAGTTGCGATTGATGTTCTTAACGACTTCCTGCACGTCGTTCTTCAAATTGAGGACTTGCATGATGGATTCTCTTTTCGCTGGCTTTAAACGGCCGAGATTGGTCAAGTTGAAATATTCGATCGAATCGATCTTTTCTTCTTTCTTTGCATCGACTTTTTCCTCATCGAAGATAATTTTGCGTCGAGGTTTCGCCGAAGAGTTATCTGTTTCGTCTTTGTGCTTTGAAAGTATATCACCCGTCGCATGAGGATCATCAAGGAATTCCGTAAAAGGACTATTGATTCGAGGATGGTGCTTGACTTTGGTTGATTTAGGCTTCGTGTCTAATTCAAGGAACTTTTCGAGGTTCCTTCGTTTCTCGGTCGTCTCGCTGATATTCAAGTCACTGCGCTCAGGTTCTTCTCCAATACGCAGCCGCTCACTTCGCTTGCTTCCGACCTCCGTGGAGGCTCTTATAGGATCCGTCTCTATCCTTCTCTCCAATTGGAAGACTGGCTCAGAACGCTGAGGGACGATCTCCTTCTCCACGGGATTAAGACGAAGCTGCTCGTCCTTACTCGCTCCAAAGTTTTCCATTTTCCTCACTGTGTTTATTTCTCCGTAGATATTTGCTTTGGGATTGACTTTCGTCCCCGAACCCTCCTGAAGCCAGATTGGAACCGTTATAGGCCGATCTTTAGCAAGAGCTTCATGTTTTAATTCTTCTAACGCTAAATCGTCAACGGTACTTCCCTCTTGGATTTCTGCACGTTCGATCGTAGGTTGAACTGGTGAATTCAGTATTGGGAGCTTGATATCAGGGATAATTTTGATCTCGGTTACGTATTCCTCATTTTCGTTTCCTGGTCCTCGCTGTATCGTCCCGCTCCAGATGAGCTGCTGGTTTAATATCAGCTCGCATTCTTTAATGCCCTTTGTAGATTCAATTAACGATTTATTGTAATTCCAGATTCTAAGAGCTCCGATTCCTCGATTTCCCTGGAGGGTTATCCCGATCTCCGCGCATTTAGGAGGAGGAGGCATCGAACAGATCCACATATCCGCGTCGTTTACCGTGTATATATTCTCATTAATCAAATGTTCTACACCCTTCCCAGAGGCAAGTCCTCCATTGCGAATCGAGAAACTCGCTGCATTGAGTTTGTATTTCACACCTTCTTTGTCGAAAACCTGAAGTTCTGTTAACCCTGCTAGGTTTGCGCTTCCCCAGGTGGAAATGATACGCAATAAGAGAAATTGCTCAGTAAATTTCGGGGTTGAGTCGATCGCTTGGTATTTAGGAGTGGTTGAAATTTCTTTATCGACGGCAGGATCAGAGTATCTCTCGAAACTGTCTATCTTCGTACTTTTTTCTGAGTCATCTTTTGGAGTGTGAAGTGGAGTGGATCGTTCTGAGCCTCCGAAATTGATTTTAAACGGCTCGTTGGTGGTAATCGTTTTGGGCTTTTGGAAAGGGTCTTTTGGTGCTGGCTCTATCTTTCGCGTATCTTCTACGGGAGTACTGATCTTCTGAGATGTTTGATTTTTCGAAGAATAACTCGGCTTCTGAAGATTTGTAGCGGGTTTTGATTGCATGGAGGGTTCAGTCTTTACTTGTGAGCCTGTCGCTGTGGTAATTGGCTTGCTTTCTTTTTCGGCCTAAATATGGTGATAAGGTAAATATAATAACAATCATCAAGTTTTGAGCTTACCGAATCTTTCTTTATTGATAGAAAGTTCAGTTGGAGGAGCGCCTGATTATCCAATTTACCCTTTTCGATTTGCTCGAGAATCAGTTCAATTTGGGTTTTCTGATTGTCATCTAACATCATAATTCTTTTTAGCAGCATCCCTAGGTCTTTCTTTTGCTGCGGTTTTTTCGCCGAGCTATCTTTAGGTTTCGGTTCCTTTAACATTGGTTGCTCCTAGACCCATATATTTTAGCCTAGTTGAGAGGAAGAAAAAACACCTTTTTCGAAGAAGTTTCGATCTGCTGATCAGCTGCTATCGTGACTGCTGAAGTTTTTGATCTCGAGAGCCTTTCTTCGGTCTCACGAGCTTTCTTAAACGGGTTGGTGACGAATTTCTTCGTGTTTGAGCTATCATAATGAGTTTTAAACGCTTCCCTATTCTCGAACGTCGGCTGTTGAGAAGGCTTGTTCATCGGGCTGCTTGAAAAAGCTTCAAAATGAGTATTCGTTCCATACGTCGCTGAGATTGGCCTTGCTTTTATCACTTTCCTCTGTTTGTCGCCGCCAGCAGCAGGATACCTCACTGATTGGTAAGATTGTTGTTCAATTTCGGCAGGAGAGTTATATTCAAAATTCTCAGGGATTTCCTCTTCGATTTCCTTATTTTTTTTCGTATCGCCTATTCGCACCTCATCATCAGATTCGCCTTCTCCATCATCATCGTAAATCCCTGCTTCTTCAAGCTCCCCTTTTCCCAACGGCTTCACCAGACTCTTCCTTAAAATTTCCATGTCCTCATGGCTCATGGTTCCTAAAAACTTTTGAATTCTATCGTCATTATCCTCGTCTCTTTCCTTTTCCCGCTTGTTTTCCATGCTGTCCAGCTCTTCCTGCTCTTTTAAATATTCGTCTTCACTGGGTACCTCATCACCAATCTCGTCCTGTATTTTTTCGGTTTCATCTTCTATTTCCTGCTACAATTCAAATGATCTTAGATATTTTTCAGCATTGATGGTCTACTTTCTCCGTTCGGGGAGGCAATTTATTCTGTTGCGGTATGTTCCACTTCCTCC
>ENA-UOTZ01002290-UOTZ01002290.1-compost-metagenome-genome-assembly--contig:-NODE-2290-length-10310-cov-17.106030_pt1 | contig 10310 bp, 6 predicted proteins | sample MGYA00238144_ERZ746983 | MGnify/ENA primary metagenome ERZ746983 (study PRJEB28759, sample SAMN06268863) | compost metagenome | isolation source: single cell | place: USA: California, Emeryville, Joint...
TGTTAACATAGTCAGGGCTCTAATTTCGAATATTATGAATAGAAATTGGTTGATGAAGCTAAAGTGATTCTTACTTCTAGAGCTATGTCAATGTTGTCCTTATCTGCTTGGGCTTTATTATCTGAGCAATAAATTTCTTGGGCAACTTGATCCTTAATAATTTGAATAAGTAGATAAGCGCAATTAAGCATATGCGATCAATACTGGATCCTTTATTTTTGTCACCTCTTGCTGTTGAAGGAGGTTCACAGATCGGACTACGTTGCTGAGATTGGCCCAATTCTTTCGAGCTTTCAAATTTAATCTAATTCGAAATTTCATTAGTAAAATGTTTTCTGAGAGAAGGTCTTTTTACTCTTTCGCTCTAGTTTCAGGAGGCGTAAAATTTGACTTATCGATTAGATTTTGACTGGCAGAGAAAGTAAGAAGTGAATTTTGACTCTCTCCGCTGATTAAATTTGTCTCTGATTTTCCGGAAGGTACTTTGCTATTTGTAATGTAATCAGAAGTGCTGATCCTTTCATTTCGTTTATCCAGAATAGAGTCTGATTTTTGGGGTATTTGTAAAGGAGAAATTCTGCCATTTTGTTGAGAATTCTGTGTTGGATAACTAGTAGGGAAGTGCTCTTTTCTTGAAGGGTCTTTTAATTGTAGATCCACCAGAGACTCACTCTGATTAATTGGCGACTCTAAATGTTCACTTTCCTTGCTATTGGGTCGAAGCATAATTGACTTATTCTTGTGAAATTTTATCGATATGAGCAATCTAGTTTCCTTCCAATGCTCCTAATTAACGAAAAGCGCTTTCAGTCAGTAAGAGGTTAACGACTAAGATTAAATTTCTTGCAGGATAAGTTTGAGATCAAATTCTTTTTTACAAAATTGCTGGGGCCTTTTTTTCCAATCAAAAATGTTCCATATCGAAAAAGAAACGCCAACAACTAAATTACGAAATATATTATCTTTTCCAAGAAGCCTTTCTACTCACTTCGTTGTGGCAGATGTTTTGACCTTAAAGCTTGAGTAGAAATTTAGAATATACTATGCTAACGATCATAAATGATGCAATAGTGAAGAGTGATTTGTTATTCATAAATTTGAAACATGTATCCAATTGAATTAAATATCTTTCTGTTATCTCTGGCCAAAAATATTGAAAAGATTGTGTTGTCAATGATAGATGCCTGTAAGTATATTTTCACCTTATCCGTGGTGAATTCGTTCGATGCATGGATAACTTAACTCATTAGAACGAATCAGATTTGATGGGGCTTAAATTTCAGCAGAATAACCGCTGTAGCTGAGATGCAACACAAATACAGTGGCTGAAGAGTTCAACCTGAATGTTGTAACAAAAACTCTTCGCTTGTTAGGATAAATTGAAAATTGATTATTATAGTGAATAACCTCTCCTATTTAACACCCCTTAACATCTATTCAGGTTATAGAGAGATCGAAATTACAGAATCAAAATAAGATAGTTTGTTTTCCTAAACTTTATTTGAGCTTAATAAACGCATTGTTCTAGAGAACATGATGGGAATTCGTCCTTCTTTCGGATTGATAATAATTTTCAGAGCCTTCATACTCCTTTTCATTTGTAGGCAAAACATCTCTGGATCCAAGATCTAGGTTGGTATCATCTTTATCACCAGATGTGGCGGAATGAGGAATATCTTTATTTTCTATTAGTTTAACAGATTTTGCGGCCTTGGTTGAATTTCCTCTGATCGCACTCTCCAGTTTCCCCACAGGAGCTTCAATCACAACGTAGATAATAAGGGCCCCGAATAAGCTCATTACAGTAAGAGGAATCATTTCCCAGAGAAGAGTCCCATTGCTGTAGAAATGGGTAGATTTTTCTGATCTGGCGCTGCCAAAAAGGACAACAAGATGAATGAGGTAAGTAGCAAATGTCAAAGTGGCAAGTGGACTCCAAAAACCAGCACTCAATATCTTGCGAATAGCCGTCTTCGCACCAGCTAGAGTAGGAAGAATTATCATTAAAAGTCCGATCGAAAAGAAGAAACGATTTAGACCCGTGAACACGTGATGAAACCACGGACTCCAATTTTGTGGCTTGTTGTGAACTTGGGCAGGAAGCCAGACTAGAAAGGTGATGAGTGCAACTCCTGAAAGCTCAATGAACCAGCTAACTCTCTTTGAACTCCGGATTTTGTTAAAGACCGTTTGGAATTTTCCTTCTTTTGTGGAACGATAAACCAGTGCTAAACCACTTCCAATAAGATAAGGGGGTATCCTTACAAGTGGATTCTTATAGATATCTTTCCACCAGCCTGCTGTTTGGGGGGCTGTTGGCCCTGCTAAAACGTTATCGGTGAATGAATAATACATCCCTAGAGAGAGTGAAGCAAATAAGAGGGTAGCTATGAAGATAAGTCCTTGCTTTTCCTTCTTGAGGTAGAACCAAACTATTATGGGACTGATAAGGAACATCTGCATATCACATGAGAGGTACCATCCCCAGTTCAAGCAAGTAGACTTATCGAACCAATTCTCGATGAAAAGCAGACTCTTCCACCAGCTATCGTCACATCCATTCGCAAGAGACACATAAAATCCCCAAAGAGGCCCATTACCCATGTAAACTGAGATTTTCCAGAAAAACATAATAACGAAGGCATAGACAGGTAATATTCTTATAATTCTGTGCAGTAAGACAGAGCCGTAGGTAGTGACTCCCACTTTCATCATTTTGAGCTTCGAATGCAGCACAAACGCTCCAAAAAAGCCACTCAAGAAGAAAAATGTATCCACAGAAAAGAATCCTGCGGCAACAAAATTTAGGATGGTATCGTCCAAAATCAGGGGAATTTCGATGTAGTTAGTGATAAAGGAGGCTCTATAGAGATACTGATGCCCAAGAAGAACCCAAAGAATTGAGAGGAATCGTACACCGTTGAAGACATGCAAATTCGTGTCATGCTTCGGATTGACTTCTGGATAAAAGAGCTGCTTGAAAGTGTCCTGGATAGCCCAGCATTCTAAAAGTTTTGACACAAAGCTTTTTCTTTTGTCCCCTTTTTCTCCATCTTCAAGCTCAACATAAGCATCCTTATCTCGGAGCGCATTTTTTGCCATTTGATTCTCTGCAAATTTTAATCCACTGGCGATTAAGGTAAGAAATATTGGAATTCCTACCACAAAGAATGCAACCCAAGAAGAGGTTGTAACGGAAGGATAAGGATCAGGGTCAGCAGGGGTGATAGTAACATTGGTAAGTAGTGAGGAAACGTTAATTCCAACCAAGGGGGTCACCAAGCTTAATATGAGTTGGATTGGACTTTGAACTGTTTTATTTTGATAATCCTCAGCAGTGCAGTTCGCAGGGCCGCATACACCGACTACTAACTCTCCTGCAGCTGCAAGTTCTCCTTGCATTTGTAAAACCAGCGTGGTGTAGGAGGTATCTGTTGCCTTTTTACAGAGTCTGTAACTTCCGAGGTTATTCAGGCTTTTACCGCTGTATGCAATCTGAGGAAGGTCCAACACTTTTGCTGTTTGATTTTGAAAAATTAAAGTGGTAATTTTTCCCAGCAAGTTGTTTATACCATTAATGCAGCTTTCAGTAGATCCCAAACATGAAGGCATCAAAAGGAGAAGGAGTAAACTGATAAGAAGTGCTGCTCGAGATGGAATCATCTTGATTTTTAATTTTTATTGAAATAAACTCATAAAGAAATTAAATGATTTATTGGCAAATGTAGGTTCCATAATTGGAGACTAATCTGAACTACTAACCTTTCGGCCTTTCGAATGGATCCGAGACAGATAGCGGTGTCTTATTTTCCAAAAAATAATCTTGTTCCCACCAGAACAAGTTTCGTTTCTGATTCTACCACTCAAAGAAAATACACAATTATATCGTGCATTGTGAGTTTAAATCCTTTTTTCCCCTCTCCAATCAGAGCTGCAATTTCATATAATTCTGGTCCTTGATATCTTTCATATCCTCATTTTATCAGTAGTTTTAATGGTTTGAAATTAGGAAGAGAGTTCTGAATTCTTTTTCAGAATTAATTCTTCTATATCCAAGGGTTCAGCCTATAAGATTCAATTTTTTTATTTTTTTTTTAATGGAGAATCGACTTAAATAATTTATTTGGAAGGGGTTCTGAGGCTAAATTACTCATGCTATGCCACCAAGGGAAGAGACGCATGATACTTTGTTAATTGTTATTAATTGGGATTAATTTTTTTCTCCTTTATTATAGCCCTCCTCCAAAACTCTAATTCGGTGAGAATGGTTGATCGATTAATTTTTCGCGTTATTGCCATTTAACTTGAAAAGGCTTTAGCTTATCGGTATAAAACGAGCTTATTGTGAAAATGAGATAATGTAATACCCAACGATAGTAGAAATTACGGACAGACGCGAGACGCGGGCCTAAAAATATAAATGAGTTCCTGCTCAAGGGTAAATTTTCAGATACCTGCGGTCCAGTGGTTTCACTAGTTATGTATTCTTGTTTCCAATGATTATTTTGCTTTCATCTTCTGATTTTGAGGATGAAGTATTCATATTATTGATTTCTGGCTTGACTGATTTCGCAGGTTTGGTTGAGTTTGCTCTTATTGCGCCTTCTAGCTTTCCTACAGGAGCCTCTACTACAGTATAGATGATAAGAGCCCCGAACACACTTACAAACGTGAGAGGAATCATTTCCCATAGAGTGTTCGCGTTACTAAAGAAGAAGGTTGATTTCTCGGAATATAGGAAGGCGAAAAGAACAACCAAGTGTATGAGATAGATAGCGAACGTCAGAGTAGCCAGTGGAGCCCAAAAACCAGCACTCAATATCCAACGAATAACAGTCTTTGAACCAGCTAGTGTGGGTAGCACTATCAATAAGAGGCCAATCGAAAACAAGAAGCGATTTAGAGCCATGAAAACATGGTGGAACCATGGACTCCAATTGCTTGGATTGTTTTGAACTTGAGCGGGGAGCCAAACAAGAAGACTAATGAGTGCAACTCCTGAAAGTTCCACTACCCAGCTGGCCAGTTTGGAGTTCTTGATTTTTTCAAAGGCTGCTTGGGACTTTGCTTCTTTAGTAGAGCGATAAATGAGTGCGAGAGCAGTTCCCACAAGGTAAGGAGGAACTCTGACAAGTGGGTTTTTGTATATATCTTTCATCCAGCCTTCTGACTGACCAAGGGCCAGCGGACCTGCGTAGACATTGTCAGCGAAAGAGTAATACATTCCAATTGAGAGTGATGCGATTGTAAGGAGAGCTATGGAGATGAGCCCAACGTTCACTTTCTTGAGGTAGAGCCACACTATTATTGGACTAATGAGAAACATCTGCATATCGCATGAGAGATACCATCCCCAACCTATGCAATTCTCATCATCAAACCAACTATCAATAAAAAACATGTTCTTCCACCAACTATCATCACACCCATTTGCACCGGTTACAAATACACCCCAGACAGGACCGTTACCAAAATAGACCGAGACTTTCCAGTAGAACATAATAACAAAGGCGTAAACTGGAAGTATTCTTATAATTCTGTGCAATAGAACAGAACCATAAGTGGCAACCCCAACTTTCATTGCTTTGAGCTTCGAGTAAAGTACGAAGGCTGCAAAGAAACCACTCAGGAAGAAGAATGTGTCCACAGCAAAAACTCCAGAGCCAACAACATTCATGAACTTATCGGCTACTATCAGAGGAAGATCATTGTAGTTTGAGACCATGTTGACTCTGAAAAGGTATTCATGTCCTAGAAGTACCCAAAGGATGGAGAGAAAACGTATTCCGTTGAAGATATGTAGATTTGTGTCATGTTTAGGGTTAACTTCCGGATAAAATAGTTGTTTGAATGTGTCTTGAATGGCCCAGCACTCCAAAAGCTTATATCCCAAGTTCTTTTTTTTAGTTTTGGTTTCACCTTCTTCAAGAGCAACATAAGAATCCCCCACTCGAGGTAGAGAAGTATCACCTGGATTTACTCCGAAATTACGGTTACCATTTTCAGTAGCAGATTTTGCTTTTGCTTTTTGATCCTCGAAAAATTTTATGCTGCTGGCGATCAATGCGAGGAAAATAGGAATTCCAACAACAAAGAACCCCACCCAAGAAGATGCAGTGACTGCAGGATAACTATTAGGATCAGCTGGAGTGATTGACACATTTGCTAATAATGAGGAAATATTGACTCCAATAACGGGTGTCATCAAGGCTAGTACTGATTGAATTGTGTCTTGCACCGTTTTATTTAGATAATCGGCAGCAGTGCAGTTCGCAGGGCCACAAACTCCAAGTACTGACCAAGTAGAGCTTCCTTTGGTTTGTACGCCCAGAGCTATGTAAGATGTATTCGGGGTGTTTCTACAGAGCTCGTAATCTCCAAGATTGTTCAGTCCCTTTCCTGTATATGCAATGAAAGGAAGTTGCAAGATCATCGCTGTCTGATTTTGGAATATTAAGGTAGTAATATTAGCCAGCAGGGTGTTTATGCCTCCAATACAGCTATCCGGAGATGCCAAGCCTGATGGAGTTAACAAGAGAAGAACTAAACCAAAAAGGAGTGCGCTCTGAGCTGAAATCATCTTATTTTTTTAATTTGTTGTATGATTAATGAATTCCCGCTTGAGTTAATTAATTGATGCGTTTATACTCAAGCACTCCGAATTGTAGGATTGACTGTAATAATGGAATTTGTTTAATTACAGTTAAACGAGGAGCACGACGAATGGGTACGAAAACATTCTACAAGATTGAAATATGTTCGATAACTAAGGAGCACATGTTTTTTTTTAAACTCAGAATTCCTAATTTTATACTTCAACAAGATTTTTTTTTCCTCCAAGAAAGAGTCAGACTAAAAGTTGGCAGCAAAACATAACTTTTTTCCTGAAACGATTAGGTCTTGTACTATTAAGAACTGAGTGCAGACGCCGTGCCGAATATATTATGAATTTCACTTTAATTAAACTCGTGAAGATAGAATAAAATCGCGAATTTTTATTTCAAAATTTTGGAAAAGATATAATAGTGCTTCCTGCCAAACCTCTTTCATAACGATTTTGTTGCTCCATCATCCATCACATATCTAACGAAGTTTTCAGGATTCTCTTCACAAATTATATATATATTTTGTATTTGTTTTTGACATATAGTATTTTTTTGTCTCACAGACTTTGAAGAAAATGATTTTGTTTGTAATACTGACTGGAAGGATAGAATATACTGAGATTTCTCAATATCTTTCTCAATTTCACTTTTTCTCATCTTTTGTTTATTCAGAGTACCGCGCTAATTCTCAGACTTAATGAGAATCTGTCAATACCTTTATTGATTTTTGAACCGTTATAATATTCTTCTTCGACCTGCTTCTCTTCAAGAGCAGAACCTGTTTATTGAATCACTCCATAATTGTTTTATCAAATATTTTTTCGTGAAAAACCCAGAAAAATTTGAGCAAAAATTTGTTTGATAATTCGTATTTGATATCAATTGAGTGAGAAACATATTAAGCTTTTGTATGCTAATGCTAATTTGTTACTCCTGAAGATTTTCTATCTGGCCATTGGTGAGAAAACTATTGTGTTCTTGGTGCTATTGAAGTGTTTTTCGGATGGACCGAAATTTGTTGCGAAGGTTTAAAGACTGTAAAGCTTTCATTTTTTGACAGTCACTAAGGAGATTCTGAATTCAAAAAGAGACCTTCTACTCTCTCATCCTCGCAATATTTTTTAGTCAGTAAACACAAAAATTATTTTGAATTCTGAAAGTAGAATATCAAAACCCTTGGTTGGAGGTAAGTTAATTTTCAGTCTTTTTTGTTTTTTCACTACCGTAGAGCTATCATAATGCATGTAGCAATTCAAGATTTCATACTTAATTTCTTTAACAAACTAAATTAGCTCGATTATTTGATTAGATCTTAGAGTTTCTTAAGAAGAATGCATTCCAGATCCTCGATCCTCGAGATTCATTGTATATCATTGAATTTATATATCATTAATTCCTACTATAATCTTGTTCCATCTTCCGTGGTTGCTAATTCAGAAATGTCTTTGATTGCTGTTGGCCTGTCAGTTTTGGCAGCCCTCGATGAACTTCCTCTTATTGTAGTTTCGATCTTCCCAACAGGGGCCTCAATCACGAGATGTATGATGAGAGCCCCGAATAGACTCATCAGCACAAAAGGTACCATTTCCCAAAGAACATTCAGATGGCTAAAATAATAGGTTGACTTTTCTGAATACACGTAGTTTAGTAGAACAACAACGTGTATAAGATAGGTAGCGAACGTTAGAGTAGCCAAAGGAGTCCAAAAACCAGCACTCAATATCCAACGAATAACAGTCTTTGAACCAGCTAGTGTGGGTAGCACTATCAATAAGAGGCCAATCGAAAACAAGAAGCGATTTAGAGCCATGAAAACATGGTGGAACCATGGACTCCAATTGCTTGGATTGTTTTGAACTTGAGCGGGGAGCCAAACAAGAAGACTAATGAGTGCAACTCCTGAAAGTTCCACTACCCAGCTGGCCAGTTTGGAGTTCTTGATTTTTTCAAAGGCTGCTTGGGACTTTGCTTCTTTAGTAGAGCGATAAATGAGTGCGAGAGCAGTTCCCACAAGGTAAGGAGGAACTCTGACAAGTGGGTTTTTGTAGATATCAACATACCAGGCCTCTTCCTGAGCGTAGGTCGCACCTGCATAGACATTATCAGCAAAAGCATAGTAAAGTCCCAAAGAAAGCGATCCGAATAAAAGGACAGATATACAGGTCAGCCCAGCGCTCTTTCTCTTGAGGTAGAGCCATATTATTATGGGGCTGATAAGAAACATTTGCATATCGCAAGAGAGATACCATCCCCAACTCGCACAATTAGCATTAGCGAACCAACTTTCAATAAAAAGCATGCTTTTCCACCAGTCTCGATCACATCCGTTCGCCATATTGACATATGTACCCCAAATTGGTCCGCTGCCGAAATAGACTGAGATTTTCCAGTAGAGCATAATCAGAAAGATGTAAACTGGCCATATTCTTACAATTCTGTGTAATACGACAGAACCATAAGTAATGACTCCCACTTTCATTGCTTTGAGCTTCGAATGAAGCACGAATGCAGCGAAGAAACCACTCAGGAAGAGGAATGTATCTACAGAAAAATAGCCTGCAGCGATAACGTTGAGGAATTTGTCGTCCAGTATTAAATGAAGGTCACCGTAGTTTGAGGTATAAGTAATTCTGTTAGCATATTGATGACCAAGAAGTACCCACAGAATTGAGAAAAAGCGCACTCCATTGAAAATGTGCAGATTGGAGTCATGTTTTGAATTAACTTGAGGATAAAAGAGCTGCTTTAGAGTGTCTTGAATGGCCCAGCATCCTAAAAGCCTCAATAACAAATTGCTCGATTTGGCTTTTTTTTCTCCTTCCTCAAGTTCAATGTAAGAATCCTGTTCTAGTTGTCCAGAAGCAGCTTTTGCTTTTTGATCCTTGATAAATCTGACTCCGCTGGCAATCAATGTGAGAAAAATAGGAATGCCAACCACAAAGAACCCCACCCAAGAAGATGCAGTGACTGCAGGATAACTATTAGGATCAGCTGGAGTGATTGTCACATTTGCTAATAATGAGGAAATATTGACTCCGGTAAATGGAGTCACCATAGCTAGCATTGATTGAATTGTGTCTTGCACTGTTTTATTTTGATAATCGGCAGCAGTGCAGTTCGCAGGGCCACAAACTCCGAGTACTGTTCCTGCTGCAGGAACTCCTTGTCGGCTGATGTACAAAGTTATGTAAGAGGTGTTCGGTGTGCTTCTACAGAGTTCGTAACTTCCAAGTTTATTCAGTCCTTTTCCACTAAATGCTATTAGAGGAAGCTCCATAAGTCTTGCTGTCTGATTTTGAAATATCAATGCAGTGATATTAGTGAGCAAAGAGTTGATGCCACTAATGCAGTTCTCAGCAGAACCTAAACATGCCGGCAGCGCAATGAAAAGGATTAAGCAGGCCAGAAACGAACTTCCTGAAGATCTCATTTTAATTTTATTCTTTACTATTTTAATTAATCTTGACGGGTTCAATTCTAAATGATTTCGTATTGGCATTACTTCTTCTCGTTTTTTCCTTCCAGAATACTTTTTTCTTTTTTCTTCTCCTCTCCTTTTCATAGAGATCAGGGAAATGTTAAGGATATTACTTCCTATTCTTTATCTTTCTCACTCATTCACATTATTGAAATCAGTTGCCTTAAGTAAATTAAATTCACTGCTGCAATCGAGAGAAGACTCAGAGCATGCAGTTGGATAAGTTG
>ENA-UOTZ01002292-UOTZ01002292.1-compost-metagenome-genome-assembly--contig:-NODE-2292-length-10305-cov-10.864685_pt1 | contig 10305 bp, 6 predicted proteins | sample MGYA00238144_ERZ746983 | MGnify/ENA primary metagenome ERZ746983 (study PRJEB28759, sample SAMN06268863) | compost metagenome | isolation source: single cell | place: USA: California, Emeryville, Joint...
TCAAGGTCTTGATCATTATGGACAATGTCGATGGAGCACAAACCTGGATGAACCTCTACTATTTGTGAGGCATTGTTCGGACAGACTCAATCTCTTGGACGTTGAGAAAAAAACTCTAACCTTGAAGGAATCGATTGTTCTCACTCAATACTGTAATTATTTCTCAAGCCGTTTTGTCAATTTCCTCTTCGTTTGCTTTTTCTTCATGGCAAACACATGTTAATTTCAACTTTCTCAACGGAATGCAGCTAAAATTTGTTCCAAATAGCAATTATATACTGGATCGATGTCTCCCCAAGAGATGGAAATTTGCTTGCAGCAGTGGGTCCTGATAAGAATCTCAAGATATTTGATAAACGAGAATCGAAGATCGTGAAAACCCTTGATGGCATTCATAAAGGTAAGATTCTTTGATTTGTTTTATGAATTCTCTCGAATATCTAATTCTTATTTTTAGACCACATCTGGTGTGTCCGATGGAGTCCAAACGGTGACATGCTTGCAACCGCATCTAAGGATAAGAGAGTAAAACTTGTAGACTTCAAGACTATGAAGGTGCTTTCTACTCAAAAGACCTCAGAAGAAAGTAACCGCTCATAGTTAATAAATAAAACCCATCCTTATCCAATTATTAGATTACTCTGTCTGCTTTCTGTAAACGAGAGCCATAATCGCCATCATATGAAAAGAAACTTGCAACAACAAACTTTGAGAGAATAAAACTGATTACGACGATGAGTTATTGATTAGATTTAATTCTTTCCTTTATACCAGAATTTCATTATGCATTCCTCCTGTCCAGCCAAACGAAACTATTAAGTCAAGAAATCCAGAACTCTTCTTAAAAAAATACAAAATGAATCTCAATGAAATTTCCCTTAATTTTGTTTGATCGCAGAAATATGGGGTCGGTTTTTCAATGTTGAGAGAACATCGGTGAATATGAATTTTTCGAAATTAATTCACACTTTCATACCAATTATCTCAAAGCCTGAGCTGGCAGTTCTCAGAGCGATAGGGTAGGACTGCAATACCCGACACTAAGTTTCCCTTTAGCTTGCAGTTCGATACTATTGAAGAAAAAATCTAGTTAGTAAATTTTAAAATTGTGGAGATAAGATTAAAAAAACAGGTTTCGTTCAAATGCACGTACCGTCTGCAGATTAAGACCGCCTTCCCCCTCCCCAATTAATCCTATTTTCCAATCGAAAGAAAAGAGAAGAAAAGTAATTTAAAATTCTGCTGCACTTACCGGATTCAAAATCAACAGGACTCTTCAAAATGAGAGCTTTCTTTTCAACATCTAGGATATTGAGGAGGGTCCAATCACACTTGACAAATAATAGTGGCTCATCAGGATTAGTGCTCCATCTGCAACGAGCATATTTATCTAACGAGTAATTAATATAAGAATAAGAGAATTTAATGCTGTTAGGAAATTATAACAATAAGTGGAACGAATATATCTAGTAGAGGAAAGAAGGACATTGGTTAATCTCGAGAATTGACAATTTTCCTTACCCTTATTATTTTTACTCATGTTCAAGTGAAAGCGATAACTGTCAGTGTTTACGTCTGATATTAAGCACACTCCATTCTCCTCAATGGTTGCCACAGTCTCCCCATTCGGGTTGAAATCAAGGCTGGTGATCCCGTTAGCTAGTCACAAACATATTACAACGGGTCTACAATAGGGAAAAAAATTTTATTAATTACGTTCTGTGGTATGATATTCGTAGTGCCATTTCGATTTTCGGATGAGTTTTCCAAACCCACCGGACTTCGATATGTCAAAATTAAACAGATGGTAAGCTATCTTCCCTCCAACACACATTGCTCCAAGAAAGCTCCTTCTTGGGTTATAGGTCACATCTCCAAAACCAGTTGCTAGAAAAAGGAAAAGAGGAGATATACTTTAGCTAATGAAGGGTTTACCTCCAGATACTTCCTCATAAGAATATATTTTATTACTTTTCCTTTCGCGTGAGATATCGAACACTTCCAAATTAGCGGATAGGGAGTGATCAACTGAAACAAGAAGTCCTGTATTGGCAATCTCTTTCACATGAGTCCAGCCAAAACCTTCAGTGAATTGTGAGCGAATTTGAATCAGAAATGGAAAAGTTGAAAAATAACACCAGTCTTGCTGAGTTTCACTCCATCGAATTTAGTAAATTCTTTCTCCGTTTCGAGTTCAGCAACACTAATCTTATTATTAGATGAGCACCAAGCGAGTAGCTTCGGTTTTGAAGAGATGTTTTCTATTTCAAAAAAGTGTTCATGTAATGATTACGACAAATAATATAATACCAGTGATTACTGATAATTTATTTGGTGAGCCGCACTGCGTTTCGCCTTGCAATTGCTTAGGTTCCTCTTCGACAAGATTTGATGAATCCTTTGTTGGCTTTGGAAGCATTTTCTTGTATTGAGACTTTGAGATTTGAGGATGAATAAATTTTATTCCTTAAGTAATCAATCAACTTTCCAAAGTCTTAATTTGGTACTTTTCTGAAGTCTTAATTAATTACGTGAGTTGAATAGAAATGAAATATTACTAACTGCCACTAAGTTTTTTATTCAGAGAAGGAATCATAATTTTGGGAGCCGGGTGCGTCCCCTTTCATACTTTTTACTCAAAAATCGATAATGAGTAGACGTAAAGGAGGTGAGGCTAATTTTGTGTGATTCAGGTCACTTTCATTAGAAGAGCCTACTAAAGCACAAATATTCCTTTGCTTATATGGAGTTTCTGAAGCTTCATAATATCCTTTTCTATTCTTTATATTGAACTCGGTTGAAAGATTCTCCATCCCTTTGTCTATCAAATATTTGACTGCTTAATTTAGCCAATGAGTCTGTAATCCGAGCTAATCATTTCTGTTTCTATTCATCTACCTCTTAATGCATGATAATCCAACTTCAACTTTAAAAAAAAAAAATCGAAAGAGAGTGACAAAGTCTCCTGTTATCCAAGTACATGCTCCTTCTCTCTTTTTTCTTTTTATTGATTACTTCCTATGTTTCCTGTAGATAGTTTAGTTTGGCATCTACTTTTATAATCAGTAGCCATGGAGAGAAGATAGTCCAAAGTTTCCGTAGCTTCCGTTTGGCAAAATCGTTGTTTGTAAATTCTTTCTAGTTTTTCTTCGAGTTGGTTGAAATATACACCTTGGGATATGATCCAATTAGACTTGTGTAATCCTTCATTTTGAGACTACAGAATTGGATAAAAACCAGTACAATTTTAAATTTTGACGACTCAATTACTTGTGGTGATTATCTATTTTTTCATCATTCATTCCCGTTCATAGAGAAGTAACATCTGAAGGAATCGACAAATTAATGTAGCACTAATGTAAATGGATCATTTTAAGGTATTTATCTTCAAAAACTGCGAATTAACTAAGCAGATACTTGTTGGCATAATTTATTTCGGTCTAATATTTCTTGATTTTACCAGGAACGGATGATAAAACGTGAAGCGATTCAGAAGAGCAGAGAAAATATGCAATAATCCGACTAACACTTCCATTAATATTTGCTGGTTTGTGTATTCAATAGTGACCTTTGTATTCATTTTCAACCAATCCTCGTTCTCTGCGAAATTTATACTTTACCTTCGCTTAGATAAAGCATACTGAGCGGGCACCCACTAATATTTCGACGAGGATGAACAAGTTGAAAATATCATAAATTACTTGAATCGTCTCCAACACAAATCACCTTCCCAGTCCTAAGCTCCCATACTTTAGCAGAGTGAAAGCTAGTTGCAATTGCAATCATATCACCACTCAGACTCCATCGGACATCAAAGATTTTGCCTAACAAAAGATGCGGACCGCAGAAATAATTCATTAAACAATTAAACGCAGCTTACTTGCTTCGATTTTATCAGAGATGTTGACGATCTTTGATTGCCTCTTGTCAAATATCTTAACATACTTCTTATCCCCTGCTACAACCAAATTTCCGTTGTTTGGGCAAACATCGATCCGAGATGCATCGTCTAGAAGGAACACAAGTTAGCCTCAGTGAAGAGATAAAATATCTCTAAAATTAAGTAAAAAGGTGAATCCAGTCACCTCCTTTTCGGGAAAAGAGAGCATGGTTCAAGATTTGCTAAAATTACAGTAGCTAAGCATGATTGAAAATTTCAAAGTCAGGGCTTTTTTCTCAGCATCAAGTATATTGAGTTTCCTCGTTCCATATTTGATGAATAGTAGAGGTTCGCAAGCATTAGTGCTCCATCGACAATGCGCATAAGAATCTGGGATTAAGTACAGAAATAAGAGAATTGGAAAATTAATTAAATGTGCGAATGAAAAAAGTTGATGTTTTAAGAAAGAGAGTGCAAGCTTGATATTCTGATTTACCCATATCTTCCATGTTCACATGACACCTACAACTGTCAGTGCTCACATCTGATACCAAACACACACCGTGACAATCAATGGTCGCTACAGTTTCTCCAGAGAGACTGAAATCAAAACTTGGGATATGATTTCCTTGGAGAGAAATAGGTTATTGAATCCAGAATAGGGACTATAAGATCAGTTACCACCTCCCAGCTTGCACTGCGCAGGCCATTTCGATTTTTTAAGCAGCTGCACGCTATAGCTGCCTTTTTTTCCAGCATACTCAATACTGTGCAAGTGATAAGAAATTTTCCCTCCGAGAGAGATTGAACCAAGAAAATTTCTTCTTGCATTAAATGTAACGTCTCCAGCGCCAACCTCTAGAGGAAACAAAATGATTAAAATAGTAAACGATGAGTATGAGAAATGAGTAAATCTAAGTATTTGGAATTCATATAGTTAGAATTGGGTTTACCTCCGACAATTTCTTCAAAAGTATAAATCTTTTTCGCAGATTTCTGTGAGATATCAAATATTGCCATATTTGCTGATGTATTGAAGTTATGATTGAGTGAGACAAGTAATTTCGTATTTGGGATTTCTTTGACATGAGTCGACCCACCTGCATTTGGAGAAATTGCTGGGATAGCATCAATAATTTAGAATAAATGCACCTGTTTGAATTTGAACTCCTTCAAAGCTTGCATAATGCTGTTTATTCTCGAGTTCGAAGACGCTGATATTGTTATCACCATATGAAGACCACGCGAGCAATGTTTGAGGGGCAGGAGTTACCTCGTCTATGCAATAAGAAGCTTCATTCGATATGAAATACGATATATATTTTTGATATTAATGAAAATTACCCTTGATATTTTTTCGAGTTCTTTTTTTTGGTCCTTTCACATCAGCTTTGTAAGAAGCTTGATATTTAGCTACGTTGGTTATACTCGTTGTGATGTTTTTACCTGAATCTTTGTTTTTTGAGCTATTGCTTCCCATTTTTGGATCAATTTTTTGGCTTCAAATAAAATTATTAATGATAAAACCTAAATTACTTCACGTATAATAGTCGTATTTGTTAGACACGTAAAAAGTTATCGGTCTTTTTTATTATAATCAAATGTGAATAATGATTTGACACTTGAACGCCGGAGATACTTAATATTATCTGAAAACCCTCTTCTAATATAACTGATATTTGGATCAGAAGGATGATGTAAATATCGATAATCAAACAATGTAAAGAAATTTTAAGGAATGACTAATGTATTATGAAATGATTTTCTTGACTATACTTTTTCCTCCACTTCATATGTTCTCAGTCCTCGCAATTCCTCCATGATATAATATATCATGAACGTTTTGACATTATAAGCCATTTGTCACATTAGAACCTCACAAATTGGGGGTTTGAATTATGATTCCAACCATACATGAGGGTATAGCAATGGCATATGATTGAAGTCCAATGTGAAAATGAATAATTACAGGCACACCCTGAACTTTGCTAGCATATTGGATTATAAGAAAGAAAGCTGGCCAGAAATTTCACTTCTATAGCTTATGAATGGCGAAAAAGAACATTTTTCAGATAATTGGCTTGATCTCTCCAACCTGCTTTCTTATTTTTCCTTCTATTTTAGTGAAAAGCTTAGTTTTACATGATTGCAGTATTTTCTTATCCTCATTTAATAATTTCCCAATCTAATGAAGCTTATCTGATTCTCCTGTATATATCACAAACTCAGCATTATCCACATTAGCGTTGAGCTCGAGACAATGGAAGATTATGCTAACTTTCCGAGAATTCAAGGAAAACCAATTTAATTTATGGCTCAAGATAATCGACTTCATTGAGAGGAACTTCAACCACTAAATGACTCATTCATTATGAAGACGATTTTACCCTATAGAGGCATTATCTATTATTTTCAAAAACACCCGAATTCTCGACAGCAATAAAATGAAGTTCTAATCTGAACTCATCATTGTCTTCTTTCTTTTAAGTTAAGAGATTTGAAACTTCATTCTCAAAGACCGAAAGTGAATTGATGCTAGATCTCTTTTTCTTCAAAATAGATATTGCTTTGTTTGTAGAGACAGGGGATCGATTTTTAGTCTAGTGGATTGATATCTGATATATATTAGAATCAAAAGATGTAGCCCCTTCCTAGGCAATATTTCTATTTAATAATTCTGAAAAATTCAATTAAGCTAAGAACATATGTAGATGAAATATACCCCATGCTATGAGTCCAAATAGAATCGCTCTCGCAAATACAAGTGGCCCTGATGTCGTAATTGATGGGTAGGTAACACTTACTCAAAGGCAAGTTCCAGCAACTTAAAGGGAACAAGAGTGATGCCAAGGAATTAATTTAACAAATCTTATTCAATCATGAAAATTGCTTCTTCATCTTCCTTGATCTCTATATTTTCATCTTTTGTCCTGATCCAAGATAAGTAATAAATGAAGAGAAATCACCTATGAATATAAACCAATCAACAGCTGTCAGCTATGAATTTCAGTTATACTTTCCAATATTTGTTTAATGAAACCATCATCATATTATAATTATATCGAACCAATATACGAAAACTGCGTGTGAAATTATTAGTTTGGTGTTTACTAAATTAACAATTTTATTTAAACCCTGAAATTTAATTGTGGACCAAAATGGAAAATACTTGGCCTCAAAAGAAAGCTTCCGACCAAATTATGAAAGCGAGTAATACCACAGCCACCAAAGATTAAATTTCTTCCACTGCTGATGTGAAAGAATCAAAAAAACGAACTCAAAAAAGCATTAAAGATAATTTCATTAATATTAACAAGAAATATCGAATTTCATATCTCATGAAACTTCTTGGTTAGGAGAGGTAACTTCAAAACCTTCGGCATTACTCGCCTGGTGTTCAGGACGATTAAATAACAACTTAGCGTGAGAAACTGGTGGTAATGTTACTATCTTTAGCGACAATCACTCCTCTCAATAATATTCTGAAACTGCTTCTCGTCACAAAAATGTAATTCTTATGATTTTTGGCTTTCTTACAGCTTTGATTCATTCATTAAACAGTAGAAGCGAACATATGATCAGTGCCATAACAACTCATAATCCTCAAATTCGACAACAAGAGGTTGACAAAAGAAAAAGACAGCAAAAAATGGCTAGAATCAAGAGAATTATTAGCTATACTTTACTATCAGCGCATTTGCTGGCTGTGTTGTGTCTACATCATCCTTGTGGTTGCTGCGAATCTCACATCAGAAGATCCTGAAAAAATGGGCAAGGAGCTTCTTGATTTCTATTGCTCAAGATTTGGCAGTAAGCCAAATATTTAAAGTACTCTTGACAGTAGCGGTCATACGAGTAATGGCTCAAACCCAAAACCATAAACTGAAAAAATTCCTCAAGATTTTGGTAGATCCTCTTACAATAAGAGCTGCTGCAATTTCTGCAATTAAATAATAAATCATAGATGTCCTGTCAGAGTTTGTTCGATTTTTTCTTTCACATTTAATAGAAAATTAAGTCTACATATAGTTTGATGAATGAAATTAGAAAATATATGAAAATTAAGTCAAATTAGTGTTTTCGATTGAGAAATCTTGCGGAGGGAATTTCGAAAAATTTCTTGATTCAAATTTTTTCAAGCCTTGACTCTCATGATTCATGAAGGAGTTCTAAATGTTATACTAAGTCGAGAAACATATATTAAATCTGATTGTGACATCGCAGTGAACATAGGTTTAGTACAGACAATTTAGAATTTGAGAGAGATTAAATCGAATTCAGAATGGAAAAAAAAGTGATTGTTTCACCTTCATATGATTTATGAAAAATTCATTAAAGCAGAATCTTTGTTTGGATCGTGTCTGAGATAATAAATCCTTGTTTGGTTCATAGCATTGGGAATGAACGTATTTAATAATTCTTCCTGTAAAATCTAATATTCACGAGTTTGACTCGGCTTGAAAAGCACACAATCACAAACTCATTCTGCAATAAATTTATTTGATTTCTGAATTCTTTAAGAAAATAAACTTACAAAATAGAACAACAATCTTATTTAAAAATTTTCTTCAGGAAACCAAAATTTTATTCAATCTTTCGCTAATCACTATAGTATGTCATGGATAAGATAGCTAGATGAGAAATTAAAAGCCTTGCCCCTCACGCTGCAGAAATATACTTAATCTTGACTCACTTATCATCTTGATTTACATTCGGCTATTTTTTCTTCGGCAAACTAGTATTTTATCTTCATAGCAAATAAATGAATCTCAAAAGAATTCCATTGGCAAAGTCTTCAAGAATTTTTGTGTCGGTTGTACATAGGAGACGATTTCGAGTGTAATTAGGTTCGTTGGCTAATCGTTTCCAATTCTCACTTCTTAACTAAACTCAAGTAGGATTCGAATTTTTATCGATTTGAAATTTCTTTTGATCAGTTTAAGACTTTCTTTTTTCGGTTTAAGAATTTAGTTTCTTTCTAAGATTTTTCAATTCCCAACTAAACATGAGCGACGAATATATTTAATATCCAAACGAAATCTGACTCGGAAAAGAAAGCAATCTATCCCACTTTGGAAATATGAAAGCTTGGAAGTTGAATTGCATCGTACTCGTTGCGACGATTGTTCTTTCTCTTACAAATACAGGAAATGCTGCTCACTTGAAGAATCTCAAAAAAAGAAGTGTAAGCAGCAGTAGCAGCAGTCGAAGTGAGCGCTGCTGTTCCTGCCAGCGCAATTCAAGACCTAAGTAGTCTTCCTCTTTCTGACAGTTTAAGCAAAGTTGGTGTCAACAATACGAGCAGCAAGAGCAGTGAAAGTGAAAATAACGAAAGCTCCAGTGATTATTCAACCCTAACAGATGTTTCAACAGCAAGCGGTTCTGCTACAAAGATCGGGAATGTGTTAACTGCTCTTGCTGGAGCTATCTTATATTGATTGCATACATTTTATTCTGAATTGTCAAAATAACTTTACAAACTTCCGTGATTTGAAATACGCAAGAATAAACAGATCCATGATGGATCTGACCTGAACTCCCAATGTTTGAGAATAACTTCACCGTGAACAAAGTTGCTTTATTAATTTTTCGTTCCGAATTTGACCAATATTCAGAATATTCATATTTTGAAGCTTTGTTGTTGAATTTCTACTTCGAGGTATTAGAGCAAATTGATGTCACTGCGCTGCCTCATATTTTTCTAACCCATCTTTAAACATTCCTTTGGATGCTGGCTCTAATTTTATGTTTTTATTTTAGAAAACTGAAAGATTTTTCGCGTTTAATTTATAAAAGACCTCAACAGCAATATAATTTTACCTTAACATGTTTATTCGCATTAAAAAGCTTAATCTATCCAAGCTGTTGGAGGATATTCCTGTACGCTTGGCGATATCTCCATGTTGTAGCAGTGTACCCAAGCCTAGGTCGGCGGGGTTGAAAGATTTATTGAGCTTCATGAGTATAAACACTAAAATCATAATACAAAGTAAATTAGTAAATGGGTTTCTTCTTATTAACCCGCCAAATAGACATCGGTTTTCAAAGCTCTCCCAAATTGATCTCCTTTTATCTAGAAAAGAAATATCACTTCAGCTCCCCACCATATTTGTCGCACATGGCCTCATTAATTTTTATCATATGATTGAAGAGAAATAACCAATGACATATTGATACTTATTCTCTATCGATAAATATAGGAGATTCTGGCTAACAAAATTTCTGCATATGCATATCTTACTTAGCCGATAATCATCTTGATTTTTCTGATTTTTTTGGTGTTTTCTTCTTTTATTCGGCTCTTGTTGATGGAGCTGGGGGTTATGAATCGCCGCTGCTCTAATCATGCTCTCACTCTTACTTGTTAGTAATGAATTAAAGATAAAATCGAATTCAAAAAAAGTTATTTCTTCTTTGTAACGAGA
>ENA-UOTZ01002293-UOTZ01002293.1-compost-metagenome-genome-assembly--contig:-NODE-2293-length-10302-cov-4.392567_pt1 | contig 10302 bp, 7 predicted proteins | sample MGYA00238144_ERZ746983 | MGnify/ENA primary metagenome ERZ746983 (study PRJEB28759, sample SAMN06268863) | compost metagenome | isolation source: single cell | place: USA: California, Emeryville, Joint...
GATACGGTGTTCTCAGTAATCGTTTGCTCGATAAAGTTGATACTGCCATTGAGAGGAGTTCTCAGTTCATGGGAAACCGAAGATAATAGCCGACTTTTGTACTCACTACTTGCTTCGGCAGCAATGAGAGAGTCTCTGTCGGTTGTATCTGTCATATTTATTACGATTACTTGTTTATCCATGAAGAGAGAAGTGGTAAATTTGATAGAAAAATGCTTTTTATTCTTCGAATCATTCGGATCAAACCAATATGCTTCGACTGTAACTGAGGGCTCAGGAGACTCAGGATCAAAGAGAGAGTTTTTGATCCTCTCAATTATTCCATAAAGAGAATTATCCTAAAACAACAAAATTTTGTTAGTTAAATCTGACGAATAAAACGTTATTTACCTGGATACTATCTTGAGACAATAATATTCTCTCAGTGATCAGCGGTATCACAGGTGGAATGACAGCTTTCACTTGAATCTCTGCAAATAATTCCTCTATTTTCACTACCTTCTGAGAAGATTGACGATTAAACATAGCATCGACAGTTCGATTTGCATATGTGATATTAAATTTAGTATCCATTATAATGATTCCCTGGCAAATATCGTCGAAGATGCGCATAAGGGCTTCATAATTGTCATATATCTTCCTCTTTTCAAGAAAATCCTTTTTTTTAAATAGCTCTTGTGTATAAGATAAGAACACAAATGTCATCATTCCTGTAAAGCCGAATATTAGTATTGGGCTATAGATGGGCTCTCTCTTCACCACGAAGTAGAGAAAAAATGCCATCTGCAAGCTCGCATTGAGAAATTTCATCCACCAAGATGCCAAGATGAGATATGCACTAATTGTGCCTAGAGCAGCGCTCCAAGCCCAAACATATACGCCAAGTTTGCTGAAGTCATCGATGGAGACGTTCCCAGCTATGGGATAGATGACAAATAAAGATGCTACACTCGTCAGATCCAAGACGTTGATTAATGTAGGCACAAGTGGTTTTAAGCGATGCATATACTTTTTTAAAAGGAGATGTCCAATAAAATTCACTACCATGAAGATGAGTCTTAGAGTTAGCAGGATCTGGGACGTTTTATTCACCACTTTCGGAACAAATTGGGACATGAAGGGATAAATCGCGAGAGAAACACTTCCACCAATTCCAAGCATGACGATACGTCTTTGAACTTGGTTTTCCATGTCGCAGGAATATGCTTCAGCGTGCTTTTTATTCTTGAATCGAAGGAAAATATCCATTTCCGATATAATTGAGAGAATTAATTGGCAATCTGAAGTTTTAAATATTTATTACAGAACCTTAATCTGGACTAAGATGCAAGCTTTTTTAATTTTACTACAGAGGGATATTATTTTTGATTGATACGCAGAAAATCGTCTTTTTATCAGACACGCTGCTAAATCGAAGAAGGCTGAAAAATTGCTAACTACTCCATCTGAGTTAATCAGCGCGCAGTGAAAAGGGTTCAAAGGAGGTATTGAGGTTGAAAAAGCCAATTTTGTAATCCTGGACCGATTGTTTAAAATGATCAAACGATTATAGAACGGAAAAGCCCAAAATGGATCTTAGCAGCTTTTCACATTATGATGAAACAGCTTGCTTAATTAATAACTTCGAAAGATTTCAGTGTACTACTAATCCTATGACAACAGAATTTCAATAAACAAATCACACGATTCCAATTCTTTTTTAAATGAGGGCAAGGTAGCAAATATTGCTCCAAATCACCCAGACAAATGAGAAAAAATCAGCCAAATGAAATTCAAGTGTTCCTGTTTTATTGTTTTTGTTACATGATTATAAACCCTGATATTGGGAATGAACTTTATGAGTTGATAGAACCCATCAACGCAATTTCAATTAAAATTGGGTTTAGAATGCTATTAGAGATTTGTATGAGAGGACATACTCAATTGCAACGAGAGCAACAAAACACTTATTAGGTTTTTTTTTTTAACTTTCTGACTTGATATTCGAAGAGATCCGAAGAAAACAATAAAAAGAATTGATACTTTCATATCTACTTGAAATTTGAGGAATTAGATCATGCCATTTTTACTGTAAAATTTTTGATAAATAGCCGCACTCTTATGCAGCTAAACTATACAAAACGGTAATGCCTTTTTATAAACAATAGAAGAAATTTCGATACATACTTTAGCAAAAAAATCGCTAATTCGGACAGTTTGACCCTTCTCAAAAGCCGATACCTGAGAGCTTATTCATAATTGTTGCAAAATTAATTGGCTTCGTACAAAAGTCATCCATTCCAGATTCTTTTGCTTTGGCTTCATCAGACTTTTGAATATATGCAGTACAAGCAATGATTTTGATATTGTCAATTTTTCCTTTCTTTATCATTTGTTTCAATCTCTTGGCAGTCTCAAAACCGTCCATGATTGGCATGCTGCAATCAAGAAACATCACTTTGTATTGGTGACAAACCTTGCAGCAGCGATTTTGCTGTCTAGACTCAATTTTCTCAAGAGCTTGTTTGCCATTAAATGCCCAGGTGCACGTAACTTTAAGCTTTGATAGTATTTGGTCTAGAGCGGTTAAATTAAAAGGTTCATCATCAACGATTAAAATCTTTGGACAGTCGCAATAGTTTTTTGGAGAGTTTTGCCAGCTGTAAGGCAAATCAGCAGAGAGAAAGCTCTCGATGTTGGGACCTGAAAGAGGAATGTAACTCATTTGTCTTGACCTTGGAGTATCTCGGATGGGAATCTTCCTCATTAATATCGCTGCGTTCTTATGTCCCAATCCAGTTTCTGTAACTGAAATTGTCAGCAAGGAGGATTCAGACTCTCGAATCATTTGAAGTTCATTCTTGGTGGTACTATCGAGGGTAGATTGCTCTCCTCTGTCATAGACAGTAAAAAAGAATGACGTTCCTTCATTCTCAATGGACTTAAGTCGAATTATCTCCGCGTCTCTGCCAGTTACTTCTCCAGGGCTCAGTCTTTGAACAATGTTATTTGAAATCACAAGTCCTAAACCAGCTCCAGTAGCATTCATTTTCAGGTCATGTTTTCCCAAGTCTAACTTCTCGAAACTCTGGAAAAGTTTCTTTTGGTTCTCTGGGCTAATTCCAATCCCAGTATCCTGACATGTGATTTTTACTCCTCTCACCCTTGAGCTAGAACTGTCATAGGAGAATGATGGGGCTTGAGGGTGAGGGATAGTCACCTCATCAAGTATGAGTGTCACTCCTCCTTCAAAAGTGAATTTGACTGCATTACTTAGCAAATTCAAAATCACCTGTTTCAATCGATTATGATCAGTCCTTAAAATTGCACCGAGCTTTCCCAAATTATTTTGTAACTGGAGTTTGATTCGTTTCTTTTGAGCCTGTATTTCTAGCAATTCTATACACTCCTTTGCAGTGTCTACTACACTCTTCGTTTCAAAAACCAGTCTCAGTTTTCCTGCATGCATTTGAGAGAAATCGAGGATATCATTGACTAACGAGAGCAATAGTCGATTACTCCTCAAAGCAGGAATGAGCCATTTGTCTTTTACAGTGTTTGATACGGTGTTCTCAGTAATCGTTTGCTCGATAAAGTTGATACTGCCATTGAGAGGAGTTCTCAGTTCATGGGAAACAGAAGATAATAGTCGACTTTTGTACTCATTGCTTGCTTCAGCAGCAATGAGAGAGTCTCTATCTGTCGTGTCAGTCATATTTATTACGATTACTTGCATATCCATGAAGAGAGAAGTGGTGAATTTGATAGAAAAGTTTTTGTGAATCTTCAGATTGTTCGGATCAAACCAATATGTTTCAGCGGTGATTGAAGTTTCAGGAGCTTCAGGACGAAAGAGGGAGCATTTAATTCTCTCAAGCATGCCCAGCAAAGAATTTTCCTACAAATTCAAAAAATAATATTTGTCGTTAGATGGTCTCTCTAATGTATTATTATTTTTACCTGAATACTGTATTGAGTTACCATTGCTCCTTCAGTGATAGGCGACATATTCGGGGGAATCACAGTTTTAACTTGAACTTCTGCAAATAGCTCTTCGACCACAACACCTTTCTGAGAAGACTGACGATTAAACATTGCCTCAACTGTTCGATTCGCATAGATAGTGTTAAATTTAGTATCCACTATAATGATTCCTTGACAAATATCATCAAAGATTCGCTTGAGTGCTTCATAATTGTCATAAAGCTTTCTCTTTTCAAGAAAATCCCTCTTTTGAAACATTTCCTGCATATAAGACAAGAATGTAAAACAAAACACTCCCATCAAGGCCAATGAGATTATCGGAGAATAGAGAGGCTCTCTCTTAATTACAAAGTAGAGAAAAAACCCCATTTGCAAAGCAACATTAAGCATCTTCATCCACCAATTCAAGAGTATAATATAAACCGAAAAAACACAGAATGCAGCGCACCATGCCCACACATATACACCAAGCTTGCTGAAATTATCTACTACTATGTTTCCAGAAATGGGATAAATCACGAATTGCCCAGCCAAACTTATCGCATCCAATAATATGACTAATTTTGAAGCATAAGGTTTGACTCGATGCATATACTTTTTAAGCAAGTAATATCCAATCAAAGCCAACAGCGTCAGAGCAAATCTCACAGCCACCAGTAGTTGCGAAGCTTTATTGCCAACGTTTGGATTGAATATGGACGTAAAGGCATATACCGCTGAACTCACGCTCACACCAGTTCCAAGCATGAAAAGTCGATTTTGTATATGGTACTTGAGATCGTAGGCATATGCTTCAGCGTGCTTTTTATTCTTAAACCGTAGGAATATATCCATTTCCAATGCAAGTGGGAGTAATCAGTATTAGTCTGCTGTGCTTATTTAAAATAGATATTAAAGATTAGACTGAACGACAGGATCGGGAGTCATGATAAATTTCTAATTTTTATAATTAGGGGGTGAATGCTAGTTCACCACGAAAACCAACCCCTTTTTGGGCCATCATTGGAAAGAGATCAGAACATTGCTGTTGCTAAAACACAAGTCATAAGAAAAACTTGCAGGTTTATCGTCCGAACCACAAAGAAGATGCAGAGAGAAGACTGATTCGTCAAATGAAGTTTCAAAAGTCAAGGCTAAAACATTGATTCAGCGGGAAAATCCATATGGATTCTACTAATTCAATTCTATGGGTTTTTTCAACAAGGTGATAACAAAGAAATCAGGGTTATAAAGAATCAGTGAGCCTTTACGTTGAAGAAGTAGATAGCAAAATAATGGAATGGCTGCGACAACTCTAAACTTGAGAAGTATGTAAACATGTAAAAGCCAATCCAGATCAATGCCATTAATTAATTTAGAAAGCCATTTTTAATCTCGATAATATTTTTAATAAAATCCTGTAAAATATATTTCGAAATCCTTTTTTTTGTAGAAGTTGCTTGCTACATAAGCCAACGCGCAATTACATTTAAGTTATCAAAACCCCTTAATAGAGTAGGAGATGTGAGAACTCACGAGGAAAAGCATAAATCTTGACATAGTTTTCATTTTTCTTTCTCTCCCGTAGAAAATTTGATAGAACCCTGGCGGACTTTGTGAGTCAAACAGAAGAGTATCCAATAAGTGATAGAACTAAGTTCACAAGATTAGTAATGTCTTCAAGACTGGGACGACCTACATTATTCATTTCTTACTTTTGAACCAAATACTCTATTTGTAGCTTTTCTTCTTCTCTTCTTGGAGCGACAGCTAAAATATCGATAACATAATTCATTCTCTAATTAGAAATCTGAAGTTTCTCCGCAAACTATTTGGAGGCGTAGTTGGGCAAAGCAAGATTTCGTTACCTACGGAAGAAAGATCTCATATCCTAACAACTGCCATGAAACTACGGCAGAAAGAAACTTACAGCACTCAACTACTGGAGGTCATGGAGTTGTTCTTGAAAGGCGATTTTTCCTAATGATACAACTGGAACCTCATGAGAAACATTAAAGTTGTTACTATGTAATTTAGTCAGACTGTTGAGTAGAATAAGATTTGTTTTCATGCAAAAATACTCAAAACAATAAAGAGCCTTGTATCTTATCAGTATGAAGTGAAAATAATTTGTATTTGGTGGCTCAGAAACTCAGCAGACCCCCAGAATAGGTTGTGCAATTAAATTGTGAATTGTAATAGTTGTGAATACATTTATGAATGCTCTGCCAGGCGACGTATTTACTTATAAAGCTAACCCCAAAAAGCTGCGGCCGTTAGTTTTTCCTTCACTGCAGCAAAATTGATTGGCTTTGTGCAAAAATCATCCATTCCTGCTTCTTGTGCTTTTACTTCATCAGATTTTTGGACGTAAGCTGTGCATGCAAAGATTTTTATATCGTCGATCTCGCCTTTCTTCGTCTTTTGTTTCAATATCTTGGCGGTCTCGAAGCCATCTAAAACTGGCATGCTGCAGTCTAGAAATATCACTTTATATTGGTGACAAGCCTTGCCGCAGCGATTTCGCTGTCTAGACTCAATTTTCTCAAGAGCCTGTTTGCCATTGAAGGCCCATGTGCAGGTAACTTTGAGCTTTGATAGTATATGATCTAGAGCACTTAAGTTAAAAGGTTCATCATCAACGATTAAAATCTTTGGACAGTCGCAATTATTTTTTGGAGAGTGTTGCAAGCTGAAAGGGAAATCAGCAGAGAGCAAGCACTCGTGTTTACGATCTGAAAGAGGAATAAAGCTCATTTGTTTTGTCTTGGAGGGTTGTTGGATGGGAATCTTTCTCTGTAATATGGCTGCATTCTGAAGCCCCATTCCAATTTCTGTGAATGAAATTGTCATCATAGATTCAGACTCTTGAATCAAATGAGGATCATTCTTGGTGGGGCTGTTGAGAGTAGATTGCAATCCTCTGTCATAGACAGTAAAAAAGAATGAGGTCCCTTCATTCTCTCTGGATTTGAACCGAATTATTTCAGCTTCTTTATCTGTGATATCTTCAGAACTCAAACGTTGGACAATGTTATTTGCAATCACTAATCCTAACCCTGCTCCTGTAGCGTTGATTCGAAGGTCATGATTTCCCAAATCCAACTTCTCGAAACTCTGGAAAAGCTTCTTCTGGTTTTCTAGACTAATTCCAATTCCAGTATCCTGACATGTGATTTTGACTCCTCTCACTCTTGAGATAGAACTGTCATAGGAGAATGATGAGATTTGAGGGTGAGGGATAGTCACTTCATCAAGTATGAGTGTCACTCCTCCTTCAAAAGTGAACTTAACTGCATTACTTAGCAGATTCAAAATCACCTGTTTCAATCGATTATGATCAGTTCGTAATATCTCCCCTCTTTTGCTCAAATTATTCTGAAGCTTCAAGCCAATTTGTTTCTTTTGAGCCTGTATTTCTAGCAACTCTATACATTCTTTGGCAGTGTCTACTACACTCTTCGTTTCAAAAACCAGTCTCAGTTTTCCTGCATGCATTTGAGAGAAATCGAGAATATCATTCACAAGAGATAGCAACAATCGGTTGCATCTCAGAGCAGGAATGAGCCATTTATCCTTCACAGTGTTTGATACGGTGTTCTCAGTAATTGTTTGCTCTATAAAGTTGATACTGCCATTGAGAGGAGTTCTCAGTTCATGGGAAACAGAAGATAATAGCCGACTTTTGTACTCACTACTTGCTTCGGCAGCAATGAGAGAGTCTCTATCGGTTGTATCGGTCATATTTATTACGATTACTTGTTTATCCATGAAGAGAGAAGTGGTGAATTTGATAGAAAAGTTTTTGTGAATCTTCGAATTATTCGGATCAATCCAATATGCTTCAGCGGTGACTGATGTCTCTGGAGAATCAAGACGAAAGAGGGCGCATTTAATTCTCTCAAGCATAATATTCAAAGGGTTTTCCTAAATCAACCAAATGTTAATAAAATTCCATTGTATTAATCTTGCTACCTGAGCTTTTTGTTTTGAAAGTGTGATTCTCTCAGATGTTGTCGACATTAATGCTGGAGAGATCGCTCTTACTTGGATTTCTGAAAACAGCTCTTCTATTACGACGGCTTTCTGAGGAGAATGACGATTGAGCATTGAAGCAATCGTTCTGTTCGCATAAATAGTCTTGAATTCAGTGTCAACTATCACGATTCCTTGACTGATGTCATCGAAGATACGCTTAAGAGCCTCATAATTGTCATAAAGCTTTCTCTTTTCGAGGAAATCTTTCTTTTGATACATCTCTTGTGTATAAGACAAGAACACGAATGAAAACACTGCAATAAAACACAAATTGAGGATCGGAGTAAAGATGGGTTCTCTCTTCACGACAAAGTAGAGAAAAAACGCCATTTGCAAGACGATATTCAGCATCTTCAGCCACCAATTCGTGAGTATGAAATACACCGAAAATGCACCGAATGCTGCGCACCATGCCCACACATATACACCAAGCTTGCTGAAATTATCTACTGCAATGTTTCCAGAAATGGGATAAATCACGAATTGCCCAACCAAGCAAACGATATCCAGTAATATGACCAATTTTGATGCATATGGCTGAACTTGATGCATGTACTTTTTAAGCAAGTAGTATCCAAGCAAAGCCACCAACGTCAGAGAGAATCTGACTGCCACCAGTAGTTGAGAAGCTTTATTGCCAAGATTGGGATTGAATACGGACATAATAGTATATACCGTTATGCTCACGCTCATACCAATCGAAAGCATTACGAGGCGTGTTTGAACCTGATACTCTAGGTCGCAAGCATATGCCTCCGCGTGCTTTTTATTCTTGAAGCGCAGAAATATATCCATTCCACTTTAAATGAAAGTGATGATATTTATTCTTGGCAATCTTTTCATAGTCAGAAAATTAACATGAAATAAAATTTAAACAGCTCGTACGATCGTATATTAATATTTAGCAAATCGTCAGATATTAAATTAAATAAAGGAATTCGGGAATAGATCCCATTTAGTAACTCTAACAAGTAGCATCACGCTTGTGAAACATTATTCCATTCGAACCAGAAAAGATTAGGAACTGAAACACCTCTAAGTAACAGATGTCATCAAACGATCAAATGCGGTTTAATATTATTTTTATTTTCCTGTTGCCCGAGCGATTCAAAGAACTTCAATAGTTAAGTCGCAAAGTTTCTTCAGGATTCAATTTCCCACAGAATCCGATCATTGTCTTGCATAATCAAGGGCGAGAGAATTCGAGGCTCAGTCCGAATCTTTTCTCTATAAATGACATACGATGGATCGTACTATATCAGTGTAATGTTAGGTAATAACCTTTTCAAAAGAAAAATTGAGAGATAAGACGCCGCCAACGAACTTTCAATTCAAAAGGGCTTTATCATATGGTTTCATTTATCTTCAATTCCAACAAGAATAAAAAGAGCAGAGAATAGATTTTATTTCCTGTCTTTGGATTAGGAGAGGTATCGAGTCTTCTGATAGGTCATAAAAGCAATGAAAAGAATTCATAATTTTCATGTCTACCCAAAATAAGAACAGTCACGCCATTATTTTGAAAAATTCTGATAAACAGCCACACTCTCAAAATAGCATTATACAGTTGAATTACATAAACTGTATTACCTTTTTATGAGCGAGATTTCTTAACTATAAAGAATTTGTAATACAAATTTTCAGAGACTAAATTTGCTAATGCTGGCTTGTAAGCACTTCCAAAAAGCCTATAGCTGAAAGTTTATTCATAATTGTGGCAAAATTTATTGGCTTTGTGCAAAAATCATCCATTCCTGCTTCTTTGGCTTTCAACTCATCAGCCTTTTGAACGTATGCAGTACAGGCAATGATGTTTATATTGTCGATCTCTCCCTTTTTCATCATTTGCTTCAATATCTTGGTGGTCTCGAAGCCATCCAAGATAGGCATTTGACAATCAAGGAACATAACTTTATATTGCCGGCAAGATGGACAACAACGAATCCGCTGTCGAGATTTGATTTTTTCAAGAGCTTGCTTTCCATTGAAGGCCCAAGTACATGAGAGTTTCAACTTCGAAAGTATTTGATCGAGAGCAGTTAAATTAAATGGCTCATCGTCAACGATTAAAATCTTTGGGCAATCGCAATGATTTTTGGGAGAGTTTTGCCAACTGAAAGGGAAATCAGCAGAGAGAAAGCTCTCGTTGTTGGGACCTATAAGAGGGATGAAGCTCACTGGTCTTGTCTTTGAAATTTGTTGGATGGGAATCTTTCGCATTAAAATAGCTGCGTTCTGAAGCCCCAGTCCAGCTTCTGTGACCGAAATCGTCAGCAAGGATTCAGACTCTTGAATCATTTGAAATTCATTTTTTGTGGTGCT
>ENA-UOTZ01002294-UOTZ01002294.1-compost-metagenome-genome-assembly--contig:-NODE-2294-length-10302-cov-3.542103_pt1 | contig 10302 bp, 5 predicted proteins | sample MGYA00238144_ERZ746983 | MGnify/ENA primary metagenome ERZ746983 (study PRJEB28759, sample SAMN06268863) | compost metagenome | isolation source: single cell | place: USA: California, Emeryville, Joint...
GGAAAACCGAAATCTTGCAAATTGAATGAGAAGGCGACCTTATTTTTCAAGAACTGTGGGATTTGCGCCAATGATAACCCTCCTGGATTTTCGATAAGTAATTCATATAAAGCTCGTTTTATTTGGTTGAGCTGATTCATTTTCTTCTCATGTGTGCTTTCATGAGTAAATGAAGAGTTCTCTTGGACATTCCCAGACATATTCATCGGATCTACAGAAACATTTACATCTGAATTCTGGTTTTTGCCATCGAACGAGAAACCTTCGGTCTGATTGTTCTTCACCAGCAGAGTCCTCTGATACCTGAGAATCCCCTTGTTAATCGCTTCCTGGACCAAAAGATTTAACTTTCCAAGGGACACTGCTTTAAGACTTTCTGGGCCGCAGCTCTTGATGAACTGTGCGCATCCATATCTCCCACCTGGAATGGCCTTTATGTCTTTAGCCGCCTTTGCATTCTTTTCCTTCTTGTTATTAGATCTGCTCAACACATTTTCAACCGAACTAGACCAACCGGAATTCTGTTTCTTCTGAGATTCGCCTGTATTTGTGCCGATAAAGTTTGAATTGGATACCTCCTCCTGAGTGTCCTCTTCTTCTTTGAAAAAATTATCAATGAAACTAAGGAAATCTTTCCAGAGACTCGATTCTTCATCCACAGTGCCTTGATCTTCAGGAACCCACTCGTCATTTTTAATATAGATGATGTAAGATTCCGTCCCGAGCAAAGGATCTATGACTTTTGAAATCTTCAATGGAAGAATAGAGTAAGTATCGCTCCAATTCGTCTTTTTAGTGCCCTCGTTCAGCAACAGGAAGTTTATAAGAGATTTCCATATTTTCAAGTCTACTTTCAGTGCGAAACATTCTTTGATTCTGCTCAGAATTAATTTCTCTGTAGGTGTCATGCCATCATTTTTAATACTTTTAACTATCCAACCAAGAGACTCTATGGTCAACGTGTCCAAATGCAAACCCAAAAAATATAGAGGTTCTGCGTTCATAAATTTACGGATTGTCGTGTGAATGATCGTTGCCTCCTCAGCTTTCTTCAACACATCTCCGACATTCTTATTGAATTTTTTTAGGATGTCCCCTGAAAGCAGCTTTTCAAAACTATGCTTTGGGATCATTAAATCGCCTTCAAGAGCTAGTTTTCTAAGTTCTTGCTGAATATAATGACTAATTTTTAAAGAATGATCTATCTCTATATCCTTCAATGGCTGGCGGATATAAGCAAAGATGCTGTTCGTGCGACTAAATTGAGAAGGTGCAGGATTTACTTGATTTTGGATTGTACCTGTGGGATGAGAAAATCCACGTGAATTTGATTCTTCAGGAAGAGGGGAATAATGATAAGTCTTATTCAATGATTTTGTTTGAAGAGTATGAGGTGCAAACTGGTCACTGGAGTGGTTTAGATAATCGCTCATGGATGTATTAAGAGGCAATCCGATTATCGATTCATCAAAGGATTGATTATTACTTGTGCTGTTATATCCATATTTCAGATTTTTCTGGTTTGGGTACTCAAGAGATTGGTTGAGAATTGTATTTCCTGTACACTGTTGGTTTAATGAAGAGCTGTTTGGATGAGGGAGATACCTCGAACCCTCATTATACAGCTCACTGGTCAGCTGCTGAAGTATTTCAGATCCCATCTGATTTTTCGAGGCAAGGTCAGACATTGTCGCGAACGAGACTGGTTTAGAATTCTCACTGTTATTAGTTGGCTGCTTTTCCTTTTGTCTTGACTCGTTAATGAATTTCATAAAACGTTTAGGCGTCAACTCAACAAGCTTATGCTTGTGAAAAGAGGATAATATCGTGAGCTGAGAACCTTGATTAAGAGCATGATTAGGAGTATTTCCACTACTGATCTCAGCGTTTTCCAAGATAAAAAGTTTGACATTTTCGTTCAGTTTCCCTGTGCTCTGTATCATCAAACCCACCTCCAAGGAGAAATTAGGATAGAATAAAAAGATCTTATCAACAAAAATTCCCTGCGCCAGGAACGACGTGGCTTTTGCCCAGTTCATAACCTGATCGTCTCGAATAAAATTCAGTGTTTCATACTCAGTGCTCATATTCTGAATTTCTCCTAACCCTTCAAGCGTGAATAAGTTCTCCAAAGCCAAATTATTGGTTATTTTCAGGAAATTCCTTTTCAGTTCAGATTCTGTATCACTACTAAGAGTTCCTTCATGACAAACATAGAGAAATGTGTGCTTCGGGTCCAGTTTGAGAGGTTGAAGTTGTGCGAAAATGTACTCATAGATCGTTTTGAATGCTTTATCGCCTTCAGGGGATGGTTTTAGTTCCAGATATGAATGACTGATGAAAATTAGACTCTGGATTTCTAAAAAATCTAGCTTGCTGGAGAGGCGCTTGCGTTTATGCTGGGCTCTTTTGCCCTTGTTATGAATTTTTCCGTCACAAGCTGGGCACAGTTTTTGTTCGCACCCATCACAATATAATTCCGCTAACTCATCTTCACACTCGTCGCACGGCCGTTCTGGATCTAAACTTTGCTGGTCGACTGACGAGGTGTCTATTGTTTGATTAGACTCTGTTATTCGTGTCAGTTCCTGTTTCTGCATTTGCGTTTTAAGCTTATTTTCGAAGTGAGTAATAATGCCGGATGAGTGAATAATTTAGAATTAACTTAGAGAATAATTACATCAGTGGCTCATCAATAATACCTATTGTTCGGCCGATTCCTAACCAAATTATGATCGCTTTGGCAAAGGAATAGGTGGAAGAGCTAGTTTAATGGAGCTATAGCAATTCTTATTTTATTTTTCTTCACTGAAATGAACAGATGATAATTATGAACAACACACAGTCAAAGCAACAAACCAGCAAATAACAACAGCAAAAAAAAGAATATCAATTTCCTCAAGCCGTCTCATTTAATTGGACTCAAGTTTAGCAGCATCCACCACCACCAGAATTATTTTGTTTCGGCTGCTCAGCTTTTATCTCTTTCAACTTAACTCCTCCCTTTGCAGCGTCACGAGTACCTTGGAGATTCATTTTATCCATGATTGTTTTTGCGATGGTTTGGAAAGCGAGATCGATGTTCGTGGCACTTTTTGCGGACGTTTCAAAGAAAGCCATACCATTCTGTCGAGCTATAGATAAGAAAAATGTGAGTGACTCTTAGGCAAGCGATGTGTGAAGTACCTAGCTCCTGCCCCTCTTCAAAGGTTACCCTACGTTTTTCACTCATATCACTTTTATTCCCGATGAGAATTTTTATCACGTTCTCTTGGGCGTACCTAATGCCATCTTACGTTCAAATTTTACTGAGAGTTTTTACTTCTCAATTTCACTCATCCATCCTTTCACACTGTCAAACGATTCTTTATCTGTAATATCGTAGACAATCATAATTCCTTGTGCTCCTCTAATTGTTTTGTTGAGCGGATTATCACTTCAGTTGTGATTATTAAGAACATTTACTTGTAATAACTGCATGTGATCGTCCTGAAGCGATCTTGTCCAGCAGTATCCCACTAAGCGATTAGTTAGATCAATAAGCGTCTTTGTGATGAAGATTGTTACAATTTGCAGCTTCACGTTCTTACCATCAAGTACAATTGATTTTATTTTCTAGAAAGTCAATTATTGAAGAGATTAGTCTTCTTGTTACAAAATCGACGCCAATTGTGTTGAAGAAGTTTGTTGTGAAGCTATTTTCCTATCATGAGGAGCAAAGAATCAGACTGAAAGTGTCTATGAGAGGTAAATACCGAGTATCGCATCAGCATGCATGATTTTCCAACACCAGAGTTTCCAATGAGCAATAACTTGAAGAGGTAGTCACTGAAGAGCACTTTAGATGAAGAGGAAGTAGGAGGTCATTTATTACAAGTCGCCGCCTGAGCCTGAGATCGCACTATTCATGATGATTTCCTTGAGATGTTAGAGTTATTGCCTTTAAAATACAAAAATTGAAATAATTGGAACTCAAGCAGAAATTTAAGAATAGAATTTCGAGCATTTAGCGTTTTTCGGAAAAGATCAAATGATTCTGGTATCGAGTTATTTTCCAGTTTAATTGATACCGTAAATTGAAGGATTAGATGTATACTGGGGTAAATCCAGTTGGAAAAATTCAATCTATGAACTCATTTATCACAGATGTGCTCTTTTCGTTCGTTCAAACTATGCCTCTCGGAATGGAAATTTTACTGTAAAAAGCAACTAAAAAGAATTGAGGTTTGACAAGAGATTATCGATTCTTCTTTTCATATGAAAGTTGGTGGTCAGAGATGAATACCTTATAGGCATCAGGATGCCTAATTTTTTTATTTACATTTTATACGAGAAGCAAAAATTATCAATATTAGCGCCTGTTAATTTATCTCGTCTATTATTTACAATTTGTTCTTCCATCGTCGGTTCAGACTCAAGTTTAGAATTTCTAATGTATTTATGTTGTTCAGGTAAATTTGACAATAAACAGCATCGACGCTTACCCAAGCTTCTTTTTGTCGCACGTCGTTTGATGCTTTTCTTAGGGTCTTTTGGGTGTTCTCTGGGGCTGATTGTGTTTTAGTTACTTCTAATTTTTTCGTGCTTCCTTTGTGACGAAGTCCTGTATCAGTTTCACTAGGAAGCTTTTTGTGCAAAAGTTTTAAGAAAGTGAACATACCTTTTTCGAATCCCTTCAGAATTCCAATGGCTACTAGTTCTGAAAGCCTCTCTTTCTGATTGTAGATCTTTCTTCCTTAATTCTTTTGGATCTACAGACTTACCGGACTAAATCCCAAAACATAGAAGCGAGTTAGCAAGTCGAGGGTATACGAGATATATTGCTTACAGGTAAACGGTGTTCTTCAACTTCGAGTCTCTCGTCAGTCCATTTAACATTTGCTAATTCCGAATATCGATTCTTCAGGTTTCTATTTGGTTCAACTTTTGGAATCATGAATATTCCAAGTTTTTTAAGTCGATCTTTGAGCTTTTGGAGGTCTTGTTGATTTTCGCTGCGTAAACTGATTTTTCCAGTTCCCAATGCGCTTCCAGTTAAAAGTTTTGCGTCACTTTCGATGCTTATTATATGAAAACTAATAATAGTATCGTCTCATAAACTTAATCGAGGATGATTCAATCATACCCCGAAAACAGTTTTTTAAGCGTATCGTCATCAACACATTTAGGAATCGATGCTAATTTGAATTCTTTCGCCCAGAGTTCTTTTGCTTTTTCTCCTTTTTTACGTGGACTCCCACGAACGTCGTATTTCCCTGGGTCATGTTCGGTACCGACAGCCGCCAAGCTACAACATATTTTTCACAAATCGACACAAGAATCACTTACCCCTCTTCGTTTTTTTTTTGTAGATCATTAAATTCTTTTGACTTTACAAGTTCAACGTTCTTTTTGATACTCTCTGAATCAAGCTGCGAAACTCTATGATCAATTTTCCTTTGTTTAGGGTTAATCTCTTCACAAGACCTAGATAGTTGTTCGTTTGATCTCTGAAATCGAAGACAGGAGAGTTATTACTTAGCTTGTGGTGTCCACTTAGCATATTCGAGATCATGAACCGATGCATTAGTTGGTATTGAGTTCTCTGGGCTATGTAAAATTATGACAACCCAAAGATATTATTGATTTTCTGACTTGTTTGATTGTTTTCCTTGGTTCTCATAAAGAGTAATGCCAAACAAATCTGAAAAGAAAGGTTCTTTCTTTCTAATATCTTCATTGAGATGATCCATCATATCGACGTGGGTCAAGTAAGTTGATCTAACTGCCAAAGTTTCATCTGTTTCAGAGTTTTTCTAATTTTTATTGAGAGGGGGCTCACCAAAGACTTCTTACCTGGGCATCCTGCCCAATTAACGACTCAGGGTTTAAAAAAATGCTCGATTTTAGTTCATTAGCTCTTCGATTTGCGACAAATGAATCGCTATTGAAGTTTTCTAATGGTTTCGAAAAATTAACGAATTTTCTTTGCGCTGAGGTATCTATCCACTTTGCATTGGAGGGACGAATGGAATTATCTTTTTTTGTATTAGCATTGTTGCTGCTTGGGGGTCGTGTTAGCTGATACTCGCCAAAAATTGAGCTTGAGAGTTCTTTAAGAAAAAAATGTTTTCTATAAATTGCTGGATGAAATATAGTTCTACCATTTGCTTTTTTTATTGTAGCAAATTCGGAATCATCAATGTTGGCTTTGGGAGTATGAAGCGTGATTGAACTATTCGATGCACTGTGCTGAAGCACCCGACCTGATATATTTTGGCTGGAAAATTCTTTTAAAGCTCTTTCTCTAGGTGTCATGCAACCATATTTTGGAACAAATGTCGGTGATCTATAATCGCTCGATAAAAACAGCTTGCTGTAGCAGTATATACTGTTTGTGAGTTTTGCTGAAGTGACCCCAATCAGAACTGCTTTTTGGACCGTGTAATGTCACATCCATGCTTAGTTTTCTGTTGTGGGAGTAATTTAGAGACGGACCCGTAATAATTACTTTTCTTTTTTTCTTTTTACAACAGGTTCTCTTTCACTACTATTCTGAGTGTGTTTAAATAGTTTCACTAGAGACTCACAGATGTCTACCTGAGGGAGCTCGATCTTGGACTCAGTAGCAAAAACAGTAGACTTGTAGGTTGAAGTCAATCTGATTGATTTCTGTATTAGAAATGTCAAATACAGTAGATTCAGGCGCATGTATAAGTTACTTGGCTGGAACCTCTTGTGCTATTGCTATTAATTGCTGATATTCCATTAGATTCTGTTCCTAAAAAGCGAGTGTTATGATAGCAAGCTAATCGAGGCTACCAAAAATATCTGAACCGTAAAAATTCTTCGAGATTCTCACTCTCGGACTTTGTGGCTGAGTGGTTGTATCTTGAGTTGGAAAAATGCTGGATGTTGTTTGCTTATTTTTAATATCGCTTGCAGTCAAACGCATTGAGTGGAACTCTTTGTTGTGAGAACGCAAAAACCTAAAAGTATTGAGTCTATAGAAATAAAATTTAAAATCCCAAGTTTAGAATGCAATAAAAAATCGTATATTTAGAGCACTCAGCAAAAAACTTTCCAAGAATTCAATTCATCCTAACTTGGAGCAAGAACTTGGAATTCTGACTGACTTGTTTGTATTTTTGGGTTGTCCTTCGAAGAAAATTATTGCAACATCTGATTTATTGAATGAGAGTTATATCTTTTTCGAAGAAAGACAATCTTTATATTGCAAGTAGAAATCTCTTGAATTGGAAGCTTTGTAGATGTAATAACAATGTTCAAGAATAAGATCGACCTTAAAGTGGATAATAATGAAAGGTCTCTTTGTCACGATCTGATTATTTTTCTAAAGGTTTTGAAAATAAATGAAGGAGAACCTGATCATAACTAAAGAGCAGCAAAAAATCTAAAGAAACCTTTAAATATTAACTAGTAAACCGAAGGTAAGCATTAATTTCCTACATTATATTAATTATCCGAATAAAGAGCAAGAATTTCCTTACAATGCATGCTTTCGAATCTGGCCCTGATGCATCGTATATTGAATATCGGTGATTGGTTAGAAAAATTTTTTGAGGCTTATTAGACTTAGCAATATTAGTTAGGCGTTTTGTCATCCAATAAAAAAAATTGGTACTTTTTTTTTTGTGAATTTTTGAAGAATATATTCTTGAGCGAACTATCCATCTTAGGTCCTGCAGTGACCTAGACGAATCTATATGGAAATTTTTCTCAATCTAAATATTAGTGCTAGCTAAAATTCCTAGGAAACGTCTATGGCTCTGTTTACTAAAGGAAACTAATCTCATGCTGGAACAAAGTAACAACACTTTCATTTGAGAACTAATCTAATAAGAATTAATTTCACTAACTCAAAGTAAATAAATACTTTTAATCTAAGGACGGATTGGTGATGACTACCAATTTTTTTTATTTTTTATTTTTTTCGCTCGTGAAGTTGAGCTTCAGTAAAATTATAATCTCCTCAATTTGTATTGTAACTTGCATTCTTACCAACTCATAGTTTGACACAAATAAATCCTCTCAATAAATTTCTTTGCATGTTAGCAAACATTAAATTTGAAAAATCTGAGTTAAAAGTTTTTGTTTATTTATTGTTCTGTTAAAGATCACCAGTACCTTTTAATAATTGCATCAACGTTTTCTTAGGACCCTAATCTAATTTGAAATTAGATCCTGTGATTTCGGAATCTCTCTATATTGTATATTGTGAATAAGACTATAACCAACATATAGGTATCGAGAGTCGCAATATGGTTACAACAGATCGTAGAATGGAGCAAAGCGTCTACTGAACCGCGAGTGATTAACTCAAAAAATTCCCTTTTGAATATACGTAAATTATAATTATTATTATCAAACTTGTTGAACGCGTTATAGTCGTAGCTTCATTAGAATATTTAAATTCACTCACATGATTATTTGTAAGGAATTAGATTTGCTGAAGTGACATTTAAGAGAAAATTGGAATGTTCAATTGAAGATAGCCGTACTTGAAGAAAGAATTTTTCTAGGATAATCACTTTTGGGACAACTGCTCTTTTTTTCCTCAGAAATTTGCACAATAATGATTCCATATGCTGAATTGATTTACCATCAAGTCGCATGTGTTCATGTGGTTATACAGAGAGTTGCGAATGAATCGCGTATCAACTTAGTGGTTGTATTGATCGTAGCACGAATCAAAAAATTGTGGACCAAATTCTCGTCACAATATTAGTTTGAAATAATACAATTCCGTTTCTGTAGGAATCACACATCATTCTCGGAGAGATCGATTCTCATAGCAAAATATAAGGGGGTATTTCCTCGAGTTGCAAATTAAAAATCACATGTTCTAAGACAATTGAAAATAACGAACTCCAATTCTGTTTATGATGAAAGCAGAAAACCAAACTTAGAAATATGTGCTCTCATAAAAAATAAGGTAATTTCATTATTGATAAGTTCTAAGTAAATTAAATCAGTCATATCCAATTAATCGTAGAGAGAGAGGCAGACGAAGCCAAAGCTATTTCAGTTAGATTCCGAAATAATTCCTATACGACCAGTATTCCAAAATCAAAACTTTAAAATTCCGCTCCTTATTAACTAGACCGTTAACTTCTGCAATTTAATCAATAAGAGAATACAATAGAAAATACCTGCGCTCAACTTCATGAATTCAAACCAACCCACAAGAAATTTTGATAGAACAGATGATCATCACGATTACAACACGTCACAAATTGAGAGCTTCTCTACGAAATCTATTTCAGAGAAAGATATCTCATCGATGCAGAGCACAGACGTATCTGTGAGTTGCAAAAGAGATAGCATCATTAACTCGAAGGAGATAAGCCATCTCTTTCGCTGTGGTACTTTCGTCCCAAAGGCATCTATTATCCTTCTTTTGGACCTGTTGTTATTTTCTTAATAGAGCGGTTCAAAATCCTACAAGACTCACAAAATGGACTACACTGCTTTTTTCTCTCCTCAATCAATGTTCGCAGCCATGTGCGAACGCAGAATCGAGAGGAAAAAATCCCTGAACCAGGAGTATAATCAGGTACATTCTCTGCAGCCCTCATCTATGAAATGACACACGATACCATTTTCCAGCTCAGGCAAAACTACATCGAGTTCATCTTTGAAATCGCTGAGAAGTTCAAGATTTCCAATCTTTCGTCTCATTTAGCAGTCGCTTTGATGGACTCGTTGTATTACTCGACAACTGCTCATAATGGGAAATTACAACTCTTTGCACCGGCTTGCCTCCTTCTTGCAGGTACAACACATAACTTCTTTGAGATGGCGTAATCGTTGCTCAGCAAAAACTATTGAATTGGATGCAAGAATACCTTATATTTCGAAACTAAGACGCTCTTGCAACTCAAACTTTAGCTTGAAAGAGTTTAAAAAAGCTGAATTGACTCTTCTGGAAAACGTTGATTGGAATCCACAATTTACTTCCACATTAGAATTTCTGAACTTCTTTCTTGCACAAGGCGTCGTATACTCTTCAGATGAATATTTCAGGGAAGATTATGAAAAAGAAGCTCTAAAAGAAAACACTCAGATGGCGAATAAGCAGAATGGGAAGAATCCGACTAAATTTGGTCCCACATACAGTTCTGCGGCCAAGAAGATTCGTCAAAAAGAAAACGATGAGAATATGGATATCGGAGCTGAAAGACCACTCATCAATAAAAAAAGCCCACCTCTAAATCCAAATCACGCTGCAACGAAGTTGAGTTCCCTATCAGAATCTAAAATCCTTGAAATAGTAGGGAACATCGAAGATTCGGCAGCGAA
>ENA-UOTZ01002295-UOTZ01002295.1-compost-metagenome-genome-assembly--contig:-NODE-2295-length-10300-cov-13.705370_pt1 | contig 10300 bp, 2 predicted proteins | sample MGYA00238144_ERZ746983 | MGnify/ENA primary metagenome ERZ746983 (study PRJEB28759, sample SAMN06268863) | compost metagenome | isolation source: single cell | place: USA: California, Emeryville, Joint...
GTCTTCCAATGTCTTGTACTTCTGAACTTGATCATATCGATTATTGGAGAGACCTATGGACAAGTAACGGAAAATTTTGATCTTATCGATTTGAAGGAGAGAATTAATATGCTTTTGGAAATTGCTGAGGAAGCAGCTGTGATAAAAACAGTTACCACTAAAGTCCGGCGTCAAAAGAGAAGAGGAAGATGGTTCCAACGTCACGCTTTAGTAAATGAAGAAACAGCCCATAAAAATTCTCAGAGCAATTTGAATGATAAGTTTATGCTTGTTGTTGAGAAGTTTGAGGGGAAAAGTGGCTCTGACGTTTCAATCAAAGATGTTGACAATAGACTCAAAAATGTTGACGATAGACTCAAAGGAATGAATAGCAAATTGGAAGGTGAGGTTGACACTCTGAAGCACGAGATTGGCTCATTGAAGAAAGAAATGAATAGCGAGATTCATTCATTGAAGAAAGAAATGAATAGCGAGATTCATTCATTGAAGAAAGAAATGAATAGCGAGATTGGAAGTTTAAAAGGCGGCGAAATCAGCTCTACTCAAGCGCAAATCGTAAACAATTTGAGAATTACCATCCAGGATATGTTCCCTGAGGTGGCTGAAGTCAAACTGAAGAAATGAATTATCTAAATAATAATAGTTAAACTCCTTGGAATTATAAGTGGGTTGAATCACAGCACCCATACTCGACAAGGAGATTTATATTGGTATCGTTAATAATTGCATTCATATATTTCATAAACCTAAGAGAATAAACCAAAACAATGATATAGGCGAAAAATTATTAAGAGACAATCAGAATAAAATTTGAATAATATCAATGATGGAGAAATCATAAACATTATAATCTCGCAATCTTGTATTCCTCTCAACGACAGAAAACTTTTTCCTTGAAGAATCTTGGAAAAGAATTAACAAAAATAATACCAATTTTGCAGATTCATAACATTGTTATGAATAAACTAAATGATCAATTGTCCAGATATCTTTCTTCTTTCGGTAACATAATCTCTTTTTCATATTTGAACACGATCGAAGAAAAAGGTTTTAATTAGAACGTGGGTATTCAGGCATTTTAATAAACTTGATTGTCCAAGTTTAAGGCTGTGAGTCACGCATTAATAATAACCTAGCAATCTTAGCAGCATGGTATTATGTTGAATTCTTTGAAAAGTTCGCAATACTTTTTGAAATCCTAATAGCGTCCCGATATTTTAGTGAACACATACTTTTGTTATCTACCCAAATCTTGTAATCCAACTAATTTCATTAATAAAAAGAACCTCTCATTCTCTGATAGATCTAATGAATTTACAGACCGTTTTTTAGATTAGTTAAAGTTCCTGATTCAGAAACTGAGTCGCATTTTTGTCACTAAGGAAACTTAAGAAAATTTTTAATAGGATAATTGTCTGGTTTGATTGAGTTCTTAGTTTCCCTCACTAATCATTTTGCTTTCAGATAGGAAGAATGCATGAAGATACTCTCAAATGAAAGAATACATTATAATTGCTGCCATAAATAGTCCTTCAGCACTATTAGTCCCTGTGGCCTCATGGTTATTCTCCCAAATAGTTTTGGTTGGTTTCTCCTCTCGTTTGACTTTGATCAATTCTCAATTGAAACAGGCAGACATAACCAGATCAAATTTTAAATAAGACCAGTGTTCATCCACCAAGCAGTGGAATTTTACTTCCCTCTGGTCTTTCCAGTATAAAGCAGCTTTTTTCCAGTCTTGAAGTCCGATGGTGCTATTGTCTTGTCATGTGAGGCACTCGCGAGCATATCGCCGCTTGGACTCCACCTCACACAACTGACTGCTGAATCTATCAAATAACAATTACAAGTTAGAAATAATTTATTACCTTACTTTTACTGCTTTTTAGATTCCATATACCCCGGTCCAACTTCCCACTCTATCAATGTAATCTCAGATTGAGCTTGTCTGGAATAATTCTTGTTTTCAAACTAGTTTTCTCTCCAAGATAAAGATTTTCGTCAGGAAGAAAGTAACTCAAACGCCAAACTTCCTGCAATATAATTCTGTATTTCACCCAAGAGGTCCGTGAAGAGCGACAAACAAAGAACTAACCGGGTGACGAGGGAAAAACTGACTCAATTTGAAATTTTTATTTTTTATATTTCAAATAGCCTAGCTCTAATGATCAAAACCCATGGCATTGGAGTTCTCATTGCATTCCTATCTATCGGCATGTGGCAAAGTCTATACCATGATGCAAACACTCAATATATTTATTTGTTAATCATAAGAAAACTAATTTGCTCTTACTTTCTTCGTATCTGTTATTACTCGGCAAAAAGATGTAATTCTCTTGCAGGTAACTCGTTGCAAATGTAGTAGTAACTTAAAGGCTTCAGTCTGTCTGAGCATCATCTTATGTCCATCGAAGATAAAATCTTCTAAATCAAAAGCCATTTTCAAGAAATAATGCACATTCAGAGCAAGATCAGAAAGAAAAAGTTAAATGAATTTCACTGACATGGATAGAATTTTTCAGAATAGTAATCAATTCTTCAAGAGCATCTTTGACCTGAGCACTTCTCGAGCCAAAAACCCCCAGGATAGATCCCTGCCAGAAGCTGATGATGTAAAGGAGAGGAAACTTGGAGGGATTAAAGAGGAAAAGAGAAAGAATACGGTAGTTTCTTGATCACTCCTTTTGATTTCATTTTGTTCACATTCCAGCGCATATTTCAGCATGTATCGACGACAACGGGGCTGAGTGGAACCGAGAACCTGAGCACGATAATTAAAAGGTTCCTCTCCTTCTTCTTGTGGGTATAACGGCTTCAGACTGGGATCATGAATTGAAGACTTAATGTTACATTGAAATATCATGGAGTAATATTTGAAACTTGGTATTTGTTATTAGACTTGCGAATTTCGACTGATACATTGACGAAATGAAAATTTCTATGCTTTATAGTCTCGCTGAATCCCAGCAAGATATTTGTTGGAATCTTGCTAGCGAGAGGAGTTAAAATTAAAAGAATGAAAATTTCAGTTCGGCAATAGAACAGCTTTATTACTCATCTAATTTTCGTAGAAATCAGGTTGATTAACTCAATATTGTAAAAAGTTATAATTTCGATTTATATTTGTAAATCAATCAATTTTTGAAAAAATGTATTATCATTCCTGCTATTTCTTTCCCATCAAACACAAGAGCAAGCGTAGGTATAGATAACTAATATTTCTGAGCACCTTATCAAATTTATATGGTATTTGGGTATATAGAGCGCAAAGAAAAAAGTATAAAAGGTAACCAATGTAAAGTGTACTTTTGGAGAAAGAGTTCGAATGGAAGTAATACCGATTCAAATAGTTATTGGTAATCTCAGTCTTCTTGATAATCTGAATGTCAAATTATTAATGGTTAAGTTACGAGGACAATGTAATTTTTGCATTAGTAGATAATTTCGGTTAGAATACATTGTGGATAATGAAAAATGATCACGCTTTAACAAACAGGATAGGAATCGCTTCTATCTTTCTCATTCTAGAAACAACTAGTAGACTTGATGTCGACTTTAATATAGTTAGTTAGCTGGAGTAATTGGTGAGATGAATATATGCATTGGCAGTGGGAAGTAAAACTCACAATTGTGTCACGAAAATAAAATAGTATATTACTAAGAATGAGTATTCGTTTTTTACATATAAGCTCATTGATTGAAAAGTGTTATATTCATTGAATAAAGGATAGAAATAAGTGATCCATTGCATCTCTCTATATTTAAATGATAGAAATTTACAGGCGACGAATACTCAGAGAAACTCAACTCAACTGATAAGTTTTTAAAGAAAAAAAAAATAATAAAAATAACTTGCTACCTCAACACATTTTTCTTCCATTCTTATATTGAGAGTATATCCGAGAGATATAGGAGGGAAAATTCGATTTATACAGTATTAATATGTTCAATGAATCAGGGCACTTATGAATGGTGTTGATTTGATAATTTTGAGTGTTGCTTCTCATAAAATTCTTATAAATCGATTATAGGTCGCTTGATTGTAAGGAAATTTTCGGAGTCACCAAAAGGACCAGCTTGGGAAAACGATGAAAAGTACTGAGAGCGCTTTTTGAACCTGCGATACTAGAACGAGGAGTGAGGGGCTTACTAACCGACCCTTCCTGAATCCCTTTTTCTATCATTTTGCTCCTCAAAACCTCACTGATCGCCGCTATGGTGAAATTTGCCAATTTACTGGCATAGTAAAGTATTGGAAGAGTACCGAAAGGACTTAATGCTCAGGTTTCTTGAGTCAGAAGATTCTCAAAAACACTCAAGACAATGAGCGTAGGACTCATTATGAGAAAGTAGAATGAGTAAATGAATTCTGAAAATAGTGGTTTCATGAATTTCGACAGTATGAATTTGGCAAAGTGAGTTGATGTAAGAACCAATTGCTGCATATCTCTCAGGCATAAATATTATTTCGAAATGGAATTACAATGAAATTAGATTAAGAAAGCTCATTCAAACGATATTTTCATGAAGAGAGAGCTATATTATAAGATTACTAACTGCCAATGCATAATAATTAAGGTATAACAATTAGAAAGAATTCCAATGTAGTTCCTTTGCAGTTTTAGTCCAAGTTTTCTCAATGCATGAAGCCTCTGGTGAGTAAATCGGAAATATTCAATCCTATCAATATACTTTTGACAGTTCTGAAACTATTCATATCTTTTATTTCAAAAGAAGATAGATATGTAGTGAAATTGATGCTAGACTGAATAAACTTCGATTTCTATGACGGTAAAATTATATGCGCCAGCCAAATAGTCGCTTTTTCCTTTGTTAGCATACTCATTACAAGTGTAACTGGTAGGAAAGTGCGAATAAGAACCTTTTGAAGTGTTGCAGTCGTTATAAATACAGATATCATGGCCGCCTCCAAAAGTTGGGCCATAACCCGCGTTACAATAGACTGCAAAACCTTCCTTTCCTGGAGTAAGAGGATATTTTGCTCTTCTATCAATTGAGAAAAGAAAAGCGTTCTTTGTGCTTTTACAAGTATTGGAAGAATCCCATGCAATGTCAGTAAACCCTCCAAATACTTTCCCTAGGTTCGATCTGATGATAACGACTGTTGGTCCTTTATTATCACATTTTTTATGAAAGCTCGTTGCTGTAAAACCATCTCGACTTCCTCGATACAGAAGCTCAAATTTCGGGTTTTTGTATTCTGATATCCATGTGGAGAGGAGAGCTTTATCTTTCTCTTGAAGAAGCCATAATGACATATTGCATCTTACCATACTGTTATCAATGTTCAGATGTCCTTCTATCAGGTTGTTGAGTGAGGTAGTAAAATTGCTGATGATTGCTTGTATTGAGGATTCATTCGCCAAGGAAACTTTCGGAGCCAAAAAATTCGGGTTTTTGAACTCCTCAGCAAATCTTTGAACTCCATTTCTATGATATTGTATCAGGGCGGATCTATTACTCTTGCCAATGTTTAGGAAAGTCTGATTTTCAGATATGTCCTGATTGATTTCTCGGACAAAATCTTCTAAATTCTCCAGAGTTATTCGTTCATTGATCTGAGCGATCAGTTTTTTGTGGTCCAGCTGCGCAATCTTATTCACATCTTGATAAAATTTCGGCAATTTTTTCTCATAAGCTTCGAAATTTGCAATGAGAGTCGGCACTTGCTTATCCAATTCTTTTAGAATTTTTTCTTTCTCATCATTGAGGATTTTAGGAATTAAATCACTCATCTTTTCGATCAGTTGATCAAAATTATTCTTTATGTTTTCCTTCAGTTTGCAGACATGCTGATGCAATTTAAGAACAGAATCTCTTTTGCCTTTAATAAATTCCTGGGATTCCGTAGGCAACTCTGTGATCTCAGCTTTTTCTAAAATATTTTTCGTCGTATTGTAATGCTCAGCAATTTTCTTGAGATAGTCTTCGAATTCAAGGAGTGTTAGATGCTTTGCGTTGGAAGTGGCACAGTCGTCACAGAAGAGACAATCCATGGTTGTAGATTCCAGGCAAACTTTCTTGATCGGCTTGCTTCTGTGAATTTTGCAGTAGAATTCTTTAATAGGAGAATTGCTTTCCATGCGTACTTGCTTGCTTTGTCCTTTCGAAATTATCAATTGTGTTTTTAAATTATTGACATTCGATTCATACAGCCTATATATATATCCAAAAGGCCTAGAAATAATGCAGAATTTTCTTTGCAACTAGAGATTGTGTTCAGAAATGACAAAATTGAAAAATTAGATTGATTTCTAGCCCAACCGTTCAAGTCCGATCCAAGTCACTAAGCCTCTTCAAACTGTAGGAAAGCCTGGTGAAATTATTCATAACATGTTAAGATCTTCACAAGAAGACTACAGTTTAGAAAAATGCTTTTTTTTTGCTTCAAAAGAGCATGTTATTTTCTTGAATACTTTTTATAAACTTTATCTAAAAAATTTCAAAAACTTATTGATACTAGCTGTCTGATAGAAAGGTCTGTCGCTTCAAGAATAATTACAGGCAATTTGCCTATCACTAATTATGCGACTATCCTTTTTTATTTTTTTCCGATTTCTGAAACGAAACTAGGAGAAAGACGTACGAACATGCGCCTTATTTCAAAAAGTGTTATAAAAAGGAAGAATAGATAAACACGATCTCCGAAATCAGTGATTCTCGATTTTCTTTTGAGAAGCATACTTTGGAGGTTGACGATGCTCTGGACGTGACACTAGGTTGAAGTTCAGCAGAATATTAAAATTTTCAACAGATTTCTAGGTGCATAAATTCATCATCAGGCGATTCTCTTGGAAGAATAAAATGATGAAAAACTGCCTTCAAGGACACTTTCAAAGAATTTTCGGAAGTTAAACGTTGATGTCAAGAGGTCTTTCCATATTGTTGAATATTTTTCGTGATTGAATACACTGCCATTCTTCATGATGTCACGTTGGAATGCTGTCGATTTTTGTGTTCGAAAATTCGAATGGGACTTCTTTCCGCCTAAAAGAAGCCTTGAGAGGAGGAATAGCGAGCTGATTCCATTTCCAACGCGAGATTCTCAGAGTTTTTTGAATTAATCTTCGAATAATGCAAGATAATAGAAAGAAATCTGTTCTTTGGTGCCATTGTAGTTCTTGCATAATTCATTAATCGCATGCTTCTCCTTAGTAAACCTCCTGGTTGTAGGCCATTTTATTCATGCTCTTCGCAATTTGAATCTCTTTTCTCGGCTTTTATTAACTATGATGAATCGAGAAAATTTGTAATCTCAATAGATGAAACCTCTGTGTGTGTGTACTTCTTAATAGAGAATCCCAATCGGAGAATACATTCTACGATCTTGAAGGCAACAAGCAAATGTTTCTATGCAATGCCAAGCCATTCATATTTCTGAATTAAATCGAAAACGAGAACCAAAATATGAGAGATAATTTAAATGTGCTATTTAATTGAAACTCGAGGGAGTTAATGCCTGCTAACTCATTCAAAGTCTCGGAACTAAAGGAAAACTAAAACTTTAGTCTCTCGCTATGAGATCTAGAGCGCTTAAGCTAGTTTCGGACTCTCCTTTTTTCCTAACTGAAATATACTGACGTTCTAAAATAGAAACGGCCCTTGCTGAAGAGCTGATCCATTCACCCAACTAATTAGATTACTGGTCTTAATTAATTAATCATCAAATGAATTCTGACTGCTAATTTTAATTCGTGGGTCCAAAGTCGATCAAAAGATTTATTTAACTCGGACAGGTCATTCTCATTGACTCACCTAATTTCAAAGAATTCGGTAAGGCTTCAAGAGGGTAAAAAACGGCAATAGGTCGCCTCGCAACTTTGGTTCGCTCTTCATATGCGTCTGTCAGATAGAAAAGTTAAATACCAGTCATTACTTGATAGGAAGGATAAATTAAATTAATTATTTGGAGTATTGGCTCTATTTTGAGATTGTATGAATTAACATGGTTATAACTTAAACCACTCTACTTCAATGAGGTAGTCAAATAGTTGCAGCAACCTACGACTCAGCAGCTAATTCTCTTTTTAGAGCGTTTGAACTTTTCCGAAAATTTTTCATTTTTATTTCTATGAATGAAAGGAAATTTCTCTTGAAATTTATCCCTTTGAAATAGGAAACCACGATCAGCGAGCCAGTCCAGCTCTGGAAAATGATAAGGAATTGAAATTGAATGAACAAGAAGTACCCAAAACCGAAGAAGATCTACATTTGACAAATTAATGTCTCCAATGCAAAACTTGCACCAATCTTTTATCCATTAACTAAGCTCCAAGAGGATGGCCTCTGCTTTGATTACTGTCTCTCTTCTTATTTGCCAAAAATTCAATGTAATAACTCACTACATAGCAATTTGGCCCACTTGTATTCTGACGGGCTAATCTACTTTACTTTATGCCATGAGATCTTGAATGCCGACATTTCTTTAATTCTTTTGGGCCCCAAGATTCATATTTCAAATGATTTCACAAATTTCCATAGCATTTCTGTCTATCATCCTTCCTTCATTCGATTAATTTTCAATTTTTTTAAATTTGTCAATTATAGTTTTCTTTCTTTCTGAGATTTCAAATTCTGTTCTGATTCCTATTTTGGAATGTGTTCGATTGGAAAGAGCAATTTCATTAAACTCGAAGCTTGAGAAAGAGTTTTTCAAGCTAAAAATAGATGATTGGAGCCATTTAAGAAATTGAGCTCTCAGTCTCAATTCCAATGCTTCTTTTCGCCTGATCCTTACCCTACACAGAAAAGCTCGGAAAATTCTCGTTACAGCCATTTTTTTGGTGGCTTTCTTCGAATCAAGGAGATTTGTCGGCTAATCCCTAAGATATCCTCAGAAATCCGGGATTTTAGCTACTAATGAGGTCTTTTAAGAGCAATATTGACTTTTTTATTTATTACTGTATTGATTTCACATTAATTTTAATGTCCATCTTTCCAAACATTTTTCAAAAATCTTTCGCAGATATGGAAAGGAACGATATATAGAGAGACCTTTGACCTCATACTGAGGATATTTCAAAGAGAAAAAATATAAACTTTGAATTGGATCATTTTTTAATTTAGCAAAAATACTTTGTTTTTCTTTATCTCATTGGATTTCTTCTTTCTTTGTAGTCCTTCACAGTCCTCTTAGGCGGCATACAGCACGATATTGCTGCGCTGTCGGTTTCCTTGAAAGCTTTCTTGGGCGTTAGATATAATTCTCTCATGATTTTCTTTGAAAATGCTGAAAAGTGCTCTAATTAGCCTTTATGACTCATTTTCACTCCTCACTTCCCTTCATTATGAGAGCCAGTGGGAATAAGTTTGCCTTTTGCATGAGTGAAGAGCTGATCCGTTCACCCAACTAATTAGACGACTGGTCTTAATTAATTAAGTGTCAAATGAATTCTGACCATTAATTTGATTCGCGGGTGGAAGGTCGATTGAAAGATTTATTTAGCTCGGACAGGTCATTCTCATTGACTCACCTAATCTCGAAATATTTGGTAAAGTCATCGCAAGAAGAAAATACGACAATAGGTTGCCTCTCAGCTTCGGTTCGCTCTTAATATGCTTCTGTCAGATAGAAAAGTTAAATGCTGGTCATTGCTTGATAGAAAGGATGAATTAAATTAATTAGTTGAAGTATCAAGTCTATTTTGAGATTGTATGAATTAATGTGCTTGTGACTTAAACCACTCAATGAGGTAGTTAGATCGTAGCAGTAACCTACGACTCAGCAGCTAATTCTCTTTTTAGAGCAGGTGAACTTTGCTGAATATTTTTCTCATTTACATTTGAAATTTTGAGTATTTCGGAGATGAAGAGAGCTTTCTCTTGAAATTAATCCCTTTGAAAAAGGATATCACGGCCAACGAGCCAATCCAGCTCAGTAAAATGATAAGAAATTGAAATCTAATGAACAGGGAGTGCCCAACCCAAAAAAAGGAGCTACATTGGACAAAATAATGTCTACAACAATTGCACCAATTTTTTATCTAATAACTAAGCTTCAAGAGGATATCCCTACTTTAATGACTCTCTTCTTCTTTGCCAAAAATTCAATGTAATCACTAACTACATAGCAATTTGGCCAACTTCTATTCTGACGGACTAATCTACCTTACTTTATGCCAAGAGATCTTGAATGCCGACATTTCTATATTCTTTTGGGCTCCAAGCTTCATATTTCAAATGATTTAACCAATTGCCAAGGAATTTCTGTCTATCATCCTTCATTTGATCAATTTTCAAAATTTTTTTTAATTTGTCAATTATAGTTTTTTCTTTATTT
>ENA-UOTZ01002296-UOTZ01002296.1-compost-metagenome-genome-assembly--contig:-NODE-2296-length-10299-cov-22.644394_pt1 | contig 10299 bp, 8 predicted proteins | sample MGYA00238144_ERZ746983 | MGnify/ENA primary metagenome ERZ746983 (study PRJEB28759, sample SAMN06268863) | compost metagenome | isolation source: single cell | place: USA: California, Emeryville, Joint...
ATCTTTATTAGTTTTTCCACAATTAACACAATCTCTGTTAATAATCAATTACTTCTACTATTGTTTCTTGCATATTCTATTCTGTTTGAAAAATTATGGTGTTCTATTCCAAAATTTCTGTGAGGTTTTTTCTTGAATTCTTTTTTATTAGGGAAACCAATTTCAAAAATAAATGATGATGATGAATTTGTGACACTTTATCAATATTCAGTATTCAGCCAATATCATTTCCTGTGAGATATTGAGAACTATAAGACAAAAAAAGAAGGGGACATCAATAAATAAATACATTCAAATGAACCGCTCCGAACGAAAAAACACTGTTACTAAATAAGACTTAATCGTCATCGCTGGAGTCTTCGTATAATTTCTTGGAAGAAGAATAGTCAGCTTTCATAATCCTTTCAATCCGAGACAACTCTTCTTTATCTTTAAACCCAGCGTACTTCTTCTCGATCCTTCTCACGCTGCTGGTAGAGGAATTCGTGCCTAGAGGCGGCTTTGATCCTCCAGTTTGGTTACTGCTAGTTTTCTCTGTCACATCTTTGGAACTCGGAGATTCATTTTGCTGAGGATTAACCGCAGTATTTTCTTTCTCACTCTGCTTAATTTCTTCTCTTAGCCCATTTGCAAATCTTGAAGTGTCTTTAAGGGTTTCTGTTGGCACGAAATCAGGAACAGGTCTGACATTAGGATCAAATCCTCTGTCTTTGAATCGATTTTCAGTATGATGGAGATTCTTCAAAAACGGATTGTCACCTGTCTGTTGAAGCGTGCTTCCTCCGTCAAGTGGGACTCTGTTCCAGGTGTTGATAGCCTTTGAAATATTTTCAATATTCTGACTGATCGTCTTGATATCGAACTTCTCTCCGCTTCTGCCGAGGCCTTCTGCTTCAAAGTTAAGCCGTCCTTGTATTCCCGTGTCCATAAGCTCATCTTCATGAACAGATTCTCTGGCTCTTTGGAAAATTGGTGAATTTCGCACCTCTTCAAGTGTCTTGAGGAAATTTTCAATGGTTTCTTTTTTGAAGTCACCATCGTGTTCGTAGTCTGGCACGTCTTGGAGTTCCTCAATAACTGGCTCTCTTATCTCTCTGCGAGGATAACTACCGAATGACGCGTGATGGTGCTGTGGTTGAGGTTGAGGGTAACTTTCCTCTGCAACAGTGCTGGTGATTCGAACTTTGAGGTACGTGTTGGACTGAGTCATCGATGCCTGAGTTTTCCTAGGCTGGAGAATGAGATTCTCTTCGATGTTGATGGAGCCGTCTGATTGTACGTAGCGTTCTAGAGGGAGCGTTGCTGATGCAATGAGCTCGTAGCGTTGCATCTCTTCAAGGTAATTTTGGTTGTAGGACTTATGGTAGACGTTGAATTCGAGATATGGGTAATTGTCTCTGATCTCTTGCATGAGGTTTTCAAGCTTAATCTCCTTAGTGACCTCAGAGAAATCTGGGTTATCGCTTCTGTATGCAGTTTGAGTTTCAAAAATCACGCGTTTTGCATCATCGCCTCTGCTTTCAGCTCGTTCGCATCGAACAATGCTAGTTGGTGGTACTCCGCCGTTAAGCGCTTTGAAATTGGTGCCGGACAATACACTTAACTTTGTCAATTAGGAGCTGTAAGACAACTGGTAATCAAAGATTAAAATGGTACCTTGAGTACAGCGGGTTGTCTTGTATATGCAAGTGATCTCAAAGGAGAGCTGCGGTAGTTTTGAGTGTGTGCACCGAACGACATTTTTGTAGCGAAATGATCTTGCAAGCGTCTAGTGTCACTTGGGATTCGAGAGGAATCCAGTTTCAAGGACCGGATAGTATGGTCGCAGAGTCGTCTGAGGAAGATCAAATAGTCAAACTATTAGATAAATCAATTAAAACTGTGCCCTAAGACGTTATGATATTACCTTGCCAATCTTTTTCCTAGTGTCCAAATAGTTCACTCCTTTGTGTTCTTGGATGATGAAATGCTTGATTTCATCTTCTGTGATTGGGATTTGATCTCGAATCACCCCTTGGATCAGCTTCGCAGCGCTCTCTTCAATAAAGCCATCAGATTCCGAGTCATAGTAAGCAAACTCCTAGTTAAGTATTCTAGTTAGCATGATCGACCAAAGTGATTATTATTACCATAAAAAGCTGTCTAGTCTGCGCCTCATCAATTCTCCCTGAGATTAACTCTGGATGATAGTCTCCTCTGAGGAAGACATCAATCGGAACTTCTCCTCGGTCTTGCGAAAAGAAGGAAATGAGTTCGTCGATTTCATGAAGTCTGAGTTTCGCAGTTGATTGCAGCGTTGACTGAGCCTCCTGAAGCTTCACAGATCTCGTCTTGTCGGCTTTTCTCAGCAATGTCGCCGCGAGTCCTGTTGCCTTTTCAGACTGCACGATTTCCTTCAAATGCTTGGAGATTCTGTCCAATTTAGTCTTATCATCGCTCTTCAAGACAATCAGCTTGACGCCGAGTCTTTTGCGAAGGACTTTCGCATTATCAGGATCACAGAAGCTTACATAGAATGAATCTGTGTGATATGACTTGTTTTGTAAAGCTCCCTTGAATAATTCCGTGAGGTCAATGGTGGTTACTCCAAGCACTTTATCGATATACTTCGGCTTGGTTTTCTCAACGAGCTGAATTTCTAGTTGTCGGTTAAGGAGCTCGGACGTGCGGTCAACGTCTATGAAGAAGTAGTTGTCTTCCATATCGATCAAATGGCTTCGTTTATTCACATTGTAGAAGAGACTTCTTAACGATTCGCTTCCGTAGGACATATTCAAGAAGAGAATTCCTTCACCCGGGTCAGCTTCGTTCAGCTCTCCGAAGTTAACGATCTCATTGAATGCGATAAAGAGCTTATAGACGCTGTTGTCTTTCAATTCTTTCCTTATCGCGTCTGTCTTTCGAGCCATTCTTTGTTCTTTGTTGAAATTAATATTCAATTCCACGCTTCCGCTGTAATAGCCTTGACTGTTATTCAGGGCGAATTCTCCTGCAACGCCTGTTTGAGAAGTTAGCAGCGGCAAGAGAGATATCTGGGCTTCTCCGACGAGATAAGCTGCAGTGTCTCTCGGGATTTCCAGCTCGATGCTCAAGTAAGCGAACTTGTTTTGGATGTACTCGAGAATCTCGTTGCTCATTTGCAATGGCACTGAAACTTGATGGTCTAGGGCGATCTCAGTTTGGCTGAGCTTATAGTACTCAAGAGATAATTCAATCGGCTTGATAGTATTTGAGAGCTCTTCGTCCTGCTTGAAGATTTCCAGTTTAACCTTAATCCTCGAGCTGCTCGCATCGAACCCTTCAAGCGCTCTAGCAACATCATTGCTCTCGCGTTTCAGATAGTCTATTCCTTTGCGTATGCTCTGAAGAGAGTCGAATGAGACGTGGAGGAACCCATTCTTTGGTAGCATTCGCTGGATGCTGTACTCTCTCTCAAGGAGGACTTGTCTATTGCCTTCTTCCTCTCTCAATCCTCGTTTATGATATATATCTTCGGTGATGTATTGGTCATTAAGCGGATGCTCTCTCTCGTAGCGAAGGTCGAAGTATATCTTGCCGACCACAGGACTCTGGTCTTCGATTGTTCGCTTGGTAGAGTAGCTACCATGGCGATATAATAAATAAATCTTGCTCATCTCACTGAAGTTCTCAGCGCCTTTGGGAGAGTCATTGACTTTGTTAATCAGCTCATGGATTTCTTCGAGCGGGACCACGGTGTACCCAACTACTTCCTTAGTAATGCCTTCAACATAGCAGAGCTCAATAAGCAGTCCGTTTACGCTGCTCTGAAGCTGATCGACCAGATTTTCTCCAACGGGAAGGACCCATGAATGACTTGAACTCATTGCTACAGTGTAATTTCTCTCGTTGCTAAAGTATCTGAATTCGTTCGATTCCACTTGCTCATCGGTATTTGGCACTAAATAGCGGAGAAGCAGTTTGCTTGTATTCAGCGACGAAGGCAAGTTCAGGTTGCTGACCTGGTGCACATCGATTTTGATCGAATGCTTGTAGAGTCTTCTGTTGAATAGCTTCCTGTCTCCGAATTTTGACTCAGAGATAGGTTCCTCGATCTTCTTCTCCTCGATTTTTCTCTCTTCTATCTTCTTCTCTTCTTGTTTCTGCTGAGGCTGGATATTTCGAGCAGGCGATTCAGGTCGAGTCCCGTGTAGTTGCTGGGTGAGCGAAGCGAGAAGCTCCTCTTGTTTTTTACGGGCTTCGAGTTCCTCTCTACGGTTTCTCTCGAGTTGTTCTCTCAGTTCTTGGATGATCCTTTGATCTTGTTTGTCTCCTTGAGGACTTCTTGGGCGATAGCCGCTTCTCTCGCTGTGCTCTTCAGGGCGTTCGGGGATATCGTCATGTCTCGGCTTTTCTTCCTCACGTTTCGGGGAGTTGAGCGCTCTAGCCAGCTCTGTAATACCATCACTGTCAACAGAGGCTCTCAGATCATCAAGCACGTTCTGGCGTCCACCTTCCTTATGCTCCACAGCGTCTTTCAACCAACTGTTAAGTGCCTTTAACGAAAGCACTGAAGCAAGTCTCTCGTTCCTATCGACGATTTGATACTCGCGCTTAATGGCTTCGAATACGCACAAGACTTCAAAGAAAGACAGTTGGACGCCCAATCGAATGAACAATTCGATAGCGCCGTCGAGTGTAACGTCGGTCTCATCATGCAGCGTCTCCTGGATCGCATGCTCTAATTCGCTGCGAGTGAGCTCCTTCTTATTCTTTAACATGCGTTTTATTGTGTCAGCTACATTCTGAGCGAAGAACCACGGCCTTGCACTGAGGAATTCCAAGTTTCCATTAAGATCGAGAGCCTTAAGCAAGTCGATGAAATCCGGGATGAACACTGTGCCGGTTTGGTTATGATCAAGCATATGGAAAATAAAATCAAGCGTTCCTTCGGGAATGCGGATGCCGCGCTGTTCGAACACGTCTTGGACGGTCTGTTGAGTCGTAGAAAGATATCCCTTGCTCTTGCTTCTGAGTACAGCTTCTAAAGAGGCGATGCTGATGTCATTCTGCTTGATTGCAGTGTCCAATACTTTTGCGTTTTTGTTTACTTGGTCGCGGAGATGCTCTTCTACCTGGAAGTATGCCTTCAAGCTTCCAAGTAAATACTCTCGGCTGATGAACCCGGAGTTCGGATAGTCAAGAGTTTCGATGAATTTCTTTATGTATCTCGGCCTGAATCCATACTTCAAGTCCAGAAGGAGAGTCGCGATATCCTCATTCGAATATACGGCCTCCGATTGACTTATGAATTGCTTAAACGTTGGGTCATTGAATCCTTTGCGCACTCTAAATCGCTCAAGGATCGATACAACAGCTTCGAAGTTCGTAACTGCAGGACTAGAGAAGTCGTCTTCGGTTTCTAATTCTTCCAATACGTTCCTCTTCTTGGTTGCTTTAGGCGAAGGCTTTGGTTTTTCGCTGATGATTTCACTGCTCTCCTCTTCTTTTTCTTCTTCCTCCTTTGGCAACTCTTGCTCGAGCACGAGGTCCTTCTTGGATGCTGGTGACTTGATCGGGGATTTTATGGGCGATGGCTCATAAGGTCTCCTTTCCTTGACTTCAGCGTAGGAGCTCCTCTTCTCTTTGAGTCGGGTTTCAAATTTATTCAGCTGAGCTGGAGTTCCAACGGCGAGTATCGTCTGCATAATACCGTTTTCAACGGTGTTTTTCACGTCTCTGATGGGGAGGCCTTCATCGTAGACCATCAGAGGGTAGGCGCTGGTGCTGAGATACGACATGTTCACCTCGCCACTCTGCGCGTCATAGAGCGCTTGCTTAACTCTTGCGAGGTTCAATTTGACAAGACCCAGTAACTGGTCTCTTCCGCCTTCAAATTTGTCCCAGACTTCGATGACAAAGGGCACAGTATCCTATGGAATAGGGTGAGATCGTATGATTAGAAAAATTTAAATTACCATTTTCATTATTGCTTCTGGAGACAGAGGGAACACCATCTGGTGATCGAGATATGGCGCATTAGTCTTCCAACGGATATCACTGCGGATGGTATCATTAGTTCCGTAGATCTTATAGCTCACGTAGATATTTCTGAATGGGAAGTCCAGTTGGGTTCGCTCAATGATCTTTGGGATTCGCTCGATATAGAGCATCATTTGTAATGGCAGGTAAGAGTGTTGTTGAGGCGCAACGGTTTTTGCTGTTTCTTCTTTTCTACCGCCAATAACGCGAGTATCTTCGTGCTTTGAGCTCGTCAATCGGCAATTAATTGTTAGATTTCCGGCGATTGATTCCGTTTCAAGGAGGTTCAATTCAGATGATGACTTCGTTGTCTTGACAATTGGCTGCTTTGTGGCTTTTTTAGGTGCCTTCTTTTCAGCGCTTTTTCCAGCGTTGAGAGGGATTCTCGTCTTCAACGGGACCATGAAGCTTCCGAAATACCCTGGACTGAGCACGACTTTTTCCAAGGAAAACTCCCCTTCTGCCAAAATCATTGTGATTGTATCATTTGTGCGTGGGTTGATTGTGTTGAGCTGCAGTTTGAACTTAACTCCTGCGTTTATCAGCGCTTTGAAATCTCCTTCTTGGAGATTGAGAGCCTGAGCGAGTTCATTGTTAAAATACCAAACGTTGTCGATGTTCTTCTTTGCGAAGAAACGAGAGGTATCAAACAGCGCTTCTTCTCCTTCTTGAGATGCGCCTGCTGCAACAGGCAAAGAAACTTCAAGTGTGACCTTCTCGCTTTTGAGTCTAGTCTTGAGAGTTTCATTATCGCATTCGAATTCTATGATATTCAGCTTTAAGCCATCAATGTCGTTGAAGGTTATTTCGCTCTTTCCTTCGACATTGCGAGCTTCCTTCTTGCCTCTTTCAGGCGAACCGCTTCGGCCTCGCTCCGCTCGGTTATCCATAAGAGCTGCCTCATCGATCATGAGCTTTGCGCGCTCAAGTTCTACGCTTTGATCGAGCTTTCCAGTTTCAGTGCCGTCGAAATCAACGTTTGGAAAATCTTCGAGAATAGGGCCTCTCGGGAAGATAGAATCCATGTAGGGACGTGATCGCACAGGATTAGTTACAGAAAATAACGCTGATGGGTTAGTTCGAGGTGGAGGCTGAATCCTCTCTCGCTCAGAGTTAAGCATTCGCTTCTCGAGCTCCTTTGTTCTCTGCAGTATATCGTCGATTTTGTAGCTCTCTAATTTCACAGGAGACGGCTTGTCTTCACTGTGGCTGGGCCTCATATGTGCCGTTCCACGATTATCCGCTCCAGCAGTTCCGGAGAAAGAGGCTGTCGTTTGGAGGTTAGCATTGGTGTTGTATTGGCTTGGGTATTGAGACTTGGCACCAGAAAAAGCTTCAGGTCTGTATGCTTGGTCCTCTGGCTGAGGCACGAGCGACCGAGGGATTCTGTTGTCTCTTTCATAATAAGGCTGCGGCTTGGGTTGCGCGTCAGCATAGAGATCGCTGGGTATAAGTCCTCCTTTCTGATTTGGGCTGACATTAGCTTGCTGCGCCTTGATCTCATTCATCATAAACGATGAGTTGAGGTGCTTGGAGGGAGAGTCAGCAGAGCGAGCTTGTGATTTTCGAAATCAGCACATGGGAAAAAAATAAATTTATGCATACCTCTCGTAGCATTCGTATTAGCTGGCATTGTTGGTTGCTGCACCTTCTTCGGTTTAGCAAACAGCGCTTGGACCTCAACTTCAAGATCGCCGATCTTTTCTCCTTGCTCGTTTCCAGCATCAGATGCTTTGCTTAATTTCATAATCGGGAATGATCCACTCAGATTTTCGATAGGAGACACTTCATCATCGGCCAATTTACTATACACAGATATATTTTATGAGCCTACCAATCCATTGAATTACAAACTACCTTTTCTTGAGGAAGAACAACAAGTTGATTGTCACGGTACCAAGGGCTTTATCGTTTCTTGAATCCAAAACATGTAATTTCAATTTTGCCATGTCTTGCAGATATTTTTGAAAGTGTCCTAAAGAGCAGCGGACTTCGTACTTCACTTCCGTGGGAAATCTAGAAACTTCGTTTCCGGCGTTGGAGCAGCGTAAGAACTTTCCGTTGCCTTTTTCGCCCCAGAATTTCATTTTAATTTTCGAATTCGCCATGCTGTAGCTTCCTCCAGTTTTAAGCCACAGCAGTTTTCCGATTTTCACATACACATAGCCATATACCATGTTCTCGAGCCTTTCAAAACCTGGAGGGAGCACGCTGATAGCAGAGTCTGAATATTCTGCTTGTTCGTAAGGTTCCATTCTGTCGTAAATTTTTGAATTAATCAGAACGAGATATTTGATTATTAAATTTGATTTCAAATTGCTTTATATCTAACGAACAAGTAGTAGCTTAAATATTTGAGAGCGATTCGCATTGAAATCCTAAATCCTGAACGCAACACTTTTGTGGGAATTGGCTGGGGTTTCCGATCATCACTCAAGGGAAATTATAAGAGACTGATTTCTTTTCATAATTCAAAATTTTCTTGGAATTGATGAATACTCAATAGACTGACTGAAGAAAGATTCTGAAGGTAAAATTATAGAAGGCCATCAGGGGACAAACTGATTGTTCGTTATTACAAATTGATCGCTTCAAACCTCTAACAATAACCGATAACTCCATAATTTGTGAGGAGATTTTCAACTCACAAACTGACACTTCTGATATCTGCGTGGTCAGTTAATATTTCCAGATGAAATCGGTCTGAAAGGCCTCCTCTCTACAAACAGAAAATTCACTCATAGTGTAATGTGATTATAATGAGAATATCAGGTGAAATATTAAATTTGTTTCACTTACAGTCCTCGAAATTTGTAAAAACAGTGAAAATAGGTGAATGATATTTTTTCCAGCTTATCTACACATTCGCTAAAAAATTTAGTTTTCCTCGTGATTAAACTCCAAAAAGGATCTTTGCTCTGTTGATTAATTGTATAGAGTGCTCAATCTATTTATAAACCTCTGGTTAAACAATAAAAGAGTGAAAATATCTAAGTAATATCTCCGAAATAGCAACATGGGACGTATGCATTCTCAAGGCAAGGGTATTTCAGGGTCAGCCCTCCCTTTCAGAAGAAAGCCACCAAAATGGACCACCATCACCCCTGCCGCAGTCGTTGAACTTATTATTAAGCTCGCCAAAAAGGGTAAACGTTCCGCTTATGACACCACTCCACAGTAATCCTCTTCCAGGTTTGAGCCCAAGTCAAATTGGTGTCATCCTCAGAGACCAACACGCCATTCCTCAAGTTAGATTCTTGACCGGAAGAAAAATTTTGAGAATCTTGAAGAAAAATGGTACATCATCTCAACTCACCTCTGTTTCTCACAACCTATCCTCGGAATCTAGGTGCTGCTCCTGAAATCCCAGAAGATCTCTACAACCTCATCAAGAAGGCTGTTTCCGTCAGAAAGCATTTGGAAAAATTCAGAAAGGACAAAGATTCCAAATTCAGACTCATTTTGATCGAATCCAGAATCCACAGACTCGCTAGATACTACAGAACCTCCAAGAAGCTCCCACCAAACTGGAGATAGTAAAACCCGCATATTTCCTTGCTAATAATGCTAACTCATCTTTTTTTAAAAAAATAATAGCGACTCTGCCACCGCCTCCGCCCTCGTCTCTTAAGAAAGCATCGATCTGTGTCGCCTTAGGCGATTGTTTCGCCCGAGGAGTGTTAAGCAGCCTTATTTTTATCGCAAGAAAAAAGTCTATGAGATTGATTGTATTACCTATTCGCATGCTCTCATATTCATTCGTGTAGCGTTTGCATAGATTCAACTTAAAAATAAGCAATAAACCAGCCGATTTGAACAAAAAAATTAGTGTCTTTTTTGAGAACGCAGAGCGCAGAGCTCTTTTGGGGTTTTCATTCTACCTCAAATTAAAATTTCTTGAAAAGATTTTTGTAAGTATGAGAACGATCATCAGACTCCAAGATCATGGCTGGAAAAACCACAGATACTGGTATACCGCTTCAGCAAGCTCCTCATAACAATGCGCATAGGTGGATCGTGGTGATGGGGTCATATACGAACCCTAAAGGAAGATTTATTGAAAAAGTGGGAATGTGGATTCAAAGACCTGCCAAAACAGTACAAAGGTCAGTCGTTCTCAACAAGCAGAGGATTAAATATTGGCTCGCAGTAAGTTTTCAGCTCAATTGAAGGTCTCTAAAAGCAAAAACAGCACGGTGCGGTCCTAAGTAAAGCAGTGCAACGATTATTAAGTTATGCTGACATCATGCCACGTCCTTACACTCCTTATGGTATTCAGCCGTGGTTTATTGAAAGAGT
>ENA-UOTZ01002297-UOTZ01002297.1-compost-metagenome-genome-assembly--contig:-NODE-2297-length-10294-cov-16.337673_pt1 | contig 10294 bp, 9 predicted proteins | sample MGYA00238144_ERZ746983 | MGnify/ENA primary metagenome ERZ746983 (study PRJEB28759, sample SAMN06268863) | compost metagenome | isolation source: single cell | place: USA: California, Emeryville, Joint...
GATGTCTAATGTCTTCCAATTTTGGATAAGTTTGAACGAAATTCGATCAAAGAATTTCTGTCATATAGTTTGTAAGGGCAAAATGATTCAGAAGAATATCGGTATATTTAATTCAAAATAAATAAGTTTTTTCAAAAACTCGAAACTTCTTTGCTCACATTTTAGGAGAGAAATATGTCTTCCACAAACGCAGCTGCAAGGATAAAGTTCCGAATCATTGCATGTACCGGAGAAGATCCTGAATACCCATTCACAGAGTTGCTCTCTCAGTCTCCTTCGAGTAAAGGATGGCAATCACCTCGCTTCTGTGATTATCCACAGGAAATGACCCTCCAATTCAACGCACCAACGAAAATTAAGCAAATTCAGTTCCTTTCGCATCAGAGCAAGATCTCTTCGAAAATAGAGCTCTTTGCTTTCATGCCTAATCTCAACGCAGTGATGCCAAACACTGATTTTAAGTGGAAAAAACTGGGCTATCTTTCCCTTGACGCCAACGAGCGTAGTAATTTCCAAGCGAGAGAACTCAAATCAGTATTTTTGGATGCTCCAGCCCTTTACATTAAGGTCGTATTCCACAAATGCCACGTTAATAAATATAATCTCTTCAATCAAGTCGGCCTGATTGCACTATCAGTCTACGGAGAGCCAATATCTTCGGACCCTCTCGACAAACCTACAAAGGCCGATGTCAAATTCGATAAAATGGAATATATGACTCAATTCGATCAGTTCACTCTTGAAAGATTAAAAGAATTGGAACAGGCAAAAGAGCGTGCAGTCAAGAGTGAAGATTTTGAAGAAGCAAAACGTCTCAAGGAAGCTATTGAGCGCTTGAAGCACATTGGAGCGCAACTGCAACATCTTGAAGAAAGGAAGACGACTGCAATTCAGAATGAAGATTATGATGCAGCAAAGGTTATCAAAGAAGAAATAGAGCGACTCAGATACGCGGTAGCTCCGCAATCAAACAAATACTTGGAGAAACCACCCGTCGTTGACAATTCCTATCAGATGAAGGAAAAAAAGAGAAACGTCCAGCCTGTGAAAGAACCTCAATTCATGTATTTTCTTTTTTTATGAGACAACTGGAATAATACCCATTTTTCATAGCGAGGAACTACCCGTAGAAAACTCAGAGGAAGAAGTCAAGGCGAATAAAGAAAATATCGAAGTAGCGAAGCCTCGCAGACCACAAAAAAATTTCGATGCAGGCGGTGAAAAGCATGTCAAGAAGGACATCAATGATCCTTATGACGAGCAAGTGATCCCTGCCCTTCGTAACGGGGGCGGCAAACAACCCAGCGCATTTGAAAAAGATTCCGGCATTACTTATGGAGAGCCAAGTTATCAAGCTGAGAAACTGAGCGGAGAAGCAGCAAAGTTCGCAGAGCCACTTATCCCGTACCTTGGAGAAGACATTTGCGAGAAGATTTTCTCAAAGAATTGGAATGCTCGTGAAGAGGGAGTCACCACGTTGGAGCGAGAAGTTAGAAGAAATACTGGAGTCCTTAAGGACGATGATCCTGGAGCACTTTTTACAGCTGTTATGGGTGCTATTAGCTATACTGTTGCCGATAAAATCATCCAAGTCAGCCAGAAATCGATGGCATTGATACAAGCTCTATTGGAAAAGCCAACTCCAAAGATCTACAATAAGCAAGAACTGTTATCCTATGTTGACTCAGCGTCTACAGGTCTTCTTGAAAAAATCGGAGATAACAATCCTCGGCTTAGAGAACTGTCAGAAGAGTGCTATTTGGCTCTGTGTAGAAATAAGGCGATTACCTGCAATTTCTGTGTGATGCAGCTTCTTAAAAATACGAGTGTTGGTAAGCATAAAACCACAAATTCAACGAGACACACGATCGCGAAACTTAACTTATTGAGGCAGATTGTAAGGGAGTTTGGAATTAACAATGCCGATGTTCCATACACTCCTGCTGTTGAGTTTGTTGTAAGGAACATTGAAAACTCGAATGTGGACATCAGAACTGCTGCCTTCAATTTGATAATGGACATTTATAAACTCGTGGGTGATAAGCTGCGAGGCAATCTGACTGGCTTGCGACAGAATCAGCTTGAGCTTCTAGAGAAAGAATTCGATGCAGTTGGTGGCGGTGGTGGCATGGGCGGAGGTGGAATGGGAGGTAAGGGCAGATCTCCAAGCCCAGATCGAGATACAGTGATCACTACAAACATTAATCACCAAGGAAATAAAGGTAAGATGTCAAAGAAAGATCCCAAACAAGCAATGCAGAATAAAGCTCCAATTAGCGGTATGCTCATATATTATCTTTACATAATACTCATTCTACCTTCTTTTTAGGCAAGATCGAAGATACTCATGGCATTACTTGCGAGTTCTGCGGTAAGGTTGACAAGAACCTGAAAGATGAAGACAAATATGTCGTGCATCTGCATAAGGAATGTCCCATGTTGACAGTCTGTCCGGGGTGCAGCCAAACAGTTCAAATTGCCGAGTTTAATCAGCATATGTTAGAAGAGTGCGAACAGAAGAAGAGCTTCAGAAAATGTCCTCGTTGCAAAGAAGCTGTTCATGTCTCTGAATACAAACAGCATACTGATGAAATGAGCTGTTTGCAGGGCTCTCCTCTTACGGTAGCACAGCGCTGCCCATTATGTCATCAGGATATCCCTCCAGGAGATATGGGATGGAAGAGACATTTGATTAGCGAAGGATGTCCAAATAATGATAGAACTGTTTAATGTAACACCTAGGCATATTCGTACCGTAATATAAAAATTCTACTTTTTTCATGAGAATTTTCATTATTGTTTATCTCGATATTTGAATGTAAACATCCATAGGTATAAGCATCTGGAATAAATTATCTCGCAAACCAGTTTCGATCCTGCATAATTTCAAAAAGAAATAGTTAATTTCTCAGAAGTATCAATCATTTGACCAACAGTTTTTTCTACAATCAAATCTGTAACATTTCTATGTAATTTGATTGCATAACCTCTCTGTCTCTCTGTCTCTCTGTCTCTCTGTCTTTTTGTAATATAATTAATTGGCAACCGTGATATTCTCTTTTTACACTTGAATCTCTGGTTCGATATAGCTTGCATTTACAATTAGAGATGAATCTATACATTTGATGGGCATCAGAGAGTCCACTCACAAAAATTTAATGTAATTTGAGACATGCATACTAATGTAATTGTTAATTCAGAGTTACTCTCCTCTTATCCTTCTACTCTTGCTGAGCTTCCATTTCAGAGAGTTCACTCTCATAAATCCGTATTTTCGCTTTAATGAACTTGATGTAGCCTGCTGCTCCTTTGGACGTGTAGAAAGCCAAAAGCTTTTTATCTTTCTCGATTGTACTTCTGAGGCTCTGTGTATAATTTGTAATATCTATCTGTCCTGCACCCAATTTCCCTTCCAATAGCTATTAAAATTTAGCTCTTTTTTACAAATGAATGAATTTACGTTGAGCTCTTTGTAAGCGACAGACCACTTATCTCTGACATACTTCGAATCTGAAACACTACCAAACCCGCTTAACATTTGTTGTTTTGCATTTTCAAGTTGCTTAGTTAGCTCTTGTAAGTACCCATAGCATTTATTCTTCTCGGGGTTATCAGGTTCCATAACATCTTCTGGAGTACATCCAGAAGGTATCTCAGAAGGGTCAAGACCTCTGATGCTGGAAATCGTAGATTTTAGAAGGACAAGGTCAGAAGAAACTCCCTCGTCTTTTTTTAGTGGCTCTTGAGTTGGCTGCTGTGTAGTTTCAATCGGCTGTTGTTTTATTTCAATAGACTGCTGCTGTCCATTAACCTCTTGAGCTTTTGCTTGAGCAGGAGTATCCTTTAGTGGATTCTTAGGCTCCTGATTTCAACAAAGTTAAATTCATTACAAAAGATCGAGTTACTGGAATTTTAGCATTTATATCGACTCTTGGGAAAAATTTCTCAATATCCACTGTTGACACCATCATTTTCGTTGTCTTGAATTGAGGTTCGCGTATTCTGAGAGCATACTCAACTTCGTATTGATTTGTTTCCTCGTCTAAAATTATCTTTCCTCTTATCGTATTTGCTTTCTGAAATTCTTTAAGACTGATCTTGTTGGCAGCTTTTTGAGAATCCCAAAACCAGCTGAAACAATTGCTTTGAGCCAATAAGGTCAAAAATAGCGCATTACCCTGAATTATATAAAATAATCTGGATATCTTTTTTGTGCAGGTCATAATCGGGAACTTTGGGATTCGAAGTCAGTTGAATTTGATTTGAGTAGTTCCACACTCCATTTTTCGAGCACTATAAATCATAAGAAATCAGCTCTGCTTATAGTGGAAAAGATAAGACATAATTTGTTTTAAATTCCTGAATCTTCCCTTCTGCTTCGATAGAATATTTCAAATGGTAAACCTTCTCAGGACATTTTGACACACATAAAAATTCGACAACTAGAGTATTCATATCAGGAATCTCTGGATTTATCGTTGGGACATTTCTCGCTTCCTATTAGACCATTGAAGCATTCTTTTCTCTTTTTGATATAGTTTACTGTATTATATGTGACTCGAGGAAGATACATCCATGGGTCTTTCTCAATTTTATTTAATATCTCTTCATTCTTTTCATAAGCATTAATTCTCTTCTTGGCTTCACGAACTTTGCTCTGTATTGCGGCCTGTAAAAAGTAATTGTTAATCTACTTTCAGAAGGAAAAGAGTGTATCACTGAGTCTGGTTTATTTGATCCGTTTATTATGAGTTGACTGTAATTAGCTTCGTCAGCTTTCGCAACTTCAATTTTGCTAATAATGTCTCTTATTGCTTCCCCCAACAAAAATTTTATTAGTTCTGCAGCTCAACAATATTATAAAGAGTGTACCTTTGATTCTGTCTGATGATGACATTCCATGAAGATCGTCAGGAGTTATCTCAGGGAGTTCTTTCGAAAGGAACTCACTGGCATCCGTTAAAGTACCCTCTTCCATTGATGATATGATCCCATTCGTTTTTTGGAGTAGTGGAATATATTTGTTCTTGATCTTTTCTAAGATAATGTCGCACTCCTTGAAAAATTATTGTTATTGGCATTTAATACTTCTTGAATTTGAGAATGAATACTTACATTCTTCAGCAAAAATTGCGAGACTTCTTGTTTAAGGTACATAGCAAGGTTATAATGCTGGGCTTTCCTGGCCTTCAAAAGTTTCAATTGTTCTGGAGTGCTCAGTTTCACATATTCATTGAAAAATGCATCAACATCCACATTTCCTGAGTATTCAGAGAGGGGTTTAAAATTGTCGCTTCCTCTGTTCGTTGTGGGTGTTCTGGAAACTAATTAAAACCAAATAAATCTTTACGTTCAACCCCTAGTTTACCTTTCCTTGAATTAGTTGGTTCCTCTTTCTTCCATTTTTGTAATTCTTCTTTCAGAATTTTTATTCTACGTTCAATCCTAGATTCGAAGTCGTTAGAGACAGCTATGTAATTCTCTTCCACCTTTGAGCATCTACTCTTCGGCCTCCTACTTTTGGAGCGGATTGCAGCAGTTTCTGATTCTCACGTAGAGAATTCTCTAAAATTGGTGGGAAAGTCTTGGAATTCAATTTATTAGTTTGAATATTATTTTCAAAGCGCTAAATATTGTGTTAGACGGAGAAAGCGGGGAATAGAAATACCGTTTTTTGCTTCTCTAAATTCAACTTCTTTCTCTCGAGTCTGCGTTTAATATCTGTATGAACGCTTGGATGAGCAAGGCATGGCTCCAAAATATTATGGAGCTCATCCTCCATCACTTTTAGAGATAGCATTGCAGTTGTAGGATGCAATTTATCTTCAATTGTATTTGCGAGTTCAGCGGAGAGGTCCAGATAGCAGCTGAGTGGAAACTTTGCTGGTTCTGTTAATAACCCTAGTGAAAATAAAATTTCAACTCTTCAGTTCAATCTGGGAATTTGCCTCGTTTCTTTGATTCTGCTTGAGAGCTTGGCGTGGGTTGTATATCAGTCTCTTCATTATCACTTTCAGGTTGCATAGAATTGATTATGGTTTCTAAATTTTCGAATCTACTGCCTGTTCCTCATTATTATTGATAAGCAATCATTCATCTGAAGTTTTTTCACCAAAGTTATTTCCTTCTGCTTTGTTCATGCTTCTTGTTGTAGTTTTGGTAACTTCTTCTTCTATATCAACTTCATCTGGGTTGGTCCCAAAATGTGTGGTTTTAATTGTATATTGGATCTCTTCGTCCATTTCAATAACTTCTATTGCAAATTTGTGCAAAACATATTTAAGAATGGAATTATGATGAGCCTTGTTACTGGGATTCTTTCCTTCTCTTCCAGGATCTCCAATTGAATTAGCCGGCAGAGCTAAATTGGCCTCTTGATCAATTTCCTATGGAAGATATAAACAAACATTCTCAATTGTGCGGCAATACTTGATCGTCATCACCTTCTTCATCATGAGAGAGCTCATCTATCTGAGCTGCAAGTTGATTGAAGACTGAATCGAATCGATTAGATCCTATTATCACAAGTATTTTCAAACAATTTGAACTTCCTCTAAAGAAGAAACCTTTTTTCTGGTCCTCACTTTGTTGCGCTGGGTCCAAGTGATAATCTTCTAAGCAAATATAAAAGGTTAAATATGAAGCGGCAGAAATGCATACCCATTTTTTTAAATCTAGAGATATTCGATAAATAAAAAAGAGGTAAAACTATTCAATTTTCTGACACTAACAAATCAGACAAAAACGAGCTTGCAAATTAATAATTGCTGCGAATTAAGGTGAAAACCTAATGATACTATCAAAACATCTTCTCGAAATTATTGTTTCGAAAAAATAACAGTGCAATGTGGCAAATGAGGTACACGGTGATATCAATAACAAAAGCAGTTGGCATTTCCTAAAACTACACTCTTGTAAAGCGAAAATGAAGTTCTATCAAAATTTTTTGTTTGAAGATGATAGACACACCTTACACTCACTCATACCTTCATAAATCTCACTTCCAAAATCCTCACTCGAAATGAAAAGTTCTACCATAATACATAAACCGGTTACACCAATGGAGACTTAATTTTATCATGGAGGTTGGAATTAATAAGTTTCTTCATATCATAATATATTTGTCCTTTGCTGTACTAATTAACTTAGAAGAAACTTCTCCGCATTTGACCAAAATTTGAGCTTTGCTTCTGAGCAAGATTTCCTCTCATGGAATACAGGTGCTCAAACTTGGTTAAAAATTCTTCTCTCTGTCTCACGTTAGCAGAGCCTTTGTAATGCGATAAGACTCGCTTAGCCACATCCTTGTAAGGACCTGTGAGCAAATCGTCTTCATCCTTGTCCCAAATGAGGTTATGTTCTCCTCGGAAATAGCGATCAAGAATCAATGAATTCATTGAGCATCTAAAGAATAAACTCTTCATTTGATCGGGACTAATGCTATGCTTCATCGCTTGCTCACGAAGCCAGGTCTCTTTGTCTCTAAGTCTCTCTTCTTCTTGGGTACTGAAGAATCGCTCATCTGGTCGGGAGAAAGACACATCCCTCGTAACTTTTCTGGGCAGCATTTGGGCATCAATGTGGTACATTGCTTCGTAGCCCTTTCTCTTCTCAGGCAGTCTCGGGGCTAACTCCTCTTCAAGGTGAACAAATTGTTTCCTTGGCTGGTGCACAGGCAATTCAGCTTGCGGCATTGCCCTCACAGGCTCCTTCCTTTGCACTGGCACGTACTCATCCTCATGCACAGACTCGATGTCGTCCTCTTCATAATCGCTTTGACGTTGCGCACTCACTCTGGCCTTATCTTTGCTGCTTTTCCCTCTCGGCTTCGCTGGCTTATCGGTTTTCGGTTTCTTTTCCTTGTTCGTAACAATAGCGATGGTTTGGTTAGTTCCCACGTCAGATTCGATGCCATCTAATTTCTTAACGTAAATAATTTTTCCGCTGGGATCCTTAACAGCCTTTCTGATGAAATTAGCAAAGCCTTTTTCATCATGCTCTACTAACCATTCTTTCATTCGGTCACAGTCATCAATTGAGAGGTATCTGAGGTGGTTACGGTATCTGTCTCTCATCGAGTCGACTGAGCGACGTTTATCGAGCAAACCATCTTCATAAGCAGCTTTCCAAAAGTTCTTTGAGATCAGGTTGCTTCCGAGTTTGGAGTTGACGTATTCGATAATTCTCAAGTCTTCTCCGACAGAATATTTTTGACGAGATTCTTGGTTTTCTTGATCTTTGTCAGGAGTTTCGCGTCTGATGTGTTCTCCCAAACCTTGAGCGGCAGCTTGCTCTGATTGCAGAAGCTTTTGAGCCATCTGATAGGCAATGCTTGATTTTTTGTCAGTAGATTTGGTTCCACTCTCTTGCTCTACCACCATTTGTCTCTCCTCAACTTTGTGTTCTTCAACAAACATTTCATTCATTCTATTAAACCTGCTATCATCTTCGTGTAGAAGTTGATTGGTTCTGTCGACATTGGTATCCTTTTTTTCTTTAAAAGTTGTAGGATCTTCTCCAACCATTCTATCAGCAAGAATCTCTTCTTGGCTTGCACCCTTTCGAGCAGTCGATCCTTTTTCTGACCCCTTCTGTTGAGCTGATCCCTTATTCCCACTATCCTTAGTATCTCTCGGAGAGAATACAGTAATATCAACTTTTCCTTTGGACTTGCTTCCTTCCTTGCCCTGTTCTTGGTTCTTCTCTGCAGATCTAGAAATTTCGCTTTTCGCGCTGCTTCTTGGCTTTGGCTCAGCAAGCGTTTCTGCTTTGAATGGACTTGTCGAAGATCTTATTTCAAGTAGAGCTCCGGGACTCTTGCCCTGCACCTTCTTCTTTGATGAAGATAAGTGAATTCCTTTTCTCTGCTGTGGGGTATGCTTCGAAGAAATGACACGACTCACGGATGGTTTACTCTTCGCATCATCGTTATCTTTGTCGTGTTTTTCTTTTTGAATATTTTCCGAGCCCTTCTTGTCAGTTTTTTTCTCGGTGCTTCGACCATGCTTTTTATCTTCATGAGCTTCATCTGTGCTTGTATGTTCTCCAGTTTTCTGCTTTCGTAAAGAGCCTCCAGTTTGCGAAGCTTCATGACCTGAACTTTGACTCGCACCCTTCTGAGAGCTCTGGCCTTTTTTGCTTGAGGCCGACTTATCCTCAGTCGCTTGTTTAGTCTTTCTTGATGGCGTGGTTTCATGCTCTTCATCCATTGATGAAGATCTCATTGATCTGGTGCTTCTTCTCTCCATTTTGTTTTTTTAATTTTTTCTTAGAGCAAATTTAAAAGTAAGAACTTTGGATCCTCCCGCGCATTCTGAAATTTGTTTAAGTGAAACTTCTGAACGACATTTCGATCAATGCAGCAACTATCACACACAACTATCCTTGACTTCATTTATGGTGCGTTAATATTGCCATACTTCAAAAAGAATGTTTATTTTTACTATTCGATTTGATATTAACAATGAATTTTCTGTTTCATTTGAGCATACAATGATCAGAATATGCATAGAGAAGAGTTATTTTGCTCGAGCTCTAATCTTTAAATTATGTTCTGGCTTGAATCAGCTATCAAATATATCTGTTGTACTTTGAATATTAACTGAATAGAAAACTTTCATATGGCTAATATTTTCATGTTTGCTTGAATTATGTGTAACCCCAATAAAATGATAGTATCTAAGCCCGTCTAGCTCAGTCGGTAGAGCGCTAGCCTTTTAAGCTAGTGGTCGTGGGTTCGAGCCCCACGGTGGGCGCTTTTTTTGATTTTTTACTGTTTTATGATAGAATCAAATCAAATTTTGATCGAAAAAGTAGTATTTAGGTTTTGATTTTCCTTCAAGGGTAATATACCCAGGCACAATAAAGACAATTTGTTAAAATTATTGTGATTATATCTTGTCATATCCAAGTTCCAATGAGGAATTCATAGATTAAGTCAGGTATTGATATTATTCATTCAACTATTTTTTTCCAGCCAAAAACGAATCTTGCATCTAATTCCATATGTAAGTTTGGAAAACTGTTCGTAGTTGGGCCATATTCAAATGGAAAAATTCTTTTACCAAGTAGGCAAGTCTCATCAAAAACAAAAACTCCCAACACGTATTTCTTTGTGAACACTTTTGTTTAACACAAGCACGATGAGTAATTCTGTATCTCATAGATGAATGGAAACAAATATTGTTTCCTATGTTAGAGTGAATTTATATTTTTCTAAACTCATGTCTATAAGTTTAGCTAAAGTATCCGGATGAATATTAAACTGTTTTGTATCAAAATTAATAGTACATAT
>ENA-UOTZ01002299-UOTZ01002299.1-compost-metagenome-genome-assembly--contig:-NODE-2299-length-10275-cov-17.367523_pt1 | contig 10275 bp, 8 predicted proteins | sample MGYA00238144_ERZ746983 | MGnify/ENA primary metagenome ERZ746983 (study PRJEB28759, sample SAMN06268863) | compost metagenome | isolation source: single cell | place: USA: California, Emeryville, Joint...
TATCAGTTCTGACAGCACTGAAATCGATTTCTTGATTATTCGATGGCAAGGTCTGTTTTTCAATAACCACTTTGTCTAGTTCTCTTTGAGTTTTACCCAATCCAATTACTTCAATGTTCTTTGGCTTCAGGTCATTTTGCAACGAAGTGACTCTCTGAATCAATTCATCATCAACTTTCTTCCAGAATTCACTAGGTTCCCACCTTTCGGGCCTGAGAATTTCTAAACCAGATTCAGTTGCTCTGACTTTGCACTCTCTTCCTATCCTTGGTCCTTTAAGGTTGTTATCACCTCTGGTATTCCTCATTTATTTCACGAGCTAAGTTTTAATTGTTAATTTAGCTTGAGATTTCGTTATTGATTAGGCAATATTCTAGAGCTCCCAAACTTTCAAATCCTGAATTGAATGACATTAAATTTGCAGAAAGAAGCATCAAAACTATATGTTTAGGATAAACCGATTAGTTGGATATAGGGGGTATTTAAGCTCATTCGAAAAAGATGCATTGGATTGAGAGTTACTTTCCTCAATAAATTTACTCGTACGTCAAATCTACTATTCTCCTTTGAACATAATTGCAACATTTCAAGCTTTTTCTACAAGAAAAATCTGAATTATTTGAACTTTTTTCATCCAACAAAAGGCTATAAATCCCATAAATACTTCTCAATGTAACATTACTTATCCTTCAAGCGAACGGATATTTGCTATATGCATCTAGTAGTTCAAAACTCAACAGCAGAATCAGCATTTATGGGAAGTATAACCCTTGACCTTCCAAATTAGGCGCTAGAAAGAGATGTTAAATTTAAGGTCAAATGAATGTATCATTCTTACCAAAAGGCAAAAACCAAGTTAAATAGTTTCTGCCAAAAACCTTTCTGTAATTTTCCAGGATACCTCGGTTATAGCCAAAGGTTTTATTACTCTTTTCGCAGAATTCCAAAGTCGTCTTAGCCTTCCATGTTAACCTTTAACATCACCAAGTAAAATTATTACAACCCTCACTGAATCAGAAAAATATTTTACCACATATGGAAGAAGAAGAAAGTCGTTATCAATCCTCCCATGACAATAGTCAAAATGTAAACCAAAAGGATCATGTAGCTGAGCATCACATGCATCTAATCCAATCCGTTTAATCAATGATTCCGGAGAACGGTACTTACATTGACATCAAAGAGAGCGTCAACGACTGCTTCAGTGAAGGTCACGGCAACAAACACGAGACTGAAACCTAGTCAGCGATTATCAAATAAGTGATCCAAATCCAACAAAACTCCATTACTTCCCCACCAAATCATATTCAAAAAGTATTTGTAATTGTAGAATCCAACACAATTGTTCACCCAAGGACAATGATGATCCATTTTTAAGATACATACTCCGCATTGCTTGCAATGATGCGTTCTTTCAGGCTAACACCAGTATATTGAGTTAGTTTTGAATTAATTTCACTAATCACAACCTTAAATTTTTGACAATGTGCACAAAATCGCTTGTTTTCTCTTCTCATAGCACTAATTTCAGCGATTTGATCAATTCTATCGGCTGTAAGAGCATCTGAGTTTGCATTAAGTCTTTCAAGTTGCTCCTTTAGGTCATTGCGATGTTCCAAAGCATCATCTTCATCATCCGTTGCCGAGGTCTTTGGGGTGTTTATTTCTCCTCTAGTGGAAATCTTTTTGAAAAGATCGTCAGCATCGTTGTGCTTTGAATTGTTAGAATCAGAATCATGATCTCTCGTTGAGCTTTGATCTCCATCGATGAGGAAATCAGTCTCTTGAGAAGGTCTCTCTTCACTTATCACAACAACAGGAATCTTTTTGTTCTCTCTCTGTCTTCTACTCAGCGATTTTTGTAAATTTTGTAAAATTCTTCGCTCGGTAATAATCGCTGCTTTAATGGACTCTTCAGCTTTTGTGTTCCAGTCCTGAATAGCGCAGAAAATTTGCTGTTTAGCACGATATTGCTAGCTTGAATAATATTTACTGAAGGGACGTAGCCTGGCTTAGTGCAGATAGTTCTGAAGGTTGAGACAGCGTACAAGATAAAGCCAATATGGCAAATCACGATGTAGATAAGACCTTTCTTTTGCATGGCGGAAAAGTCAGCGTATTCGAGTTGCACTTTGTCAACCATGCGGTTAGCGAAGCCTGTGACTGTCTGCATTGTGATGAACACGGATGGAGCAAGCGAGAGGGACTCATCGCTCGAGCTGGAGGAACTTTCGTAGGTGTTTGTCAGCAGTTTTACAATGTAAGTCTTGATTGTGTGGGTTAGTTTATTGAAGAAAGGATCATATTACCATCATGTATGTAAGATATATAAAGAGTGATAGATTGAAGAGGATAAACATGGGCAAGTTTGCCCAGATCTTCAGGATCCAGGGATCCTGACCTAATTTTACCATATTCGAGAGCTGTCTGAGGGTGAGTTTTTTATTCCCGACTTAATTTCAATTGTTTAGAGCTGTTTTTGCACTGCGTGATTTGCGTTGACAGACTCAAAAACGGCGAACGAATAATTTCAAAACCGATAACCTCAATACCTATCATAAGTATCTCAAGTACGGAGTATCCGACTCCTGTGAGAACACATGAGTTACAGCTATAGCAACTTGGGGGTAGCTATAGACGAATGTAGAAACAAGAGCGATCAGCAATCTAGAGAGATATAGGAAGATATCTTATATTATTGTTGTACGCCAATCTTTCATTTACTTGGGTTCTTTCCGGGCATGCAAATGAGTTGCGCTAAATGATTTTTCAATGAGATATCAAAATATTAGGATTTTTTTTAATGTCAACTCCATGCAGTTCTCTAAGAGATACTAAATCCTGAAAGAAAAATTAGGTTCACTAGCCAAACTAATTAGGAGTATTAATATTTGTCTTTGGCATCGAAATTATAAGTAAGAGAGATTGATTTGAGTCTACTCTCTTGCTTTGTTTTTTCCCTATTGAAAATCGCTGAATTAAAATATTAGCAACTCTCGTTTTAAGCTGCAATGAAAGAATACGAAATTATTACACATAGTTTCACATCTTCTTAATTTCTGGAATGTTGGAAATTACAGTTCATATATATATTGTGCAACTACAGTAAAGGTAGGATCTCATCAATACATTTAAAACACAAATAATTTCAAAATTTCATTCCAACAACAGCGTTAGTACTTCCCAAAAAAGTACTGATAGGCAGGGTATTAATTTATTAGAAAAATAATTACTGGTAATTTATCTAAAAAATTGAGCAAGCTTCTCCGCCTTTCAAGCAAGCCTCATTTCTTCTTTGCTGCTTTACAATCGATCCTCCAATCTCCTTCTTCTTAACCCTTCCTTTTCCTTTTCTATCATCAATCGGAGAGACCGAATACACGCTCGGATTTTTCAGTACCTCGCTGTCAAGCAGTGTATCCTTCCTCTTTTTAACGAAGCTAGCATCTTCTGAAAATCGGTAGTCAAGAGATTTCGCATCTCCAATCCACCCTAACGAATGCTGCAGTGATAGCGCATGTCGATCTTTATAATCAAGCACCGATGAATTTCCCAACTCGGAACTCCTAAGATGAATCTCACTATCTGGTTGGAGAATTGATTGCTCAGGTGCCTGATCTCCAAGTTGCATTGAAGAATCCGTTGAATACCTCACTTTATCAAATTCTTGGTTCGTCTCGGCTAGATAATGATTATATTGACCCGTTTTGACTTTCAAACTTCTCCGGTTGATATCAATTGCGTTTTTACTAGATACAAAACAATGAATGGGATTAACCATGCTTCTCTTTACCGTTGAACCATTTGCAACTTTAAATTCTCCAGAATATTTACCCGATTGATGAGTCCGGTCATTTCCTGCTGAATCTTATCGTGCAATTCAGAACGTGCTTCATATTTCATTTGGTAAATAGCTTGAGTTGTCTCCAGTTCTTGCTGATAGCAATATATTGTTCGTTCGTGGTCATCCAATTGGGTTTTAGCCTTAGCACTATCGTTAGTTCTGTCGGTAGAGGTGAGGTGAGGTACCTTTTGATCTAAGATGATCATGAGTTCAGCTAATTTGCTGAGTTTTGACTCAGATTCCGTTAATTCAAACTGTGCTTGCTTTAACCTTTGATATTTCTCTGAGATTAGAGACAGCTTCGCCTTTTCCTCCTGTAAATTCAGAATAAAATCTCGATTTTTGGGTTCAATTGTACTTCTTCATTCAATTTCTTCATAGCACAAGCATCACATTCTTTGTAATTTTTGCTGTTCTCGGTTGAGCAGTCTTCGCAGATGCAGCGGCCACACATTCGACTAAGAAATTTATGACACCTCCGATTCTGAAGTCATATACCAGGCTGATAATGGTTTTACAGGATTCTGCATCCTATTGCATATATAGCACTTCGTCTCACTGATTTCACCTGATTCATATAGACCTTTTGCAAGTAAGCTTTTGTTATCACACTCAGAGAGAAATACTTTTATCTCTATCAAATTCATGGTCTTCTGGGAAAAAATGCATGCTTATCATAATTTTGCTCTCTTTAATGTCTATCAGGATTGAATTTTGGTTAAGAGGTGTACCTTCTTTTGAATCATTTCGTATTGATTGTTTGCTCTTGGGTTCAATCACTAAGATCATTGTTACCCAAATTCAAATTCTCTATTTACTTCGGGAAGGAGATAGTTTCATCGCAGCTGTAAGATGAGATTCGTCACTGAATTTTCTCGCAACAGCTTTCTTTTGGGACTTATTCCCTTCAACAGTAAAGGTATAAGACCTTCCAATCATATGTGGGTCAAAGCTCGCCATAAGGTGAGAATAAATCCTGGATTAATAAAATTGCAGAGCAATATTCAAATCAATAGTATGCATGCGTTCTGATCTAATTAGAGGTTTCCATATTGAACGCAATTTGCAAGTCACAGCCACTAAACTCTAATTGAAGAAATTCCCTTCGAATATTTATCAAAAGCTCTTGAAAATGGAGTTGACATTTAGTTTGTTTTTTTTTTTGAAATATGATTGAAACTCGCAATACTGAAAAAATTTTCAGTATTTCATTGGAGCTTTTTGAATTTTGCCTCTTCGGAAAAATTTTTAAGCTGAAAATCTGGACCCTCGAGATCTCAAGTGCTTAATAATTAATAGTCTCAGCAAAGTTTCTTACCATTTAGACTAATTACGAATTCACTAAATCTATTCTCTAACTTTCCAACTTTTCAAGCAACGCGTTTGCAAGATTACTTTCATTGCATGTCGCTATCTCCATCCGACTTAGACCCTTAACATCTCATTCTAAGAGATAATTTGAGAAAATATTGTCATTCTGAATGAAATTTGGAATTCTCCAACGTTGTTGTTTGCTTATGACACGAAATCCATAACAAAGTTCTCGAAGCAAGACCTTATAAGCCAAATGTAAGACACTACTTTCAATAACGAAGGATTTCAAAACCAAAAAAAAAAAAGCGTTCAAATTGAATTCTGTCGGTATTTGATTACGATCTAACGATCTGATAATTAGCAATTAAGGTTATAAATCTGAGTATAAAGCGTTTTCACAATGAACATCCAGCTCAGTTCTGTTGACGATTTCACTGAGGACGGCTTCACCAAGGCATATGCTGACATATCCGACTTCTCTTTCGCTACTGATGATATCCTCTCAAATCTTGATTTTATGATCGCTAAACTCGAAGATATGAAAAGCTCGCTTACAATTGACAAGGTCTTAGCCTGCATAACCGATCCCAAAGCTAAACAAAAGGCAAAGTCAATGACAAGTATATTTATTATCGACTCTGCAAAAATAGTTTACGACAAATACATCAATCTTCTGAAGGATGCTTACAATAAGGTCGTCAAGCAGCTTCAACTTGCTCTCGATGACTTTAAGAAACTCGAAATCAAATACAACTTTCTCAGAGACAGCGGTCAGACAGGAGCAGCCCGTGGAAGAACTGTGGCAGAGATCAAAAAGCACTTGAAGTCAATGAATGAGAAGATTACTAAACCTATTAAGATTTCAAATTATGATGTTTACTCAGTGTGTGCAGACCCTGCGGCCAAAGCAAACAAGTTGAAGCCTCTCATTGAAGACCATTTAAATTCGTTGTTCATTAACTTGGAGGACTACCTCGCTGAAGCATAAATTGTTACAAAAACATGAATAGAAGAATCAAATTTATTCAGTAGCTTGCATATTCTTACATTTCATGCGCTCATTGACTGTTTCTTCCATGATAGTGGTTCTCTCTATAGAAGTTCCAAAAGATTTTTGAGTAATTTTTATGAAAAAGCATAAAACCCAAAAGCCATGAGAATTGGAAACTTTAACTTTGCTTTGAGGTGAATTGTTGCTTTATTGCTTTGGAATATCATGTTTGTTCTCAAATAGAAGTGATGTGTTGGTATGACAAACAGATTTTGAGCATCTGGATCATGAACTTTAGGAACTTACAATTTTTTCCAAATAATTCATTAATGAAATATTCTGTGACTTCGAAATGATAGACTGGCCTCGTTTTCAGTTGAGTAGGGTGATATTGATGAATCAGAAATTTGAAATTTAATGGAAAATAGATAATCAAATTTTCTAAGAGCTAAGAGGAAAGGCAATGGAAACAACTTCAAAGGAAGGATTCTTCAATCATAAATTCGTTTATAATACCATTGATTTTATCACGGTCTAGGGGTTTTGCACAGCATGTGTCCATTCCACTCGAAAGTGCTCGTTGCTTCTCCTGCACCTGAACGAAAGCCGTACATCCGATAATGGGAATGTTTGGTAATACTCCTGTGCTCATCATAGCTCTGAGTCGCTTGGTTGTTTCAAAGCCGTCAAGAATTGGCATGCTGCAATCCATAAAGACGAGCTTGTATTGTTGGCAATTTGGCGAACAAAGAGTCTCTTGCCTTTGGAGGATTTTCTTGATCGCTTGTTCTCCATTATAAGCTGAATCTGAGACGAATCCAAGTTTATCCAGAATAAGCTTGAGAGCAGTGATGTTAAATACATCATCATCAACTACGAGCACTTTTGAGCACTTGCATTTCTCGTCTCTTGGAGTGCGTAGTGCTTTTAAAGGATTAGACAGACTTCGCAAATCAGAAAGTTTTTCAAAGGTTTCCACACTCCTCAATAAGCGAGTCTTTATGAGATCAGCCCCATCAGAGAATTCATTCATTAGGGGAGTATAATTCGCTCGTTGATCTTCACTGATAAGTGCTGGTTTGTCAGCATCTTCTTTATCCACAATACTGAAGGAGAACACGGAGCCTTCATTTAAGGTTGAAGTCACATTAATTGATTGCCCTGGCTCAGACGAGCCAAGCATTTGAACCAGATTACTTGATATTACCAGTCCTAAGCCTACACCGTTGGAATTTATTGATATTCTAGCACCTAGGTCTATTTTTTCAAAGGCTTTGAAAAGCTTCTCTTGATCTTCTTCTGAGATTCCGATTCCTGTGTCTTCAACTTCCACCTGTAACATTTTGCTATATTTCGGATGGGGTAGCATCCTTACTCTCAGTTTGATTCCTCCCTCAAGTGTGAATTTAATAGCATTACTCAACAGATTCAGAATGATCTGTTTCAGTCGATGGTGATCTGTGTAAATTTGAGAGTTGGATGTTTCAATTTGGTATTCGACATCAAGAGACAACCCCTTGCTTTTTGCTTGGAGTCTGATGAGGTTTAGACATTCTTCTACAGTCTTCTTGACATCGGATTTTTCATAGATAAGTCTGAGTTTGTTAGCAGCCATCTGAGAAAAATCGAGGATGTCATTAATCAGAAAGAGAAGAAGTCGATTCGAGGCAAGAGATGGACGAAGCAAGCTGTCTCGAATATTTTCAGGGAGTTTAGGATCTTCAATAGCTGCTTGAATGAAATTAATACTGGCATTGAGTGGAGTACGGAGTTCATGCGACACAGAGGCAAGAAGGCGATTTTTATAGTTGTTATTGTCTTCAAGTATACTGATTCTACTTCTCTCTGTGATATCATGGAAAATGAGCGCTAAAGCGGGTTTTTCTCTAAAATAGAGAGGCATAATTCGGATCTCAAGAAAGCCATCACCATTGTTTCCTTCTTTTATGGATATTATTCTTCCGTGGCCTTCCTCAATGTGTTCATACTTGCCTGTGATTGATGCAATTGTGCTTGCTTGCTGCTCATTGAAAATGCCTTTTGATAACTGCTCATCCAGGCTCTCAACTGCCTTACTAAGGAACTCCCAAAGATCAGGTTCTCTCATTTCGGTTTCTGCTTGAGTATCCAAGATCTATTTCAGTACTCTAATAAGATCAATAAATAATGAGGGTTATTACTATTGGCTCTGTTGTGAGATTTCCATTGCTATTCTTTACGTCAATTTTAATCTTCTTGAGATTCCCATTAATAGGTTGATCTTCATTCCACCATTTATATTTCTTTTTTTCCCAATTCCGATACATTAAACCTTCTCTCAGCCCATAAATCAAAATTCCGTCAGTCGTAAGATCCAATATTTCTTTGAAAATTTGTGTTTCCTCATACAATTTCTGCTTCTCCAAGAATTTCTTTTTGGAGTCTCGATAAGACAAAAAATTTGAGAGCATGAAGTAAATCATAACTTCGAATAGAGTAAAGAGTACTCGCAGACGCTCTGTATCAGCAAAAGTCTTGAAAAACATGCAAAATACCACCGTGCCATATGCCACAATTTTTAAATACCATCTAGATATGGTATTCAAAACTGCGAGTGCTACAAGACTATTCCACCATCCAGAAATAAAACCAACTTTTGGATTCGTTGCACCGATGCTTTTGTGCCATGACGACCAAGCGAGGTAACCTGCGATCGATGTATTGATAAGGTCTAAACACCATCTAGCAGTTTTTGGGTGTTTTTCGAGCCTCTTCGACAATCTTCTGACAACTAAACCTATAATCAGGAGCACCCAAAAGAACACACACCATAAAACTCCGACAGCAATGGAGAGGTTTGAAAAGTTCGAGTCTTTGATGAATTCATATTGTGTGAAAGGCGTGAATGGAATCGCAGCCAAACCTAAAAAGGTATGCGTGTGAAACATTTTGGCTGTGTAGTCATCGATATTTTCATTGTACCCAAGGGTTTTCTTCGTATTTTTCATTGAGAAAAGAGAGTTCAAGCGCTTTATTTTAATTATTCTCTTAAAGGCTTTAATTAGAGGCTTTATTTTTGGGCTTCTGGATTTAATCGACGGAATTTTCTATTCTAATTAATTTGAAAAGAATGAAGGAAAATTTCTTATAAAATGTGTCGTCGATTAAACAATGGGTTTTTTGTATTGCATAGATTCGACGAGAGGAATCGTCAATTTATGTTTAAGACGCTGTGATAGATAGAACAGAATGGTATTAGTGAAAAAAAAGACTATAAAACTCAGAAAAGTTGAAACCATTTTTAATATTGAAAGAATTAACATTCAGTTGTTCAGTAGAGAATAAATGTATCAAAAAACTATGCAAGGGCTAACGGAAGCTCTACAGGAGCGCTTCTCTCTCTTTTAAGATAAAGAAGTTCGTCACAGCTTCCTCTCTGAATAAAAAGTAAAGGCAACTAGCTTTAATCAAATCTGATTTCAAATGGAAAATGAAGAGATCTTGCAAAAATTAATTAAAGTAAGCAAATTGCTTCTCTATTATTGGTAATGGTCAGTCCAAACCTTTTAAAAAACAGAATTATATATTTGGCTTGAAAATCTCTGAACGATTTTGTGTGATTCAACAAAAAAGTTATTCAATTCTTATCTCCATCTATAACTCTATATCGAGAGCCTGAGGAATACTTTACTAAAATTTTTTTCATCCGTATTTAAGTCTTCAGAAAAGACTGTTTGCTATAGTAATAGAAACTCTGATAAATATGTTCGACTATTTGAGAAGATGCATTTAAAGTTCATATATGGTGGTGAATATGAGTCAATACAAGAGCAAATTCTTGTGTAACTTTACTGTATTCAATACCTATTCTTTCTTTCTGATTTAGCTTTATTATAAAGATTTCCAAAAGTATGATATAAATAGTTCATTAAGATGCTATTTTCCGAAGCAATTCGAGAGATCGCTTAATTAGGGATATTTGTTTTAGTAAACTCTTCATGACATACATCTTCAAAGAGATTCTGACGTCGTCCTTCTTTTCATCAGGAGCAACTCAACGAAAGCTGTCACTTAACCGTGTTACAAATCAAAACAAGCGAGCATGAGGTGCGCTAAGAGCCTCAACCTTAGGATGTAGAGAGGTAGA
>ENA-UOTZ01002302-UOTZ01002302.1-compost-metagenome-genome-assembly--contig:-NODE-2302-length-10262-cov-3.624840_pt1 | contig 10262 bp, 6 predicted proteins | sample MGYA00238144_ERZ746983 | MGnify/ENA primary metagenome ERZ746983 (study PRJEB28759, sample SAMN06268863) | compost metagenome | isolation source: single cell | place: USA: California, Emeryville, Joint...
GACGTCCTTGGTACCTGCGAACTGTTCGAAGAGAGCCAAATTGGTGCTGAAAGATACAACTTTTTCAAGGGATGCCCAAATGTAGTTTTTCTTTTCAGGGAACTGAAGTGTTTAACCTTTCCATTAATAGAGCAAAACCGCCACCATCGTCGTCAGAGGAGGTGCCGAGCAATTTGTTAAGGAAGCTGAGAGATCATTGAACGACGCTATTATGATCGTCAGAAGAGCTGTTAAGGCAAACAAGATCGTTGCTGGTGCCGGCGCTGTTGAACTCGAGATCTCAAGATACCTTAGACAACACGCCAGAACCATCAGCGGAAAGCAACAACTCGTCGTCAACTCTTTCGCTAAGGCCCTTGAAGTTATCCCAAGAAACATTGCTGATAACGCTGGTTTGGACTCTTTGGAAATCCTTAATAAGCTTAGAAAGGAACATGCTAATGAACGTAATTTTGAGAATATCCGCAATGTTTTATTGACAAATTTATCAAGAAAAATGGTTCGGTGTCGACATCAACGGCCCATCAGGAATTGTCGATGCTTACGATGCTTTCATTTGGGAGCCATTGATCGTTAAAGTTAACGCTTTGTCATCTGCTTGCGAGGTATTTTTTTTCATTGAATGAGCAATGAATGAACTAATTTTCGAAAGGCCGCTTGCATTATCTTATCAATCGATGAGACCGTCAAGAACCCTAAGTCGGATCAAGACACTAAGATGAAGAAGCCTCCAATGATGCCTCCAATGAAGGGTGGCTTCCCAGGCTTGAAGAGAATGAAATAAATACAGAGTGATTGAAAAATCTTATCAATAAATTTGTCCTCTTTCATCTATGCGTGAATAAAACAAGTTGAGAAATGAATTACATGAATTAATGTGGTTTTATGTGAACCAGTTAGCATTGAAAAATTGAAAAATGTTCATGGGATATGAGAAGATTTGAAATCTAAATTATACTATGGCTCCCTTAGTTGAACTACACTGATAGAAAATCTAATTATTTTCCAATATCGCTCTGTCTCTGACTTCAAAGCCCCCAAAGACTCGTCCATTCAAATGCAAATACATAGGCTTTCTCAAATTTCGTGAGGGATTTTGTATTAACAGAATGCATTAAACGGAGGACATTAAATTAAAAAAATTCGTCAGCCACAGGATTTGAACCTGTGCGGGGAAACCCCATCAGATTTCGAGTCTAACTCCTTAACCACTCGGACAGACTGACTACTTGAAGTCACTCAGATTGACCTCAGCTATAACCTAATCTACCTCCACCCAAAAATTAAATAAACTCAGGTTCAATAGCATTTCTGAGGAGATCGCCGCCATTAAATCATCACTCTCACCAACTGCTTTCTCTGCTTCATTGTTTAAAGCCTTTCTTCCGCATCTAGGACGTTAACAGAGTTCATGGGAGAGAATAAGGCTCGGCTAGGACATATATAGAATTTTCGTGAATTCGTGAGTTAGTTAAAGTAAAAAATTTGATACCGATTTCATTCACCTGCTCTCAATTAAAAGTATTTCATCTCAATAATCAGCAAAAATAACCACTTAAATCGTTCATGTCCTACTCTTACCTCTTTAAATACATTATCATCGGCGACACAGGTAACTTGCTCATACATTCGAATCCGCGGAACAGCTAACATTTTGCAAAGGCGTTGGAAAATCATGCCTTTTGTTGCAATTCATCGATAAGCGCTTCCGTCAGAAGCATGAAGTAACCATTGGCGTCGAGTTCGGAGCCAGGATGATGAATATCGATGGCAAGAACATCAAACTTCAAATCTGGGACACTGTATACCGATAAGTCCTATTACATCTAATTATTATCTCTTAGGCCGGCCAAGAGTCGTTTAGATCGATCACCAGGTCTTATTATCGTGCAGCAGCCGGAGCATTGCTTGTTTATGATATCACCAGGTATGAATTTGATAGGTTTATTGAGTTTCTGATGGGAATTGTCTCAGACGAGAATCTTTTACCCATCTGAGCAGATGGATTGAAGAAGCGAAACAAAACGGAAACCCATACATGTCGTTCATATTAATCGGCAACAAATGCGACCTAGAAGCAGAGTAATCGAGCTGGTTGATCATTGTTACTAAATTACCATGGGAAAATTAGACGTGCTGTCTCTTACGAAGAAGGAGAGAAATTTGCGAAGGAGAACGGCTTGATCTTTTTGGAAACCTCAGCAAAGACGGCTTTCAACGTTGAAGAAGTAAGGTTCAGTTCACGTGGCCGCTTTTCTAATATATCTCTTGCTTTGAAAGTCTTTCATGAGGACAGCGCAGATGATCCATGAGAAAATCGAAAGAGGAGAAATCGATATCACTAATGAAGTAAGTGAATTAATCAAAATGACCTCGAATTCATTATTATACTTAGAATTTGGGAATTAAAGTCGGTGGAGAAGCCACAACTGGGAAAAAGCTCGTGCTTGACAAGAAATCTGACGACAAGAAGGAGGGTTGTAGTTGTTAAGTATAATTTTTCTTCCAATTTGAAGTTGAGATAAGTGATTCGCATTTGGTTATCAAATGCTCATTGACTATGCTTAATTATGATCTATATTGGTAAATAGTAGTCTGAGTTCAGATATCCCACAAATTCTCATATATCGCCCAGTCTCGTTCGTCTCGCTCGTTTTTTCTTGCAGATGCTCCTTGCATTTCGCACAAATTAATGCTTTGTGTGTGATTAATAAGGAAAAAATTAGTTGGATATTCCATATAATATTTAAACTGAATAAAGAAGATCTTAGATAGATGGTAGATACAACCGAAACAAAGACCAGCAATATCCCCAAGCCTACCGCCCCGATTACGCCTTTCCGAACGGCTGATGTAAGGGCTGAGCTGCTATTTACAGCAGGTCAGATCGGAATGGACCCAAAAACTGGACAGTTGGTGTCGGATGATGTCGTGGAACAAGCGAAGCAAGCCCTGAAGAACCTCGAAGCGGTTTTGAAAGAAGGAAAAAGCTCGTTACAGAGCGTGCTGAAATGCACGGTTTTCTTGACGGACATGGCTGATTTTACCAAGTGCAACGAGATCTACGCCGGTGTATTCACGAAACCCTATCCAGCAAGAAGCTGCGTCGGTATGAAGGAATTGCCAAAAGGCGCTAAATTCGAAATCGAGGCTATAGCCGTGATCGACCGCAGCTAGACGGGATTCAAATGAGAATAATGAGGGTTTCTTTTATATTACTTGAAAGCGTAATTTTCTATTCTCAAAGAAAGTAATAAACTCTATAAATAATGTTCATCGTTGCTTGTGAGTTGTACCGTTCTAATGCGATAACATTAAAGATCTCATTATTAGTTATGGGAACCTAAAAGATATCAATTAGAATTGAAGAAAGTGAATTGATTAAAAATCTTAAGATATAGGAAGTCAATTTAATGAAATGTTAGTGAAATTTTCATGAATTAAGATCTCATTAATTGGAAATTTATCTTTGGAATTAGATATATATTAATTTTTTTTAACAAAAAATTGAAGTTTATTGCTGGATTTAGTAAGTAAAGTAATGGTATTTCAATTTGTTATTCAAAAACCAGGATTAGGTAGAACGGGTGACTAATAAAATCTACATAATTTCATATGATGACTATAAATTTGTAAAAGGTAAAGGAGCTGAACTTCGTCAATGATAGATTGATTGATTCGAAATATATTAAAAGCGAGATAACAAAGATATATATTTTCGATAGTTTCTTCAATTGTTACCTTTAAATTCTTTCTTCTAAATAAATAACTTGATGAAGGAAATAGATTAAGAAAATTTTCAAATCTGTATTGTCTCAGTAATGCCATAAGGAATTTTAAAGATTTCTGAGTCACTAATTACTCATATCAAGTATATCAAGTATAAAATTAAAATACTTTGTTGTGCTAATCTTTTAAAATGTTAGTTCATATAGTGCTTAATAGTAGAATAAAGGATAATAAATTACAATTGCTCTATTTGAGCAAAGACTTCTTGAATGAGAAACTTTATACCTGAAACAAATCTATAGCTTTCTTTAGTTTTGGTTCAGAAATGTGATGATGGCTAGTAGATAGTTTAGCACATTTGTAATTCGTTTATCCAATCTAATTAGCCTCAATTAGTCATTGATCTGGCAACGACATTCATTTGCATTCAAGCATTGTATTCATGGTATGCAGTTCGCAGAGCCTATGACTGTGGCCAAGCAGTCACTCTGCTCAAACGTGGTATTGTTTTGCTATCACCTTTCATAATTTGATAGTGTCATTATCAGTTTTCTGGTTGGCTGCCAGAAGTATTTCATTGATGGCAATAATCCTCTAATTTCGAATCAACAAATTCAATTAAGGATATTTCTAGGCCGCGATTACATCAAACAGTCGGTTTGATGTCCAAACTTGGTTTTCTTGCAGCAACTGGTGGCCAAAGAATAGAAGAATTAGAGAATCCCACCAAAATGACTGAGAGTCTCAGGTTGGCGAATTTTGCTGTAAAGTCGCATTTGGAATCGTGCTTATCTAACTCTACAAAGACCATTTAGTTGGTCTCGACGACATATTTCTGATCGGAGAGTCAGATAAACCAGTCGAATTAAATTCAACACTTATGATCAGACCGCAGCCTGAATCTACTTAAACACCTAGCTAAATTATATTTCTCAAATAATCTTACCAAGAATGGTGCTATCATCAAAGAAATCAGGTTTTGTGCGTCCAACCTTGGAGAAATGCAAGGCAGCTCTCGGCAAATTCACCACAAAAAACAATGATGACGGAGAATATCTCAAAGAGCTAATAAAACTCTTTGATCCAATCCCGATGCCCGGCCCAGATGATTGGCTCAGTTGCTACAAAGAGCCTGGACAGACTTTTGAACAATTTTCAAGAGGGAAGTACTCAAAAGTCACAAGCAAGAAAAAAACGATCTATTTGCAACCGCTTGAAAAAACCATCACTGAAGAGATGATCAGCGCCTTTGAAAAATTCCTTGGAGCATATTTTCCTGGCATGATCGTTAAAGTCAGCCCTCCCATTTATTTAGAAGAAGAGAAGAGCATCACATGTCAAATAAATAGCGAGACCAATAAGAAGCAATACCGCGCGGAGGAAATTCTCGTCGATATTCTGAGTCCTAGAGCGGAGGCAGATGCATATTGTACAATTGGATGCACAATGACTGATCTTTGCTACGAAGTACCTGAGGAGTGGGGTATCTTAATTAAATGTTGAATCGCCTTTTAAACTGATTGTCAGTATTTGGACTCGCAGATCAAAAAAGAAGTACTGGAGTTTTCTCGTTTGCGCGTTATGATGAAAATTTTTTCCTTGAAGAACCCCTTGTTCCTATAGATCCTCAGGTTCTTATCTACAGAGCCTCAAAGGTATTTCTCTATCTCCATAGTGCTCGTTATCTAATTCCTAACTGCTAAGGTAATGGCTCATGAAATAGGACATATGTTTGGAATAGAACATTGTATCTATTTCCACTGTCTCATGAATGGATCGAATAATCTCGAGCAAGATATTGCAAGTCCAATGGAGTTTTGTCCGATTTGTATTCGCAAGCTTCAATCAAACATTGGATTTGATTTAGTGAAGAGATATGAAGGATTAGCAGCTTGCTTTAAAGAGCTGGGAGGAAAATTCTTAGATGATATTAAGTGGTATAAAAAAGCGCTGACTCTTGCCAAGGAGAGAGAAGCATAATATTTTTCATTTGATTGTTCTCCTGACTTAGTTGCTGCTATTGTTGATATCGATTAAGAAAAAAAGATATGAATATGCTGACTTGGAATCCCATTAGCAACTAAAATTTGACTGGAACATGTCTCCTCAAAAGATGTTCCTAGACTTTAAACTTTTGTTTTCAACTCCAATTAGTTACAATATTTGTTAATTATTATAGTCTTTCCTTTGCTTGCCAGTGAAACTCATTTTTTTTTTGAACGAACCAATGTTCTCTGAGATAAATTCGGAATTCAATTTCTAATTTTCCGCAATAAAATACACTAATACTGAAACAAACTCAACACGAAAAAAACCTTTGTTTGGCAAAAAAAAAGAATATTCAAACACATTAAACCATTCCTCTTGATGAATTATTCGAATTAAACTCCAATCTGTAATTGGAGATCAACGAGAATATAAAAGCTCTAGACTTCAAAACTACTTTTTCTCCCAGAATCCTTTCGATGAAAGTACTTCTTTTACCATCTGAAAAGTAACAGGTTTTGTACAGAAATCATCTACCCCAGCTGCTTTCGCTTCATCCAACTCAGATTGCTGAACAAACGCCGTGCACGCGATTATTTTCATCTCATTTATCTCGCTATCAGCAATCATCTTTCGAAGGAATCGAGCCGCTTCGAATCCATTCATAACAGGCATATTGCAATCAAGAAATACTGCCTGATACTGCGAGCATGAAGCAGATGGACATGGTAGACTCTGTCGTTTTCTTATCTTTTCGATAGCCAAAGCACCATTGAAGGCCCAATCGCATTTGATATCAAGCTTGTTGAGGTGTTGCTCGAGAGCCGTCAGGTTGAAAGGGTCATCATCAACGATTAAGACTTTTGGGCATGAGCATGATGAGTCAGTGGTAACTTGGATGTCATTTGCCTGGGTTTCTTTTGTAGAGATTAACTTGTCTTCGTTTAGTCGGGCTGGGTTCTGAGCGCAAATAGAATTTAAAGTGGCTCGCTTTAAGCGGCAAGAGTCAGCTATCGAAGGAAAAACATCTCTGTGGTGTGTTTCTGCGCTAGGAAGGTCGATATCTTCTTCTGAAAAACCAACAAGCGAGCCTTCTGCAGGAAGATTTTGTATTGGTGGCATTAGTATCTGTTGGTCTCCATGTTCGTAAATATCGAAATAAAAGGTGGATCCGACACCGCTTTTTGATTCGAATTGTATTGAGATTTTCTCCTCTTTGACTTCTTCTTTTTCATTCTCAGAGTTTAGCCTCTGGACAAGATTATTTGAAATAACTAAGCCTAGCCCAACGCCTGTTGAATTTAAAGTGATCTTGTCACCAAGCTCAATCTTCTCGAAAGCTTTGAAAAGTTTCTTCTGGCTTTCTTCATTGATTCCGATACCTGTATCTTCACATACAATCCTCACTCCTCTTCTTCTATGTCGCGCACTACTATCCCTTCTCTCACCAAGTGGGTTCTTCTTCTTCGTCTTCTTGCTTGTTATTGTTGTTATTGGTGCTACTGTTGATTCTTCTAGTCTAAGAAGCACATGTCCTTGGAAAGTGAACTTGACTGCATTGCTCAACAAATTCAGAAGGATTTGTCTCAACCGGTTATGATCAGTAAACAGCATAAATGCATTATTCTCGCTCCGGATTTCTTCTGATGGTAGTGATGATGATTGTGGGAGCATATTTTGGAATATGATATCAATTCCCTTCTTTCTTGCCTGAATTTCAAGTAACTCAACACATTCCTTCGCGGTCGAAACAACATCTCTTGACTCAAATACCAAGCGCAATTTGTTTTCTTGCATCTGAGAGAAATCAAGAATATCATTGATCAATGAAAGCAACAATCGGTTGCTTCTAAGAGCAGGAGTGAGCCATTTCTGTTTGACTTCATCAGGAACAGCAGGATCAGAAATCGCTTGTTCTGTGAAGTTGATGCTGCCGTTAAGAGGAGTTCTCAATTCATGAGAGACTGATGCTAGAAGACGGGATTTATAGTTATTATTATCTTGGGCAGCGATGAGAGCATCTCGATCTGTGGTATCATAGACAGTGGCAACGATAACATGCTGTTCCATGTAGAACGTCGGATTGAATTTTATATGATAATTCTTCGTCTTGATACTTGTATTGAGGTCGGCAACTCCATCTATATCTGTAAAAACTTCCGCTGAGACCGTCGCCTCTTCTCTTCTTTCGAATCTGGGAGAGAATAGATAGTTGAGGAGGAAAAAGAGAATGTATTTATCAGATTTGAATCAAAACCTGGCGCTGGATCTACTTTTTACTTCGATATTTACGAGAAAGAAGAACCTCCAAAACACGAAGAAGACGACGAGGTTATTTTGAATGCAAAACGAAGCGGGAAAAGGAAAAGTACTGATGCTGATATTTCAGAGGATGACGGGATTAGGATCAGCACTGCAGAACTACAGAGGAATCTCTTTTCATCCTTCAGAGATCGCCATCAGAAGTATCTCTTGACAGTATCTGCTTTCGACCCCATCATTGACTTGTCAAACTTGGCATTATATCGGGCATCGCAGTCCAAAACTGAGGATGAGATTCAGATCATTAGTTTTACGCCATGCTCATGCCCTAAAATCTTAATCGTTGATGATGACCCTTTCAACCTTACGGCTCTCGAACAGCATCTCAACAAACTCAATTTCAAATGCGATTGGGCCTTCAATGGCGCTTTGGCTATCGAGCAAATACGAAAACGACAGAGCTTACGATGCTCATCTACAAAGTGCTCTCAATATGAGGTAGTGTTTCTTGATTGTAATATGCCTGTCATGGACGGGTTCGAGACTGCTCGATTTCTTCGAAAGATGATTGCTGATGGCGAGATAAATGACATGAAAATAATCGCGTGCACGGCATTTGTTCAGCAGTCCGAGCTGGATGCAGTGAAAGAGGCTGGTATGGATGATTTTTGTACGAAGCCATTGACTTTCCAGATGGTGAAGGAGAAAGTATTATCTCCAGGGATATGGGAGAAAAAATAATGCTGATTATATTATCGTTTTTGTTATATATTAAATAATCTTATTCAGTATTAGTGTTGGATTCGTGAGATTTGAAATGAAAAGCAATGTGTTGACGAATTTAAGTAAGGCTAGAATTCACTTCGTTGAATTGTTTTACATTTTGCGGAGAATGTATGTTCGTGAGAAAATGATATTTTGATTCAACCCAAGAAAGTCCCTGATATCTTTGGCTTACAACATTATCTAAACACTTTTTCCATATAAAGATCAAAAAAGGAAACCCAAGAAGTATATCATCTGATTTAAGAAATTAAAGAGGATTTGAAATCTGTAGATTGCTGTACATGTTTGAAGACTGCACGATTAGAATACACTCAAGAAGGAAAAAAATAGGAAGCAGATTTTCATAGTCATCAGCACTTTATGGGAACTCTTGTTTGGATTTCAAACGTTCACAGCGAAAGACAATTTGTCATTCAGCAGTAAATGAAAGGACAACTTGCATCTATTCACCCAGCACTGAGATAGGGCTAGTCGATTGGAATCACATTTAACACATAATTTTTTTTGCAGCAAAGGAAGCCGATTTCAGATGTATGTCTGATAGGACACACCTCAAATCTTTTTTTCCAGAATAATTTAGTTTAACGGATAAACTCTCCAAGCATTTTTTAAAAGGCTAATGGAATTGAGAGACACAACACACCCAGTGTCCAGCAAATCTGCCATGATTATTACCTCCCAAAATAATTTTTTTTCTATTTGTTCCAAGTGATCAATTTCCTCGCTGATAACTACTGAATTAGGAATATTCAAGAGGGAGCCTACTTGCTAAATTACTGGATTAAATATCCAATTTATAACAATTTTTTCGAAGCAAAACTGGTTACTTGCTATGTTTGATTACTGGAAGAGTCAAACATTCAAAAATATAAATAAAAAACGCTGAATTGTTTGGAAATGGACCGCCTTCTTCGGTTTAAATCAAAAGCTCATCATGAAGCCTACATGGAGGATATGCCTCTTCAGCTCTCGAAGCGAGCGACCGTTATGGGGCTTTTTTTCATCATTTATTTGATTGGAGGGATCATTATCTATTTCACAGCTCCTGCCGTCGTGATTGCCGAATCAAGACTAGCATTTCTGATTAGAATCGCTCTCTGCGCGGCAGCTGTTCTGGCAATATGGCTAGTAAAATGGAAATCTCATCTTCTCAGCAAACGCATCAGATTGATTGTTCTGATAATTGACATAATGGCGATTCTAGCAGCATTTTCATACTTTCCGCTCTGCACGAATGTCGACGTCCAACAATTCGGAGGGTTAGGGCTTTTGATGTGGGGTTGGTCAAATAGCTCGTTGTTATTCTCAGTGGCAGTTTTATTGCATCATTGGTGGATTCGAGTGATTGGAATTTTCGCTCAGATGCTGTACTACTTGATATTTGCGATCATCTATCAGGATAATATAGTTCCATTTGTAGTGCTGGCAATCGAGGCGTGTGTTTTCTACGCTGCAACGGTCTATGTCGTGGAAAAGTACGACAGGAGGCACTTTATTGA
>ENA-UOTZ01002303-UOTZ01002303.1-compost-metagenome-genome-assembly--contig:-NODE-2303-length-10261-cov-3.699529_pt1 | contig 10261 bp, 10 predicted proteins | sample MGYA00238144_ERZ746983 | MGnify/ENA primary metagenome ERZ746983 (study PRJEB28759, sample SAMN06268863) | compost metagenome | isolation source: single cell | place: USA: California, Emeryville, Joint...
TGTGGAAGAATGAACCAAGAATTAACAGTCTTGTTGTGAATGTTGACAATTGGGTTTCATTTATGGACCGAGGCAGTTTCACGGTGTTCAAAGACATTGCTGACTACTTGAATATTCTCATTTCTTCGAATAAAATGAAAATTCAAGAGCTTGAACGCCAGAAACAGAAGCACGAAGAGCTTAAGCATGTTGGCAAAGCAAACATGGAGAAATACCTTCAACAGAAAAGTGCTGACAAAGACACGATAGTGACTCGGAAGAAATCAAAAGTCGAATACTCAATCAATAACGGATCGCTCAAATTGATGAAAGACGAGATCCCGTTTATTAATTTCAGATGGGAGGGTTTTGTAGCAACGAATCTGAGTTTCTTGGATGATAGCAATGATCACAGGATACGTATCAAGAGGATCGAAATTGAGAACCTATTTGAAGAAGATATCGATTATAAGATGATTTTGACACGTTACGAGGACAGCCAGAGCGATGATGATATGATTCAGTTTACAAATACTATGTTTTTCGCGCCCGGTATTGCGAATACAACGCACCGCTGGAAGATATACGAGCAATATGAGTTCAAGATTTCCCCAATGACAATCAAACTCACAGAAGAAGTGTATAAAAAATTTTATGAGTGGGCGTTCCAAGACGCGAAAAGGAAGAAGGTGAAGGATAAACAGAATCTGATCGTTCCGGATATCGGAAAGAGGAAAAAAGTAAGTTTCTGAGGTTTTCTGTTGAAACATCAATGATATATAATAGAAAAAATCAGAGACTGAGGAGACGGTCGGTAAAAAGCACGAATCCATTGAAAAGCCAGAGAAACAAGAGGTAACTTTCCTGAATAATTCACTTTAATAGCTGGAAAGATTGGCGCACTGCCGTCGTTTTATAAATATGTAAAGATTGGAGATGTGAAAGCGGAAGTGTCCTTTAAAACAGGTTCATTCTTCAAGGTAGTACAGCACTTTTGTTGATAAAATATTCTCTTTTTTGATAATAAACTAGAGAATGAATAATATCAAAATATCGATGAGTCCCTATGTGAAATACTCCAAGTTTTGGACGACGAAAAAAGTGAGTTTATTGGAAGTTTTTTTGGTCATCTTTGTTTTAGATGTTCGATAATTTCGAAAAGCATGTCATTAAACAAGCTGTTGCACAAGTCTTCTCGATTGTGGGGCAGAAGCTCGGAATTGCATCGAAAGAACTGTAAATAATATGCATGCTTGACTTCGCATAAAATTTGATTTAGCCAAGTTGTGGATGAAGCAAATGAGAAGGAGACCGAGAAGAAAAAGAAATTATTGCTGGGTGTTTAAAGAATTTTGAATTACTCAGCTTCATAAATGTGAGTCGAATTGGAGCAAATTGGGTTTTTGAGTAGTTAAGATCATAACCCTCCTAAATGTATAAAAAAGACTCCTGTTAATTGTTAAAATTAGTTTGTTGAATGTAAACACATAAAAAAATACTTATTCACATCAGAAATATGTTGTAGCATGTGTTTACTCGTCCATATTTCAAGAGTTTAATAGAAGGAGAGTTTAAGAGTGAATAATATGAGATTGAGTAGATTTAAATATTAGGAATGGAAAAACGTCATCCTTTCACAAATGATGGAGAGACTTTTAATTTACAGACTTTACATTGGTTAGCTTTTTCTTTAAATAAATCGATGGCACATACGAGTCACAAGAGGTTTATTTAATTTTCTAAAAGACACAATGTACTTCAATTTCAAGCACATCCTAATATTCTATCTTCGCTGAAAAGCACGTTCGAAGTTATCTTAAGCTCTTTCAATCAAATCTATTTATTTGGACATTCAGTCACTAAATATATTTCATTTTTATTATTTTTTTTTACGCGTACATATATATGTGTATATATAAGACAATATCATATCTCTGCAGCTGCTACGCATAATTTCATAAATCTCCCAAAATATCAAATGATGATTATATATGAAGTAGGATAGAATTAAGTGTTGGTGGAGATTTTACTTCACAGCCCTCAATAGATCTTCCCTCAAGAAGGCTCCCTTAAGATTTTCGTTTTTGCCCATGATTTCAAGTGGAATCATATTAAGCATGCCTTTCGTTCTCCAGATGTTTTGATTGAGGTTGTTCACGAAAGGTGTCCAAATAAACAAGAATACAAACGCCGAGAAGACGAAGAAGACTGCATATTTAACCTTCTCAGTCATCATGTTGTATTCTACAAACTGTGAAAAATCTGTTATATACTGAGTGTTTAAGGCTTTCATCACAGGATCCATGTACTGGATTGCATTCGCTTAATTAGCAGATTAGGCAAGACCATTGAAGATAATTTTACTGATTTGCAGATAATCATTTCCGTTTACTACATCAGAGCAGTCTGAAGTGCTGGTCATTGTCTGGAAGTACTTGCTATTGGTGTCTCTGTCTTGCTCAATAGCGTAAATGACTCCTTGTTTCATTCCTTTCTTCAAGAGACCGTTTGCAATTTCTTGACAAGTTGCTAATAATAACATCATTAAATTTTTTTTTCAAAATTCTGTGGATACAGGCATTGGACCCTGAAAAGAAAGTGGTGCAAGTGTCATTCAAGTTATAAGTATTCCACAAACTCAAAAAATCATTAAATTGACTTGGATAAGACTCCGTTAACATGCTAAAGAGAACTCCTTCGTTTGTGTAGACAAGGGAGGTGTAGTTCTCTCTCACATTAATAGTACCTAATCAAAATAATTAACGAAAGCGAAAAGAAAGGATGATTTACTATTAGCGTCGTAGATGCGAGCATTTGTGGCGAGTTCTTCTTGATTAAAGACATGAACAAATTTCATGTTAGATGTTCTCATGGCCAAGAGTTGAAGTATTTCGTAGCTTTGTCTCACGTTTCTGATGTAAACGACTTCAATCACGTAATCAGCTATAAAGTAGCCCATAAACAGCACACCCACAAACAAAAATTGGAAAACGATCCTCCATTTGTTGCTATCTTTTGAGTTGAGCAGCTTCATAGACCGTTCAGCAAGAGCATCAGCCTCGGCTTCTTCGTTTTGCTGCTGTTGCCTTTCAGCCTCTCTTTCCTTTCTAGCTATTATTGCCTTTTGTTCCTGAACCATATCTGCCTGAGAGTTAATCATTATATTCTGATGGTCGCTGGCATTCATATTGATCTGTCCAGTCTCATTTGCATTTTTATTTTTGGGACGATCTGACTTTGTCATATTGCGTTCTGACTTGGTCATATTACGCTCTGACTTGGTCATATTCACAGATGGAATGCCTAAATTTCTATTGGCACTAACCAACATCTGATTTGCTGGACTTCCGACGGTTTGACCAGGCTTGTATGCCTTCATTCTACCTTCGATACCTTCTCCTTCGGTGTTTATGGTAGCATTTACATTGTTGGTCATGGATTCGTCATGACTATTCCCTACATAGCTCGTGTTTACGTTATTACGCGAGCTATTAACTTCATTTTCTTCCTCCCCTTCGTCCTCCTCCTCTGATCTATTAAGCGCTTCTTCATCTTCTTCGCGACTTTTCTCAAAAGAATTGTCCCTTTTCTCGGTTCTTTCTTCTAAGTTATTCGCCATGAACCTTTCGCATTTGTTTGCAAGTTCATTGATATCTGAAATTGGTATATAACCAAAGAGTGAGAGCACCTTGTTATTGGTTCTTTGAACAGAGAACACGATAGGAATGAGAAGGAACTCGAAGAACAGTAAGCATGCGATTCCACAGGCCATCATAACAGCGAAATCGATGTTAAATGTATTCAGATCGTCGTAATAGAAGTTGTAGTAATTCAGCGAATCGTTCTCAGCACCAGTTCTCAAGTTACCAAGACCATTCGTCATAACGAAATAAAAGTTCTTCACAGTCGATTCAACTTCGGTGGAGCCTGCAAAACTTGCCAGGGATGAGTTACGCACAGACGAAGCTGATGTAATCAATTGGAACATAGCATCGTTGAAGGAAGTAGGAGTAACTTGCGTTGTACTACCTTGCAACAGCGAGGAAATATCATACACAGCTGTATTGTTTAAGCCGGACCTGGCCTCCATATTTATACTCGATTGGATGACGGCGAATTGGATTGTTTGCAGGTTATTGATGAGAGTGATAAGACTGTTCTTTATCGTGGTCTCAGTCGCGTTAGTCAAGCTCGAGTCCAAGATGCCACTAGATATGACAAATTTTGTGAGGGGGAGGTTTAGACAATTTTGAATTACGTTGCAAGAAGATTGAGCTGTCGAACTTGATACAGCATGTCAGCCATTACATCAGTACGATTATAAGCTGTATAGATAGCGTTCATGCCTTCTTCTATCGCGTCTCTTTGAAGGAATCGGTAAGCTAACTCAACAGCTAATTGTTTTTAAGTTGAGCAAATTGATAGAATCCTTTGTTACATGCGATAGTAATGCAGATCAAGAAAAGCAATAAAACAGCTCTTCTCAGGCATTTGATAGTTTTTGGCACGTTCTTCTCAGAGATAACTGCCTTTGATTCTTTTATCGCACGGAATTCATCATTCACTGTGCCAGCAGAAATGGATGATTCTTTATCACTTTGATTCAGAGATTCATTCATATTTTCTTGCTTTTCGTCAGGATCTATTAAGTGAAAAGAAATAAATAAACCTACATCATGATAAAGACTCACTAGCTTCAGCTTCAGTTAGAATTTTTTTGTCTTTTTCATGTTCTTCTTCTTGTTCTTTCACGTTGCTCTTCTCTTTTTTAATCTCTTCAGCATCAGTTACTTCGACAAATTTAAGGACTTTGATGATTGTTTCGTCATATTTCTCGTCTTGTACAAGCATCGCCCTAATCTTAGCTTTTCGGTATCTGTGAGCTCTTTTGCTAAATAAGAATAATTAGTCTCTCTTAAATTTAATTTTGAAAGTTACTCTCCCTTCTGCATCTCTGAATCTTCTTCATCTTGCTCTGATTCCGCATTATTATTATAATCGCTTTCGTTGTCAGTATGAACGTTCCCTAGCATGTAATCCGAATGAAGATTTGAGGTGTCTATATGGAGAATAGCTCCTCCTGTTCCAGTTAATTCTTCAGGGTTCACCGTAGCGAGCTCTGGAAGGATGGCATCAATGTCCAGATCATTGTTTTTTGTATTTCTTCCCCAGATTAAGCTTGCAGGGATACCAAATGACTGATAGCAGCTTTCAGTAATACCATAAACCAAATTCTCTCCCTCTCCAGCGCCGTAGATCAGATAATGGACCCGTTCCTCAGCGTCAGCCTCGTTCTTCGAAAAGGCACCTTCAGTTTCGATATCCTTTAAGAAACCAACAATTTTAATCCCATCGTCAAGATTAGGCAAAATTTTGATCATGAGGGTCGAAGGGACTAGATAGCCGGCTTTGTTGATAGGAAACACTAGTCTTTCTTTCCCTAGGACTCGAGCAACAGAGGTTTCGAAGTAGTTAAACATAAAAGCGTTATGTTTGTCACCCAAAACCTTGGGCATAATCTCAGAGATATTATGACCAATGAGTTCGAATTTTGACATTCCCAAAACCCGTGTAACTTCGTTATTACAGTTCTTTACGATACCCATCTCGTTGTAGTTGCCTGAACAAGTAATGATGCATGTGTTAGAGTTTTCTCCGTATTTCAATCTGTCGTTATCCACAAATTGCTTACTCATCATGGAGTTCTTATCGACATATTCAGCCTTCTCGAGGATTCTTTGTCCTTCTTGGTCATCATTAACGATATCTTTGAGGAAATTGCCGTAGATATGCAGACATTTGATATGATTAGGATTAATCTCATTCAAAACCCTGAATTGGTCTTTTGTGGCTTCAACTTGGTTAGTGATTTTACTTCCAAGGCTCTGAAGTTTGTGGATATCAGGAGTGTCTTCGAGGAGCTCGCGCCAGAAATCAAGATGGAAATTGACGGATTTTTCGACGTTGTTCTGGAATATCACGAACTTATTCTGGAAATGGACGATGATATTAACGTCCAAGCCTTTGGTTTCGGTATTGCGAATATCGTTCTCGATCATCTCCTCCTCAATGATGCTTTTATATCTCTGAATCGAGAATTCTTCTTGGACATTTGGTTTATGTTCTTCGGTGATCATCATTTCGAATAGAGCTTTATATTTATTTTTCAACTTCTCGTGCTGGATGTAAGCGTAAAGCATATGCAACCGGCCGCTCTTCGGGAAACGTTCAAGAGCGTCAATCATGAGATCTCTCACATACATGTACCAAAGCCGAGTCTTCTCATTGACATCCTCTTCTTTGTTCAAGTCGCGTGCCAGGAGATAGCAAACGCTGTCCTCTTTTTTGACGTTACCATAACGGAAATGAAGTTTCAAGATTCCTTCCAGGAGGATTCTAGATTGGGGTTTCTCTAAATGAAAAGAAGATTGGTCGGTCATCAAGGAGTATAACGGTTGAAAGAATTTACCTCTGTTCTCTATTAACGTGGTGAGAACGTTGATATAGTATTCAATGTCTGTATCTCTCTTGAGAGATTTTATGTCTTTTCTCATAACATTCATCTTCTTCCACTGAGTGATTCTATAGTAGGCCATTCCGACGAATGGAGCCCCAACGAGGACGAACAAGAGTCCAGTATCGTCAGCATTGCCAAAATCCAAGAACTATTGGTGTTATTAGAAAAGCAAAATGAAAGGACGGTTACAGCATGAAAATTTGAACCCACTGTGGCCCAGAAGACCATACTCTCACAAAAAATCACATAGTTGTAAACAGATCTGTTGTAGTAAGGCGGACTATTGTAACGGAGAAGAAGGAGAATGACGTAGACTGCGAGTACAATCGCAATGAAGTATTTGGTAAAGTTTGCCTGAGGGAAGAGAAAACAAACTTAGTCAATAGATAGGAGGAATATTAGATTACGTAATAGTCCAAGACGAAATACAAGGGAATCCCAATCTTCATTGCAAGCTTGAAGAGGTCGATCCTTGTTTGAGGAGAAGCGAAAGGGATTTGAGAGCTAGGATTCAAGTCGATGAATAGGGTAGAAAACAGCAAGCTCATCCCTAAGAAGAAGAGGAGCCCGACTACAGCGATCGTGAGGTGCAGGAAATAGATTCCGCTGTAGCAAGTCATTCCTTTATGGACTCCATCATCGTCTTTACAGTAGAGAGCGGTGAAAAAGACGTCGAAGAAGGGAATCCCGAGGATGGTATTGCTCAGGAGGATGTAGAAGCTCACCAACTTGAATGTGTAAGTCAAGAAAGTTGAAGATTTTTTCTTGTTGTGGGCCAATCGGATCGCAAGGATCAAAAGAATGAAGAAAAGCAAAATTTGGAGGCCAAACGCTATGTATAACGTTGTGACGAAGAAGACTTCATTCCCTGTATTAAGTAAGGCGTCAAACTAGGAATATTAATGAGTCAGTATGAAATGGATGGCCACTAATTACCTGAAGATATTTAATAGCGTCTCTAAAGATGGTGGCAGTTTCGCTTTTCCATAGGAAAGCGAAGTTGGAGTGAACAGAGAACCAGAGGAACTGAACTGTTTCTATCGTTATCAGGAGCTTATAGAGTAGAGAAGAAGTTATTTGGGATTGAAGTAGCTCGTGCATTAGAGTATATGTCTATAGGCATTATAATTCATAAAGAATTGAGCAGATATGAGTTACATGTCTCTTGACCCCAGACTCGAACCTCTCCCACACGGTCTCATCGTACAAATTTTTTCGGTTCTTCAAAAGCATGTTTCAGGTGCCAATTTGAAGAGGAAAAAACTTAAAATTATAATTCTTAAATAAAGCAACTTTAAAATAAAACGCTCAGAGCATTAATCATAAATACACAAAGAACCCTCATTAAGACCCGGAAGCTTTTTAAATTTTGATTAACTGCAGTTTAATTACAAAAAAACCCTATTGTTGCTTTTATCCATAGAAGTTACAGACAATTGTTGAAATTCTCGCAACAGAGTGATTTTCGGGTTTTTCAAACACTTCGCTATTTATTCATTGGTTTAGTTATTTTCAGTTTGATAAATTGCTAATGTGGCAGAAATTTGAATTGGTACTTTTCGACTTGTTACATTCTGTCAGGCTTTGATTTTATGCGCGACTGCACTCTTCTAAAAAGTTTATGAAGCCTTTGATTGGAGTTTTAAGTTGGCAGCTGGCACTCGTGAACTTTGGAGGAAAAAGAGTTGACTCCATCACTTCCTGAGAAGTAATTGATACCAGCCAATCTTTCAGCTTATTTTGCCGCTAATAACACATCACCAACCCTCAACTCGACAGCTCACACGTCAAAAATAAAATCAACATTTTTTTTTTTCAAATGTAGAAATAATGAACCCATCCAGCCGACCTCATGGATCCAATCATACCACCATTGGTCTCGGCATTGAAAACATAAATTGGTCTGCTTCGTTACATTTTCAAGGGAGTAGCTTTAAGCTTTGTCTAGATTCATTTGTCCTCAAAGAAGGTAAGTAAGGGTATTGACTGCTTATTGAAATCATAGATATTTCATAGTTTCTTTCTGACATGACATTCCTTGAGTGTTGGAAACTCAGGAACGTTGATCATCCAATTTCATGGCGTTACACATAATAATTCAAATTTTGAAAAATTGAATTTCGTGCAGTGAGAGATTTGTATGAGTTGTTCAGAAGCTTTCATTCATTTTTCAAGCAAAACTTATGAGGTACAATTGATTTATTTTTAATCTTCTTCTCTTCCAGTAATAGTTCTTTCTGAAAGGACCGTGAATAATATTACTAAGTCTAATTTAAAGAAGCTTGTAAAAGCCAAGAGTGAGTGAAATTTAAAAGAATTTTGTGAATTGAGTCTCAAACTCGCACAAGAAAATTTTTTTTAACCGTCTTTCGATCGAAGAGGCTGAAGGAGAAACCACTTTACCTGTATATATATTGAACAATTTTCGTTTGGATTTTATGGACGGTAGTTCTCAGATAAAAATTACTTCTCAAAAAGGCTCTCCATCTCCCTCTGAATCTTTAACGACTTACAAATTTTCCCATATATGTTTGCAATTAATTAATTTGTGAGTTTTATCAATAGAATCTAATTCAAAACTAACTGAAATGAAAGCTGATAATTCACAAAAAACTTTGGGAACAATGACTACTACTACCACCCCATAGTTAATTACCTATTTTAAAATTCAAGGTGTAATTTATATTGTTATTAATGTATTCGTAAAAAAGCTTGAGTGATAGTTTGTCTAGCTGTTTGCTACTCATTTATTCGTCGTAATTTCTCCTAATTTCAATCTATATTGATCATTCCCGTTTCTACCTGAAAATAACTTGAATTTAGTACTCAAAGTTATCAGCTTCTTTTTAGAGCTTTCCTGAATCTTCGAATCAGTCAGAGCACATCTAATATTTCTTACCCCATCCTGAAAAAATCAATTCTTTGAAATATTGAACCAATCAGATTAAGGCTCCTAAAATCAGAAAAGATAAATTAGAAAATGGAAGCAGATAAAGCAAAATGGCTTTTAACTCCAGAAGAGGTGAAAGAGATTGATCTCAACTCCTGCATCAATATAAGCGTCGGTATTCAGAAACTTCTCGCGCTACTAATCATAATAACTCACGGTAATAAGGTGTTATGGGTCATATTGACAGCGGCAAAACATCGTTATGCCGAGCGCTGACCACAATCGCTTCGACAGCTGCTCTAGATAAGCACCCTCAGAGCAAAGAAAGAGGAATCACCCTCGATTTAGGGTTCTCAGCGTTTTTTACAAAATTTCCTTCTGCGAGATTCTCCTCTGTGCCCCTCAAATACGTCCAATTTACCCTAGTCGACTGTCCTGGACACGCTTCACTGATAAAAACAATCATCGGAGGTGCATCAATCATCGACATGATGATTCTTGTAATCGATGTGACGAAAGGCATTCAGACACAAACTTCGGAGTGTTTGGTTATCGGTAAGAACATATCGCAAACCTCATAGCATTTACTTCAACTGTTTTGTCAAGGTGAGATTATGATGCCAAAGCTCATTGTGATTCTGAATAAGGTCGATATGCTTCCGAAAGAAAACCGAGGAGAAATAATAATGAAGAAAATTGAAGCTTTTAGGAAAGTTTTCGAGAAGACTAAATTCGGAGGTAGCGTGCAGATCGTTCCGGTTGCTGCTGCTGTTGGAGCTGATGAGCAAGGAAAAGAAACGATGTCCACACCTTGTGGTTTAAACATTTGGATCTTTGCCATTACTGTTTGATGCCCTATGCAATTGAAGCAAGAA
>ENA-UOTZ01002304-UOTZ01002304.1-compost-metagenome-genome-assembly--contig:-NODE-2304-length-10259-cov-23.708309_pt1 | contig 10259 bp, 14 predicted proteins | sample MGYA00238144_ERZ746983 | MGnify/ENA primary metagenome ERZ746983 (study PRJEB28759, sample SAMN06268863) | compost metagenome | isolation source: single cell | place: USA: California, Emeryville, Joint...
CTTGGCGGCTTCCTTCTTTGGTTCTTCCTTCTTAGCTTCAGTCTTGCCAGCATCGCCACCAGCGCTACCACCTGTAATCAAAACGAACATTATCATCTGATGCTGAAATTGGATTTTCATACCGAAAGACATGGTGCCGAGTTTCTTGGTTCCTTCAGCGACGAGCTACAATGGCGATGAGTACAGAAGAGAGCAAACACATTACTTCGTGGATCTTCTTTCCTTTAAGGGCGTTCACGACCTTTTCGAGTTCAGCCTTATCAACTTTGCCACCAGCACCAGTGATAACACCTTCAACATCGCTTGGGCCTGTAAATTTAAGTTAGCGCCTTGAACGATTGGAGCGTTAGAGTACTTGGGTCGGCCTTTCCACCGAGGACGAGGAGCAAATAGGCAGCAAGATATCTCATTTATTGGATTTTAGAATGCTATGAAAGATTGATAACTCAAATAAAGTTTTATAAACTAATTTCGCAAATCTCATAAATAGCAAACCTGAATGCATTCATAAAGCTAAACTTTACCCTTTGAAAATATTTTAGATTCTTTTCTTAATTGTCATCAAGCAAATTTGCCTCAAATCCTCTTCATTAGTTCACCCCAAAAGTACATTTTTCAATGCAAACAATGAGAATGTTATCATAATTCAGTCGAATGTAAATCTTTTTCATTTTCTTAACATTATACTCAAAGACCAAGGGCAGAACGAATAAACTGGTAATGGTCAAATGTATTTATTTATTTCAAAATTTAAGCTTTAATGAAATCCTCCAAAAACTTATTATCCTTAATTCTACTATCATTCAGCAGAATTTGGAGGTACATCTTCAGAGCAACTTTACGATACTCAATGACTCTCGTATCCCTTTTTGAAATCATGAAGCTGAGGTCTCCTTTATATGGCAGTGCAGGTAGAGAAACCGCGTCTTTCTTGTAGAAATCTCTCAACTATTCGAGTGGTTTTTTTGTAGTTAGAGCTACAAAAGGCAGAAAATGATTACGTTTTCGTCAAGAGTTTTAAATTCAGAGTATCTCTTTGCGAATTCCGCGACTTGATTGGAAACAACTTCCCTTATTTTAAATTTATAATACTATATAGAAGATTAAGGGTATAGGGATAATTAGGGGATATTAGGAATTACAGTGTCTTTCTTCGTGCCTTGGAAAAATGCTGAGACAGCCTCGACAATGTAGAATTTATCCTCTTTGGCTTTCTTCGGACTCGCGGTCTCTTCGTCATCGTATTTTCCTACCATCGAGCTCCTATTAAGAGAAATAATAAAGGCTATGTTTCCTCGACAGGGTTTCTTACGTCATCATCAGAGAGTTGTTAAGGGATGCTGAAGGAGAGTTGCCTTGACTCATATGGGAGTCGTCCTTTGTGGTTGGCTTGAACTGCTCCTTATCGATGAATATGTTGATCTCAGTTCCAGTTCTCCTCTTGCTCTCAAGCTTTTGGAGAGGCTAAATGATGAATATATGAATTAGGCACCTTGTTTGATGAAGGTATCAGAATTACCACTCCGAAAATTGGCAACTCGCTTTGAGGAGTCAAAAATTGAGCGAATTTTGGGTTGAACAGCTCGTTTTTCAGGCAAATATTCAAAAATTTATCGAATATCGCTGCTCGCTCTCTTAGCTCTTTCTCATCGTCGTCTCCTTTCCTGGATGGGATCAGAAACTTGAATAAAATATTGAACTTTACTTCGTTCTGACTGGCCTTTCTGGGAAGTTTATCGCAGGGTATTTCTTCGACATCTACAGAGAAAACAATTTAATTAGCTTCAAGCAAGCTTTTCTTGCTGCGAACTTACCTCTTTCATGAAGTATCCGAACTCTGACAGGCTACGCTTCGCGGTGAACTTCTGTCGGTTGATATCGAATTCAATCACATACATCTACAGATTAGAAGATTATCTGACGGTTCAACTATAAGAGAGTTTACTATGGTATTTCTCTCCCCCCTTAGAGTGTTCTCCCACCCAGTGACTTCGATTTTCTGCATTTTTCGTAGGTTTTCTTGGAAATAGGCTCCAGTTCCTATCGCCGCCTTGCTCTCCTCAGCAGCAGAGACTTTCCTTCCGGGCTTTGAAACTTTCTTATCCGTAGTTTTCTTCTGTTCTGAAGGGGTATCCTTCAGGACAGGCTCATCTGGCTTGGCCCCTTGATTGCCGGTGTATACCAAATTTTGGCTTGTCTCCGAATTGGAAAGGTTAGGTTTCTGCATAAGAATGATTAGTCAGTGTGAAGGGGAAATTGATCAGGATTTACGTATTCAGCTAAGGTAGCATATGAAGGGCGTCGAGCACCTGAAAGTAGTCGTAAGGCTTTCTCATCGAGCTTCACATCGACTTCTCCTGTTTGAGCGACCGCCATAAAGGAGTCATTGACATCCGGTTCAGCGGGAGCAAAATCCTCTGAGAATAGGAAACCCACGACAACTGAGAGGAAAAAACAAACGCGATAAGATTATTAAAACAATTAGTCATACCCAGAACCGCATTGGCGCCTAGATAAACAAACCAAACTGGCTCCATATCGAAATCTGTGAATTCACTATCGTGTTCCTGTGAGAAAAAAAATGATGATGATGTCATGTGCAGTTATCCAAGTAATGCTACTTCATGTAAATCGTTCATTACGATTATAGCTGCATGGCTGAACAGAGCAATCACCCAGGCCACTCTTAAGTAAATTGTTGTCGCTCCAAGTTTTTTGTATTCCAGTCGTAAAAAATACAGATTGACGATCCAAATAATGGAATCCAGAGCCCATACCTATTACATTAGTCATGCAAACAAAAGGATTCGACTTTACTAATTCGATCTCAACAGCGAGCGTTTTGTCTTGGTTTCTTATTGGATAGCCGATCATAAATGCTATTATTCAGAATGAGCAACGCAAGCGCGAATATAATCAAGCGGTACTTAAGGCCAGTATGACGAGAGCAACCGAGAGAAATAATTTGAGAGTATGTCTGAAGGTGTAATTGCTGGTAAGGAATGCGGTTAGTCTTTGAGCATTTTGATATGATTGATATCCAAGCAATATAAACGCGGCTAATGGCAATAATGCTATTAAAGCCTCTCCAGCGCAGAATAACTCAGATTTGGAGTCCTAAAATGACTGTCAGCTGAGGTGTTTTCGAATGATAAATGTACGCAAAATGTCACAGGCATCTTATTTTAGGTGTCGTGATAATTTTTTTAGGATTGGACTTTTAGATTTGATTTTTTAAAAGGACTCCTGAAGCAACAGCGATGGGATATTATTACTACCTTGGCAGGGTATCTTATGTAATAATGGGAAAGGCTCGTTGATTTGATAGTATGCGATCATATTTGATATGGTAAGGAGATAGAATTTTTTTAATGATTGAGAGCTGACTGAGAATTACTGCTGCTTTGATCTAATAGTGTACCGATACGGCTATTGCGAATTGTGAGAGAAGGATACTAGAGCGATGAGAATGAAAAAAAAAATTCCGACTCATTATGCAGCAGCGTATGGAGTAAAATTGCGTTGAAATTAATGAATGTTTGGAATTAGCAGAGGTTGATTCTCTTATCTTGATGCATTTGCTTGTTGAGAAAATTAATGTTGTAGAGCGGAGTCGCAGTCTTAGAAGGATCTGGGAGCTGAGTCTAATACTGCGAATTTACAACTCGAAAAATGTAACAAAATACATAGACTGACCATCTTGAATGCAATTACTAAATATATCTGTTTTTCAATTGAGTAATATGATCTAGTTTTAAAAGAAGGAAAATTAATAAAATATTCTTTTTGTTTCACTACAGATTGCTGTAGTATATCCATTTGCTATTGTAGGTGCTAACTCATTGTAATCGAAGATGTTATTAATTTATCATATGTTTAGTGTATGAAGGAAATCTCTGATTTTGTTCAAAGGAAAACTATTTTAAAACTTCATTATCATTTGTTTTAGGCTGCTTGATGAGTATAATTCATATTCAGAGTATTACCAAAACCAAAAGTGATTGCTGACATGATAATTACCTGAACGATATCTATCTTCCTTAAAACAGTAATAACGAGCTGCATAATTCATACCGTCACCAGCAAAACAATCATCCTGGTTCATACCAAACTAGTACCAGTTACAAACTTACAAGCTTTCTCACTATTATTAGCACAGGTTTTACCAGAACAAATTTTGAATTTGAGTAGCAGATAAGAGATAAAAATTCGAAAACCCAATATCAATTTTCATTTAATAAATTATTACATTAATAAACCTCTTCTTTGAAAAAGAACCGCAATTGAGGTATAATTTCAAAAAGTCAATTCCTCAAAAACCTATTATATATATATCATCACACCGAAGCAACGATAAAGCAGAATATATCTCACTTAATTCGCACTTAGCAAACAAAATTCCATACAATTCTATGCAACCTTCTCTCTGATTAATTCATTCAATTTCTAGCAACCATCAGAAGCGCAGAAGTCTTGTGATACCATTCCATTCATCAGCCAGCCTATAGTCCAACTGCTGCTAAGGGAGAGGTAGCAAAGACGAAGGAATAAGGGTTGCTAAATGCGATTAAATAATTTAAACTATCTATTCGGTTTATTTATTTCCTCAGGAAGCCTTGAAGTCTCACGTGTTGCTTGTCTCCTTGAAAGCAATAAGCCCAAGCTCTCTTGAATTAATTGTTTATTGCTGAATTAAAGCATTTCCATCCGCTCCAAAGAAGCTTATTTAAATAATTGCTCCGAAGTAGCCCTTGGAGAGCTCTTTTGTTTAAACAACACAATCGGCTAGACATTCACTCAGTATTAAACACATAGAAAAGAAAATTGTTGCTTACATCTCCTCCCGCATTCGAATCCTTGGGAGTGTCACTCTGAACGCTCATCACGACTCGGAAATCTTCCCCTACTTTTTTCGGTTGCGGCGATTGAAAGCTCTGATGCTTTGCTTGCTCATTGGAAATCATCTCTTTCATTATAGACGGTGAAGACATCGACCGCTTATGCAGTACCGGCGAACTCTTTCTCTTTATTCCCAGCATTAGTGCCTTTAATTCTCGCATCATCGCGTCTCGCCCGATCAACTCCTGAACGTCGACGTACTTGATTTTCGGGACTTTCTTCACCGACCTGTAGATGGAGCGTTTAAAGTTGGCCATTTGCGTCAAGAGACGTGGATTAAGATTATCCTGCGAGATCACCGCGCCCATTCGACACACTATTTCAAGGAAATTTGCGCATTCTTGAGGCGTAAGGTAATTTTTGTTCCCTTTGTCGCTGTACCGGAAACAATAAAGCATTTTGTCGTCCAGGTCACCTTTGAGGAGGAGGGAAGAACAGCCTAGGAACTCGCTAATGCCAATATTTGTCAGAAAATCAACTAACTCAAAGGTAATTAATTACTCGACGTTGAGTTGGTTATCATGGTTAATATCAAACAAATCGAAAATCGTGAAGGTGTCATTCAGATTCGGAAACGAGTCAGGGTCTTTATTTTTCTTCATATGCAGCAGAAGCTTGGAGAACTCTTCCTTCGAGATGGTGAGACCGTCTTTCCTATTCTTCAATAGATTTAGAAAATTCCCTTGGATTTCGTCAATTTCTTCCTTCTCAAATTTCGCCAGCGAGGCTATCGTCACGATGGTCTCTTGGTTTTTTGATATCCATAATTTTTGAAAATCTTTCTCATAAACTTCTCGCAGCTCCTGCATATCTCGAGCTGAGATCTCCAGCTTCCCACCTTTCGTCAGCAGCTTGTCGTAGTTGATTTCTTGAGTAAATATCTCGCTATATTCGCGCATTCGATCGAGGTCTTCTTCAATTATCGATTCTTTGAAGTGCGAGATCAACACCATGATGGTATTCTCTACGATATGAAACTAAGTCATTATTAGAACCGCTCGTTACTCAATATTTACATCTTTATTTTTGATCATATTGTCCCAGACGTAGTACAAACACTCCAGGTTCAGAGTGTCAACCAGCAACGGCAGGAGTATCGATGGGAGAATCATATCAAGGAAGATATGCAGACTTTTAATTTTCGAGGGCGAGGTCAATTCCAAACATTGAATCGCTGACTGTTTAATCGCATAGCACTCAGAATAATACCCAAACAGCATGATTCCCTTGTAAGTCTTTGAATAGAATTCTTTCGGAAGGATCTCCTCGATTATATACGTGAGCAGCCAAAACGCGCCCTCTTCATCCAAAAAACAGAGAAGAAAGGCTGCAAGCATGTTTATTCCCTGAACATAGCCAATGGATGGGTTGCGCAGACAATGCGCTAATAGCACGTTTTTAATATTCCTTCTGCATTCAGCGCGATCTTTCCCTTGCTGCAATGTATTAAAAAATTCGTGCATGGAGTAATTGAACAGCTCCGGGTCGGTTTTTCCCATCGCCAAGTCTTCCTCTAGCTCTGTAAAATTCCCTTCTTTGGTATTGATGTTTTCGGATTCTTTTAAGTACCCGAGGTAACTGTCACCTTTCTTTAATTGCCTAGCAGCGCGATGATTTTTTGACTGAAAAAGATGGAAATACTCGATGTCTTTCAAGCAAGCCAGCCACTCTTTCCCGATAAGACTAACAGAATTCCACTCTAAGTTATTCTAACGCGAATTTCGGTATGAGTGGCGGAAATTATTTTTGTGGGCGTTACTGTATGACAGAGTTTCATTTGGAATTGGATATCGTGCTCACAAATGTTGCAGGTTCTGTGAGGTATCTTGTCCTTGTAGCCAATGATCTGGAATAATGGGAAGTAAATTAATACAAGAAACAGCAGTCATTGATTACGACGCGTTTGCTCTTGCCGCAGTCAGCGCAGACGTTTCGTTTACATCGTTTGCATAAATGGATTCTCCGTAGCCACCCGAACACTTTGTGACACAATTCGCAAGCTTCAGGCGTCTTTTCTTCACGTTTCATTTAGCGAAATTTTTATCTAGAGTGGTCTGAAGAGGAAAATATTTTAATCAAAGCGTGTTTGACTAAGGATTTTCTTATTGAGTAATTAAAATAAAGTAAAATATCAGGCCGTAATTCCTGATGATTTCGAGATGGGTTTCAGACCTTTAATAGGAAACTTTAATCCTTGTGAATTAATTGAGCGCGTTTTCGTATCTAATACATATGTAGTGTGTGTTTTATATGATGAGATAACAATAGTCAAGTAGCATCAAAATGGATGAAGATCACGGAGATTCATGTTGGTTAACCGCTGCTTTTAGGTGATAATGTTTCTATTTCTTACTTAATACATCCTTTTAAGGCCAATGGAAAAGACCTTAGTCCGATAAAAGAATTATGTTTTCAGGAACTATTGCGTGAAAAACTTGAAAAGATAAAAGATTCACTCCCAAGTTTATTATTTTAAAAGATGAGCGAATAAAAAACAAAAATTAATGTCATCAACCCGGGGGAAATTTATCTGGGAATTCCTCTATCTCGGTTGATGCAAACTAGCCTATAGAAGAGGATCATCTATTGGCATTCGTTATATTGATTTTAATATTTCTACAAAGTAAATCTACTGAACAATTTCTGTAATTTCGTTCGATTCTTTATGAAATTCATCAGTATGAGATCCTGTTATATCTGAGACTACAGATTTATGAACAAGCTCAGCTCTGCTCTCTTCTTCGATGGTTTTATGGTCGGTTTTAGAAGGCTTCTGATCTGATTCAATAATTTGTTCATTTGTTTCATGGGTTTGTTCTGTTATTTCTGCTTCCTCAGATTTTTCATGTGCTTTTAGATGGGAAAGATCCTCAGTTTTTATATCATATTTTATTGGTTCATCATGGTGAACTTGTTCGTTGATTACTTGAGTAGATTGAAAATTCTCTTGATGGCCTGACTTCTGCGTCGTATTAGTGCCGTTCTTAAGTTCTCCTTGACCAATTTGATCCTTATTTAAATGCAGATCAACTTTTTGCAAAGAAATCTGCAATTGGTTATTTCCTCCTGTGATTGGTTTAGTTCCTCCTTGTTTGCGCTCTTCAGTTACTTCCCTTGAGTCGTCATTCTGGCCCTGTCTACTCTGGTTCAATATCTCATGCAATATCATTCCTTGGCTATGGTTTTCTGACAATCGATTCTTTTCAACCAAATCATCTTGGATTTCATTATTAGCTGTTGTTGCAAGTAAGTCAACTCTATTTAAATTTCCAAAAAGAATGCTTACATGGTATCAGCAAGGTTTCGCAACATTTTTGAAGGAAATTGATCTAGGTCAGCATTAATAGTAGCAGTTAGTTCACCCTCCAGTCAATAATATTTTGATTACAGTTGTGTAATCAACGTTCATGAATTTAATAACGTTGACTGTTCTCTTCGAAGACTGGTTTTGTGTGTATTCGTAGCAGGATCGAACTAAGTTTTCTGCAGCTAAATCTTTCGGGAAACCAAAAACGCCGCCTCCAAGGTTTGGGAAAGCCACAGATTTTAGCTTCATTTCTTCAGCTTTCGATAATCTAGACCAATTCGACATTTCGTAAACTACTTATACTCTGTGCTTACATAGCTTTTATTGTTTGGTTAAAGTCATTGAGATCGTGATTGTTCCCCTAGATACAATTGTTAGGTGACTCAACAGATTAGTTATTGCATTACGCCTTGCCAAATTGGAAAAACTGCATGTAGAATATGCTTGCACTTGAGATTCCCTGCTGTTGTCACTGCAATCTGTCCTACCGTTACTTATCAAAAGTAATTAGTAATTCTGCATGAGTTATAGTTACAAAATCCAGAATCTTCAATTATTTTTGAGCTCTCATTTTGGATTTCTCTGAATGAGATGAAAAATATTAACTCTGAGCCTCCAGACTGCTAAGAAAAAGAGTTTACTCGCCTCCCTTGCCGATGATAGACTTAGAGATATCGGTGCAATGAAGTAGTTGATTGTTTGAAGGGTTAACTGTCATGGAATGTGTTATTTCAAGACTAGTCGTCATATGGGAGTTACCGATAGCGTCTACTTTCTCGTAGCAGATATCTGTGATTTTTACTTCGAAAGTGACACCGTTCACTTCTCGCTTGAAAACAACAGGGTCTTTTTTCGGAGTGCTAGGTACTTTTTGAGGTGATGAACAAATGTCTAAAGTTTTGGAGGTGAGAATGTCGTTTTGGTAAGCATAGTAATGGTTACTTCCCATTGATAAGAAATCTTTATTTTTTGATGCTTTGCTGAAATTGCAACAATATAAATTAAGAAAATTTATTTTTGTAGCTTAACATAGTCTAAAATTGATTAATTATTCACACAAGCTTCTCACTTCAGTGTTTTGGAACTTTCAAGAAGGGGTGATATGGAAATTGTTTTAGCATTGAATGGAGTTCTTGCCGATGCCAGCCTGTTTCTCTAATGAAAACCCATGGCATAACAGCCTTAAATTCTCATGAAATAAGCTTTCCGAAACTCAAATTACTCATCTAATTCTTCAACATGAAAAAAAAAAATGACAATAGATGATCGAAAGTGCGAGGCTAAGCTTAGTTTTGAATATTGTTTAGCTTTCTTAAAAGCTGTTCAGAAGACAAAGTTTGAATCAAAGTCTGTTGCGTACAAATGTGCAAGAATGAAAGAAATAGTTTGAGACAAGTACGCTAGCGACTCCATACTTCTCAGGAACAAAACGCAATTATGCCCAGTATTTGCCTCTGAATTGGTGAGCTCTGGCGTTTTTGCCACCAGTCTTGAAATGCTTGTAATAGACACCATCTCTGACGGCATACATTTCCCATCGGGCTATAATTAACATCATTAGTACAGTTTTAAAAGCCAAAAAACAGTACTTGAGAGAAGGTTTCTGTAGAAAGCTCTAGTCTTCAGGTACTTCAATGGGTACAAGAGAAGTCCTCCGGTAACGAGCCTAATTTCAAGCAGATCTCATCGACATGTCCTAATAAAATTGGCCTTACATGTACATTCTGGTGACTCTATCAGGTCTCTTGCCACCAGTTCTTCTTTGCATGTAGGAAATGAAGTTGGAAACATCATAAGCCTTTCAATGGTATTAACATTTAATTTCAAGTGTTTTAGGGAATTCCCATACCATTTGAGGGGTGGAGGCTGGGGTACCGTCGTCGTACTCGAGCATACCATCGTACAATTGCTGTTTTCAAAATAAAAAGTAGATTAATATGCAATATAAGGCAACAAAAAGATTTACTCTTGGCATACCGATAATCATGTGATCGAAGTATGGGTTGAAATATTTACCCTTTGGAATATCGATTCCGTATGGTGGCTTGTAATG
>ENA-UOTZ01002305-UOTZ01002305.1-compost-metagenome-genome-assembly--contig:-NODE-2305-length-10258-cov-8.342304_pt1 | contig 10258 bp, 7 predicted proteins | sample MGYA00238144_ERZ746983 | MGnify/ENA primary metagenome ERZ746983 (study PRJEB28759, sample SAMN06268863) | compost metagenome | isolation source: single cell | place: USA: California, Emeryville, Joint...
GAATGCACTCAGAAGCCCCAAACTATCTTAAAGATAACGACTACATCATCTCAGGCTACAGAATCAATTTCCATTCATTCGGCAAGGTGATCAAAAGGTAACCATACCACTTTAGCCTTTCATAACATAATCTATTATAGTTTGTTCCTGAAACACAACGAGTCGTTCAATATTTGGTCTCATTTGATCGGGTTTATCTGCGTCCTCTTGGTGATTCTCTTCCTCTTTTTCAAGATAATGCCAGAGCATCAACTTGGCTACTTCATCAATCATCATTCTATCAAGGACGGCCTCAATTACACGAATATTTCTCAAGACGATCGTTTCTCTGCGCTGTTGAACAAGCTGCCCTATTTCGATGGATTAGAGTAAATATCCTCTTTTCTTCAGATAGTAGTTAAATAAAATGTTTTGTAGATCAGCATGGAAAGACAAAGAGGCGAAGAAGGATGTCCAGGAATACATTGATGGGTATACTCAAGAATTGAATAATAAACTACAGAAGGCGATTGCTGACGTGGAGTTATTTGTCAATGGAAGTCTTGTGTCCGCAACAACTCCGCAATCGGTTAAATCGTTTTTACAGACGATCGAAGACGAGATTAATCAAATCTCGAAGAGCTTTTCCGAATGGAAGACGAAGGTTGATTCTTCCGTAAGCGATATCGTGATCGCGATGCAAATCAGCAATGTAGCTCTCAAATTCTCGGTTAATCTCATTTGAATTTGGTAATATAGGCTTCGTTGATTCTGAAATCAAAATTGGGAGAAGTTCAGCAACTCATTTCAAAAATCTTTTATGAAAAAGTAAGAGAAAGCTCTTTTTCCAATGTTTAATTCGTATAAAGCTTGATTCAAAAGACTACGACTGGATAGACGTATACAAATATATCGACCACAGAGATCATTCGCTGCCTCCTTTGCAAAACGTACATAGATGGCCGATATTCGTGTTCCTCTTCAGTGCTGCGTTTTGTCTGATGGGATCGGCCACATTCCACCTCGTTTATTGCATGAGCGTGAAAGTCTCAAATATTTTCAATCGGCTCGATTACGCTGGAATTAGTATATTGATTACAGGGTCATGCTTCCCTCCAGTTGTCTATGGGTTCTATTGTCAGCAAGAGTTTATCACGCTTTACCTTTCGATTCTTTCAGTTGCAAGTCTGATCGTGTTCTTTGTTTCTCTGGGAGATACGATACACAAGGATGAAAATCGGCACTTGAAAGGCTTGATGTACGCTGGATTGGGCATCTTTTCGGGCTTCCCGCTGATCCATTTGGTCTATAATGAGTAACAATAGCTTTTTGAAGACAATTCGCTAATTGTTGAAATAGATTTCGCATTGGGCCTGACACAGACTATTTGCCTTTTTCGGCCTCTCTACCTTATTACTTGGCGATGGGAGCATGCTACTTGATTGGAGTTTACATTTATGTAAAGAAGATTCCGGAGAAATATATCCCAGGGAAAGTCGATAATTGCGTAAAGAATTTTGAGAGATTATTTTGGCTCACATATTAATTTTCTAGGGTCATAGCCACAATATTTGGCATGTGTTTATCTTATTGGCTATCGTGATGCACTACTTTGGATCATTTGAGAACTACTATACAAGGATGGAGATAGTGTGCAGGGCATAAGAGAAGGCGTCGATAAAAAATTCTTTCTGCTTTATTCAAATACTTTTAATAACTGAGTGATTGTCTGTGTTTGTGTGTGGTGCCCATTATTAATATGGTTTGAGGTTGAAAATTTCAATAGACACTTCCGTAATATCAATTGAAATGCTCTATTTCTATACATTTATCATTTGATATTTCATCCTATCGAAAGCAATTATTGCAGACTTTATGAAACTGAACTGAATGCTCTTTTTTATTTTGACTAGAGAGTTGCGATGAGAACAAGAAAATTCTGTGTCATTAAATACAGCGGATGTTGATTTTACTCTCGGGTTCTTTTTGTTTTACTTGAAAGGAGGATTGAGTAGAGGCTATACTATTTGGGCTTAGAGGCTTTTGGGTCAGGGGCTATTTTATTGTCTTTAAAATAGTCACAGCGAGTTTTCTCAGGTCTCAGGAAAGTAGTTGTTAATTGCTTACAATTAGTAAATATCACTATTTGATTGAATGTAAAGCGATAGATAGTGCTTTTAATTCATGAAAATCTAACAAAAATAATTTATTTAAAAAAAAAATTTCTTAAATGAGAAATGGTAAAGGTAACCCAAGCCGAAACTTTCAAATATGAGGAAAAGAGTTGTAATGTAGTATAAACCATTGAAAATAGTCTCCTTTATGACTGTAAGGGTATTATTAGAAAAGAAATCTTTTCAAATGATACGATGATCCTTAATGAGTTAGAAGATTGATTTAGCTTGGTAAGCTTTGATAAAGAGATTTGAAAAATTCACACAAAAAAATGATATTAATTTGCGAAATCAGATAGAGACAAACTAAAAAAATCCGATCATCTTATCAATTCCAACTTGAACTCAGCATTAAGCGCAATTTCAGAGAATGATGGTCTTTTACTACTAATATAAAGGAAGTCTCTCTGCCATACAGCTTCCAATAAATCCTCCTAACAATCAGAAATTAAAAAAATTTTCGAGCTTTCTTTCGGCATGAAAATTTACAAGTTTACGAGTAGGGAAGGGTAAAGATCTTGAATTACCGATATTTGGATTTTCCAACCTGCTCACTGACCTCAATCCAACTGAAACGGTATAGGTCACCTAGAGAGCCTGATTAAGGCAGAGAATCCTCAAAAAGAAAGAAAATTCACTCAATATCACTCTGGAGCGCATTTACAGAACCACCCACATTAGGAAGCTTTTAAACAATTTATATGACTTTATTAAGACATATATTGAAAGAGAGGTGGAAGTTTCTCTTGCTAAAATTGTAGTATGTAATTGATAATTTGCATGTTTTTGCTAACCCTGAAATATGAACAAATATTATCTTTGCTGCTTTTAAGAGTATGGAGACGCATTGCATAAAATTTCATGGCAGATGATATCTAAAATTCAATACATTTTCTGGAGAAAAAGTTTAGGAACTTCTACCAGGTTTCCTTATAATTATGTCCTGGACAATTATCTTACTATGCTAATTAACAAGGTTCCCGATAGATTTAAGGTATTAGAATAAGTCAGTCATAATGAAGAAAACTACAACATATTAATGAATTTTGAAGATAATTGTCGATGGTAGTAATTTGATCTCTTGCGGATTTATTTCGTTTCAACCTGTTGTCTAGCTTAGAAGCATGGTCATTTAAAACTTCAATGATCGAATGTGTATTTGGATCTCCTCTGTTCCAAGATATATATTTTTAGTCGGTAGATTTTTATTGCTACAACGCATATTTGATGTGATATCAAACAAGAAATCACGCAACGAAGTGAAAACATAAGGACGAGCTAAACCTTGTTAGTTTCTATCACTCCCTCAGTTTATCTCAAATCTCCATCACTCGATCATGGTTTAAATGACTTCAAATTTTGCAAATTTCTCCTTGGTTTAGAAGCCAAATGGAATTTAAGATCACTATTCTATTCAAGTCTGAGCTCCAGAAAATTACTATATCATGATTATGAAATACTTCTGAGTTTGTCATCATTTGCACTCAAGGAAAGTTGTCCTGGAAATAGACTTGCTGGAATGAATCCACTCCCATCAACTTCTGCTTCATCCAGAATCCAAATGAATTTATTACCACGGAAAAATGGCTTGCAAACCGTTGAAAATCAATCATAATTCTTCTAATAATTCACACTTTTATTTTCAGATAATAATGTTTTTTTGAATTTGAATTACAAAATTTTCGAGAGCTAGTCTTAAAAGGGTTTATTGCGTATGAGCAGAGATTTCAAAGTTGGTGATTATTGTAAAATCGGTACGAACTGAAAAAGTAAATGGCTAATTTGACCATAAAGTGTATTGGTACGGTTTGACATTTTTTGGTAATCAAAGGTAAAAAAGAAAGTGACTGGATTTCTAATATAATTCGAAAGAAACTGGTATTGTCGTAATCTCGGAGAGCTAAATAGAAACTCGTTGTGTACAAGAAATAATTTAAAAACTGTGTAGATGGTATCTTCAATATGATTTGTTTATGAATGCTTGTGAATTAAGGCAGAAATATCTGAACTATTTCAGTATTAAGATTTCTCGAATTTAAATGTAATAGCAAAAGAGCGAATATTTAAACTGGCCTTAACTTTCGAATACTGCGGCATTTGTTATAAACTCGTTTTAAATATGCTTTCTAAATATTTCAAACAAGAAACCTCAACAAATTGCTTAGTGCTAAGAGATCCTCTAGTTTACTATGCTTTCTTCTTAATAAGGAAACACATTGAATTTACTTTTTAAAAGATTATACTAAGGATACGAATACATGCTGCTAGTATGCTATAAGATGTTTGCTACAATATAAATCAGTTTGCATTACCTCACTCTGACCCTGAGGCCGAGTAATAAATACTAATGTACAACTATTTCATGAGATTCTAGATTTTTCGCTTGAAGAGAAAGCGCCTTACCCCATCTTGCATGAAATTTTTGCATCATTGAATTCCTAGTGTTTCCGTCGCAAAAAAGACCACTGTGCTTATATCAAGCAGCCAGTCTTATATCTATAGATTAGATCAACTTAATATAATTGAAACCTAGAAGCTGCTGAGAGCTGAAGCTGTCTACAGAATACAGGGTTCTCTTTATATAAGTGGTCGACCAAATTACCGACCTCTGTGTTTGAGATGCGTCATCTTTTCTAATTAATGTCCATGTATACCCCAAATCCCTTCACATCATTAATTTTCCAGCAATTTCAAGACGACAACTTCTTGAGCATGTAATAGCTAATTTTTTACCGCAAAAAAAAAACTTCCTAATACCTACGAGCACAAGGCTCTATGCTACAAAAGGAAAGCCCAATACCAAGACAGCTGAAAGCAAGATTTACTGACTGGGAACCCATTACTCCTGACCCTTCCTACTACTTTAACTACCGCGTGAAAGATCCTTCCAATGATCGTTATTATCTCGCTCGAGTTTTCAACCTCAAAGCTGACTTTCCCGACAGAGACTATGACGCAGCAGCCTCACAATTCATACGTGAAGCAATGTACCTATGCTCACGCTTAGGACCAGAGACGATCATTCTCGAGACTTTTGAGATTGACGACAAGAAAATTGGTTTCGCCGTCGAAGACTTGCAGCCGTTGAATACAATCAAAGACCACTCTGGTTTGCAGCTCGACCAATTTATCAAGAGCGTCGTGAGTGAAATGGGGTATCTGAACAGGAAATTCAAGCCTGCAAAGTTCAATTTAGATCTTGATAAGATTTATTTGTCGAAGAAAGGTTCGCTCTTCATTGGCGACTGGGTACCTCGAGCTCCCAACTCGGGCTTAACAAGTGCTTTTGACGACAAAAATTCACCTGAATTTCAAATCCTGATGGAAAGAAGTACTACAGAATTGGACACGATTCTAGCGTCGAAAAAACTAAAGGAGAATCCAATAGACTCTGATGCTTATCAGTTAGGGTTGACTTCGTTGAGGCTGGCTGGAGTACATCAGTCTTGTATCAAGCAATTACTGTCGTCGTTAGAAGACAACGAATCGTACGAACTTTTTCTAGGTGCGATTCTTAAAGACAAGCTTAAACTGCCTGAAAATACCAGCAAGATGGTTAGATCTCTCTTGCAGAGAGAACCACTTGAGATTACACAGCTGCGAGATACGATTATTGGTTTAGGTGGAAGCGAAGTCGAGCTCAATATACCAAAAAAATCCCAAGGAAATTCACCAGGTACTTGCGAAATATGAAACACTCTCTTATTATTGGCTGCTTAGACAAAATGGTTTCCAACCCTGCTCCTCTATTTGAAATAAAAAAACCTTCAAATCTAAAAACAACGCCCGGTAAGAGATAACACTTAGCACAGGTTATCACACGAAAATAGAAAAAGTTGATGAAGCAAATAACAAAGAGAGCGAACTTGAGAAGTTGAAAGAATTTAGCAAAATGTCTTTGAAATTGCCCAAAAAAATTCCATTCGGTAAAAAAAGCCGTAAAATTATTTTATTATAATGACTATGATGGAAAAAGCTGGTTTCCGAATCGCTTTCTGCAGTAAATTTGAGAACAAAGTCGCAATTTACGATATAGCAGGGGGCGCGAGCAAAAAGCAAACAGAATTCATAGGTCCAGTACTAAAAAGTTCAAGTAAGACAATTATCGGATATTTTCATTGATCATGTAAATTTGTAGTGGAATCGGTGTTTTTCGCCTCGGTAGGAGAGAGATGGAGCTTAGTTGAGCAAACACCCGATGGCGAAACTCTTTTTTCTTCACAATGTAGTTTCAGCAACGCCGTCCTTGATAAGGTTGAAAACTTCAATAAGAAACCACAGTTAACATCCATCCTACCCGACTGCGACGGACGTAAGCTATAAGAAAATGTGTTCAAAAAATCGATTTGATTTTGTATTGCAGATCTTCAGGATATTTGCTGCCATGCTAAAACCGGATTGACGGCGTTTGGATCGATAAAAGATTCGTCAGCTTATCTTCTCTATAACTCTAAAGAAGAGAAAATTATTAAGAAAGCTTGGCAGAAGGAGCATAAAAATAATATAAAAGGTAAGATGCAGTATGTTCCACATTTAAACTTAAGCGCTCGGTTCTCATGAGAATAGGTCGGATAAGTGGTCTGGACATCAACCTGGAAGGCGAAAAGATCGCGTTGATGGATACAAGCGGAAATTGCGTGATTTCGAAATTTCAAGTAGCAAAGGATGAGTTCCTATTCAATTTCAAGATGCCTGGTGGTGAATCAAACAAATGTATTACATCATTCCATTTGAGGTTTGGAACATCTGATATCCAATATAGCCATAGCAAACGCGAGTAAATGCCGATGGAATCCGTTCAATTCTTCTCTGGCTCTTCAGCACTTGAACAAACTCAATTTTCTTGACATAGAAAAGCAAAAACTTGAGCTAGCAGCAAGTATTACAGTTGAAGGTGTTGGGGGTATCAACATTGGTTTTTGTTCAGTTACTCAGCTGATTTTTAAAGCCTATTCTTGGATGAATTGGAGAAATCAGAGCCCCTGGCTAGCAATATCCGGATCAGGAAAGAATGTTGTGGTGTATGATTATGAGAACAAGATAATTGCCAAAACTCTAGTTGGACACACGGGTAAACTTGGATCTGATTGGGCTGTTCTCTGATCTAAACTTAATAGATTCGGTAAATTCAGTGAGATGGAGCGAATGCGGCAACTATTTGCTTACAACCTCGAGAGATCGAACGGCTAAGATTTTTGACTGCAGGAATGACAGCGTGCTGGTTAGTATTTCTGCGTCAAAAGGTAGGGTTCTTTTTCCGTTGGGAGTCTAATTCTGTCTAGAATTAACATCAGCATGCTTTTTGCGGCAATAATTGCTGAGCGAAAACATAATTCATTTCTCGAATCTGATGGATATTTTTGAAACTTCGAGTGAACCTGCTGTTATATTGGAACTCTAATCGGTTTATAGAGACCGATACTGGCTTCGAAAAGAGTTCTGAGTCTAATTATATCGAGTCAAAGTTAATTTGTAAATTTTTTTATGATCTTGGGCATGAATTTAACTGCAAATTGGTATTGAGTCTCTGAGGCAACAACTAGTCTGAGGATCCAATTATGAATAAATTTCAAGAATTGACCTTTGAAAAACATAAATAATACTCTTTAGTGCTAGAATATGAATATCAAATAGATAATTTATGATCTGAGGTTGCCAGTATCAACACTGCAGTTCACTCAATACTCAATATCAAAGGTTCACCTTGAATCTCTATAAGTTAAATGAAAAGATATATGAATCTTGGAAAATAGAACTTTCAAGCCATCAATATTACTTGTGCCTGAACGACACTTCGAGATACTTTCATTTGACACCTTGTTGAAGAGTTGTTCGTCAAATAATGGTAAAGAAATTTGAAAAAAGACTATTACATCATAAAAGGTTGAGAAAAGCCCTTGAAATCCATCGGTTTGACATGAAATTAGGATCCTTCGGAATTATTGACAGGAAATGGTGCAATATAAGAAAAATATTTTTCGTCCCTTCCAAAGACTTCATTCACTTTATTCATACCTCAAAATGTCAGAAATAGTCTTTTGATAAAACGACCGGTGGGTAAAATTCACCATTAAATCAACATCAAATGATATCCAAACAATAATGTGGAGAATACTTATTATAAGACATCGAAAAACGTAATCTCTTACTATTATAAAAAATTTCCCTTTAAAAAATAAGGAGGTCCTTTTATCTGAACAAAGATATTAATTAAAAGACTAAGATTTATCAAACCATGGACGAGGAAAAGAATTGGACAAATCCCGAAGATGGAGAAGGCACCATCGAAGCCAAAGTAAAGAAAACCTTGGCTGGAAAATTTCTTTGCAGCACCTGGCTCTTTGAGGGTGACGATCCTAAAATCAGAAACCCACCAGAAGAGTACCGCAAAATTTCAAACCCGAAGGCACCCTTTTAGCTCCATTTTCAAAAGAGCATTGCATTGAATACTTCCCGAGTATCAAGAAAACGGTCTTGTATTCCAGAGACCCAGAACGCACAAAGAAAGGTACAAAATGGGTGAAAAATGCGAAACCAGAAAAACCGCCAACTAACTTGAACGTCATGAGTACTGAAGACGGGCCTATTCTCTATGGAACCCTCATTGATAAGGACTATCGATGGATGTCCAAGCTAGATGGCGATTCACCATTAATTCTCCTTGCTAGCGACAAAAACTTGAAGCTATTCGAAATTCCTGCTGAGGAACCTCCAATAGTCAATAAGGGTAGAAAGAATGAGTCCAGAAAAACTTTGGCATTGGAGGCTACAAAAGAACTTCCTTTGACAGAGTGTGGGTTCATGACTTCCTATGGAAAAAATAACGTTATGGTGATCAAGACCGACGGAAACGGCACAATCTACCAACTAAACAAGGATGACAAGGAGTATAAGTTGGAAGAAGCTAAAACCTTTAAATTCCCAAGCCTCCCAGAGAAATTGACTGTGGATGACAAATTGGGCCTATTCTTTGTGCTGATTGATGGACTACTTTCGGTTTACCAGATAACATCGAAAGCACACAAGCTGACGACTTTACGTGGGAAAGTAGAAAAGTTTTATTGGAGTCAGCATAGTAAGAAGCTGATCGTGAACGGCGTTCATGTCTACCAATTCGCAGCGGGCTTTGGAACTAGCGGCATTTTCAAGGCCATTAAAAAAGTTCCTGAAGATATCGGATTGCACGATGCCGTTTTAACGAGAAGTCTAATAATTGGTATTCAGGGAAAGGATAAGTTCTTTTTGAGTGACAAATATTTAGTCTGTCTCCCTCTAACTAACCCTTCCAATAAAAAGCTAATGAGGACAATTCAAGATCCAGACTTCCAAAAGTTGGCATTGGAGAGAAAGCCATCAAGCCTCAAATGGTTTCCGGATAATCCTCCAAAGAAATTCTGGAAAAAAGATTTCGATACGGTTAAAATTCTAGATGAAGACAAATCTCTGTTATTGCACGTTCATGGATACAAGAGCGCCGATTCAATTGGATGGATAAGGGACTTTGATACTGATATTGAATATCACGTGCGTGTCGATACAAATGACATTCTTGGGTACAATTTCAAAGATCTTGGACTCAAGCCAAAAGCCGGTGAAGTTGAAGAAGCTGAAGAGATGGTGCCAGAAGAGAAGAAAGACGAAATGGAGGAAGAAGTAGAAGAGAAAGGCACTTCGAAGAAAGGAAAGAAAGGAACTAAAGGAAAACCTGCTGCGAAAGGAAAGGCTGCGGCCAAAGGCTCAGCTGCTAAAGAGGAAGAGGAAAAAGAAGGAGAGGAAAAAGAGGAAGCAGAAAAAGAGGCGGTTGAAGAGAAGAGTGCTGCAAAAGGAAGGAATGGGAGACAAGCTTCGGCGGGTAAAAGGGGAGCCGCTAAAAAGAATGGGGATAAAATGGAAGAAGAAAAAGAAGACAAGAAGAGCGCTTCGAAAGGAAAGAATGCGAAGAAAGGTGAAGCTAGCAAGAAGGAAGCAGAAAAGAAGCCAGCCCCGACACCAGAAAGGAGAAGTGAAAGAACAAGGAAGCAGCCATCGAGAGGAAAAGACGATGAGTTGGAGAAAGAGGTTAAGAAACCGGATAAGAGAGGCAGAAATACTTCAACAGCGAAAGC
>ENA-UOTZ01002306-UOTZ01002306.1-compost-metagenome-genome-assembly--contig:-NODE-2306-length-10256-cov-36.022301_pt1 | contig 10256 bp, 8 predicted proteins | sample MGYA00238144_ERZ746983 | MGnify/ENA primary metagenome ERZ746983 (study PRJEB28759, sample SAMN06268863) | compost metagenome | isolation source: single cell | place: USA: California, Emeryville, Joint...
GGTCCAAGTGTACGCCGAAGGCGAGCAATTTCACCTCTCAATTAACACGTAACAAATTTATGGTACCTTTTCAGATGCTTGAGGGAAAGATGATGGACCTTTTATCTTTTGAGTACTATTTCTAACGATGAATAACTGTTATTCTTTACAATGCATATAATTGTTTTCCCTGTCTTATAGGTTCCAAAATTTAAAATGCAAATTGTTAGATTCACAGAATCAAAACCACTTAAAGCTTGGAAGCATTCTCATAAAAATAGATTCTATTTGGGAAAAAACCTTCAACATTATAGAATTGGTGAATTTTTGCATTCTCAACGTATATTGTCTGCCTAATGTAATTTATTTTTGTCTAATTCTGAATTAATCCTATGTTGAAGGTTCTTTCTAAATTTTATGAGAAAAGTCGAAACAGCTCAAGCAGCTCATCATTTAACACTGCCTTAATGATTTACCTTGTTCCTCGTTCAGAATGAAGAAGCTGTGATTAATTATGGTTGTAATTCAATTGATATATGAAAAAAGAAGAAAGATCTGAGGGATGAATTACAATTCGCATCTTAAGTCTATGAATTCTTTAATAAACCTTTTATTGTGTAGTGCGAATAAAAATACTGTAAGACCAAGTTGAGTTGTAGGCCATCTCTGTATTCAAATATCTTCGATTTTTTATTGATGAAGCTCTGAGCTTAATGTATAAATTAACTGACAACCACAATTTCCCAACGAAAGCCATTTTATTGCTCTCTTTTCAATGAAATACAATCATCTGACGTCAAAACCTGGCAAACCCTCTTTTTTCACCAATATAGGAAAACCTCGCGCAGACTATTAACTTCCAAATTCTGTGAATAAATTGATTTTAAACTAAACTTATTATTGTAACATCACCGCAGTTCAATAAATACACGATCACAGGAAGAAATTAAATGAATCGCCGAACTAAGGTCGCTCCATTGGACCAAGATTTACAAATTTCAACAGCAACAAAAGACTCAGCTAGCGCTTTGGTAGAAGGGTCTCAAACCCTCGAAGACAATAGAGGCTCCACGTTTTTACAGAATATGATTCCATCTCCAAGAATTGATGCCCTATTGCCAAAGGATTCAGACCAAATCGACACAGCCAACGGCTCTTTCGAAAAGCCCGCAGCACAGCGAACAGCCGAATTCAGAAAATCGTTTGCTAATTCCAGAGCATCAATTCGACAACAACGGCCAGATTCAATTAGAGTAGAAAAAAGCATGATTTCTGAAGTAACAGAATCAAACGGCGAACTTGCTTCTCAGACACTTGTAACCTCTTCCCCGCTTCTTAAGTTCTCCCGTCGACCACTCTTGCGCACAGGAACGCTTGCTCAAGAACTGGATCAATTTAAATGGTCAAGACGATTCCGCGATATTCTCGAAAGAGCGTCCAAGACGCACGACGAGTTTAGAGGGCTCAAAAGCTTCTTTTCGAGGAAAAGGCTCTATGAAGCGCTCCATAGCAAAAAACTTCCGCTTGAGCAAAATCAAATTCTCATGATTAAGGATCTATCCTACCCATCAAATGCCGTTCAGACCGGGAAAACCTTGGAAAGGTCCAGTACAATGAAACGAAGGATGATTGTTAAAGAATATAGAAACTCAGTTAGCATAAGACCGCAACACAGAAACTCTGTGGTGGCGAGAGCAAAGTTAATCTCGTATTTAAAACTCGCAAGGGAAGGAAAACTAAAGAAAAATCGTTGTTTTCAATGGTATTATTTTGTGAAAGAATGGGTTGTGTTGGTTTGCGGCGTGATCTTAGAGCCGCTCAACCCAGATGGAAAATTTAAAATGGTTTGGGATTTTCTCGCGCTTTTGCTCATTTGCTTTGAGATGGTTATGGTTCCCCTTGCTATCGCTTTCCCTGAGGCTGAAACAGCCCCAATGAACCGGTTTCAAGCATTCGTTGATCTTTTTTTCATCATTGACGTGATAATTGCATTTCAGACGGGATACTACTCAAAAGGTGTTCTTATCCTGAAGAGAAAAGATATTATTAAAAAATATCTGAGCAGGTGGTTTTGGGTTGATTTACCCGCCTCGTTGCCTTACACCTGGATACTGCCGGACTCAGATCAAGTTTTCACTCCGACAAGATTTATTCGCATGTTTAAACTACTACGACTGTTGCGAGTGTTAAAGCTCAGCAGAATTTTCGGCAAAATCGAAGGCTATCTGGACCTCTCGCTCGTGCTAAACAGTATTTTGAGCTTACTGAAGCTGTCAGGCATGATTTTGGTCATTGCGCATTGGGTCGCTTGTATCTGGCGTTTACTTGGCATTATAGAGACAGAATACCCCGATACCTGGATCACTCGGGCTGGGTTACAAGACGAACGATGGACCATTCAATATATATCCTCGATCTATTGGGCCGTAACAACAATGATTACTGTAGGTTATGGTGACATCACGCCCATAACGCCGAATGAGAAGATCCTAACTACGTTTGTTATGATCATCGCTAGTGGTGTGTTCGCTTTCACGATGAATAGTATAAACAACTTACTGCAGCAGATGAACCAAGGAAAGGAGTACTACGAAGATATCATGATCTCGCTGAACTCGTACATGAAACATAAGCATATTTCCAAAGACCTGAAAGTGAAAGTGAAGAACTTCTTGGCCTATAATCTCAAGTATTACAACGCGATTCGAAATAAAGAGAAAATCATCATGGATTTGCTCTCCGATCAGCTTAGAAATGAAATGATGATTGAGATTAATGGACGAGTCCTTAGGGCATCTCGAACGTTTTCGGATTTGTTTTCGTCAAGAACCATCATGAGTCTCACTATGGACATGGGGCAGACGATTTGCAGTCACGACGAGATCATTTTCAGAGAGGACACTGAGGATGACGGCGCCATTTACTTCATTGATAAAGGAAGCGTCCAGCTCTATAACTATCATTCAGACTCATACTACGCCACCTTAAGCACGCAAGGGCAAATTTTTGGAGAGATAAGGTTCTTCACGGGGCAGAAAAGGACAGCGAGCGCACGCTCTGCGGATTTCTCGGGACTGTTTTATATTAAACGAGAGGATTTTCTCAGGGTACTTGACGATTATCCTAAGGACAAGCAGAAATTTTGCATGATGAAAGATCAAATGGTCCTACTCAGTAACTATGCAGCGCTGAAAATCGAGTGTTTCTCCTGCAAAAGCACAAAGCACGTAGTTGCCAATTGTCCTGACCTCCACTACGGAATCCAAAAGCAAAAGATAATCGAGCGGTATAACACCGACATGAGGATTTTCATGCGCACGTTTGAAAGAAGAAGCGTGAATAAGGAGCTCAATTCGTTCTCGAGAGTAAGAAAGATCGTCCTCAAGTTCCAATTGGCCCGTAAGGATCTCCTAGATAAAGAGTTTAACGAAGAGCCTGGGTCTGGCTCTAAGGAGAGTGCAAGTGAATATCATAATGAATCGACCCCGGTGAATCGGGCTTCGACTATAAAAAATCACTATTTTTCGGATTTTGCAGAGCAAATCTCGATTTTAAATAAAACTAAGTCACGGCAAGAGCAAGAATATCTCATTCTCGAGCAGAATGTCATCGATCGGACAAATGAGCAGGAGAATGCGAATGCGAAGGAATACGATGATAATCCGACATTTGACAGAATTAAGGATTTCGAAATTTATTTCCCTCATAATAATTTCTCAACGATCCTCAGGCTCGATAAAAAAAACCGAGGAGAAATCGTTCGAATCTCTTCGGGATATCAACGGATGAGAGCAAGGGAGCTCGGGTACGGAGAAGAAGATACCGGTAGGAAAAAAACTTTTATTGGAAGGCTTCGAGCTCGAATTTCCTCGATGATTTCAGGCGGTGAAACCTCAAAGAGCGAGCAAGACCTTAAGGCCGAGGCGTCTTATTTGAGAACGAGGAGGATTACAGTTGATCAAAAGAGGGGCTCAAAGACAGACTTGGACGAAGAACCGATACCATTTAAATCGGTGCGTCCTACAATAGATAAAGGCAGGGCCTCAAAGCCTTTTAGTGATGGTGAGGCTCATAGTCGAGCTGAATCGCTGAGCAGATTTGCAACACCTGAAAGATTGAGCCGAGGCTCTCGTAAGAAGCACAGCACAAAGGTCATAAATTTGAAAAAGCAGGATACTGTACCTGAGGAGATGATGGAAACTGAAAAGCCAGCTGCAGAAAACAGTGATCACGGTGAGCCGGAGTTCGAGGGTAGTAGCCCGTTCTTTAAGCACAGTGGAGCTCCATCGACTGGAACCAATGAGGAGCATATGAATATGCTTAAACTGTTTAAGGGGGATCTGTCAGATAGATCAGATAGGAAAGACACTTCCAAGGATGTCTCTAAAGACGTTTCTAAGGATGAAAAGGATGTGTCTCAAGGTGATGCAGGTGAAGGTGAAACATTGAAGCCTCCTGTAGGGCCCTGGACGCTGTCCCGACTGAGTAATGTTTCTAGAAAACACACACCGGTTTTCGTAAAGGATGAGAGCGACAGATCAATTGAAGTCCAGAGAGCCAATGAAATTAAAGAGAATGATAACGAGCTGAGTCCGGAGTATGCGTTGGATTATCTGATTACGAGGTTTGGAATGGAAACGATAGGGCAGCTAATGAGGCAAAAAACTCAATCTATGACGAATGTTGAGGAGCTATAAAGTTGAATCTTCAGAAAATGAGTGAGCGATAAAGGGTGAGTTAGTTAGTTTCGATTAAGTTTCAAATAAGAGAAAAACTGTAGCTTTGTTTTGTTTTGTTTTTTTCTTCTTCTGAATGAATGTACTATTTAATTTTTTGAGAATGAGTGATAGCAGTAAATAGAATGCATTTTTTTTGGAATGATTTAGTATTGATTGCAAAATGAGCCTATCACAGCAGATTTACAAAGGAAATTCGTATTTTGCTCAGTTAATATAATCAGAACTCTTCGCCTTCCTTTTTAGAGAAGCATGACAATTTACACTTAGCTACATCAACAAGCTACTCATCAACAGTTCCCTTAGGCATTAGGCAGACATAGTAAATTACTTTTTAATGAGACAAGCTCGGTTGTTTTTTGATAAATTAATTACTATTGAATACTGTATTACTCAATTTCAATATATTAACTTTTTTCGTCCTTAAGGATTGGGATTTGATTATTCGCTTATCATTAGTTTGCAAATAAAAGTAAAATCATTGTTCTTTCAGTATCTATTGATTCAGTTTTATTACTGAACTGCTAGAGCATTAGATTCTATAATACAACCTTTTACACTGTATAATTAAGAGTTTTTAATTCTCTTTTATTTCACTTTATCATACACAAAACTACGAATAATTCAAAATTTGTCAAAACCGCATTTTACCGTTCCCTTATCAAAATCTAGATGCCAACATAATTGAGAAATTTTTACCAGAGTTTTCAGAAAGTAATACCGTTACTTGCTTATGAATGAGTAATTTAGATTATTTTCAAGAAGCATGTTTTCTCTAATTACCAAAATATCATACACGTTATATTTTGTTTCCAAAATTATTTGAAATATTATTAAAAATATTTAAATCGCATCCAAAAGGAGGTTGAGACAATCAAATGAAAAAATTGTATCAGAGTCAAACACCCGGATTTTGAATGGCTCGCCTAAATGGCAGTAGATTGTTACTTTTCTGAAAGGACGGAAAAGATTGGATCTCTGTTACAGGATGATGGTGGTGATGATGACTACTTCCACTCCAAGAATCTTCAATACTCAGTCCTTGGTTCACCGTCTTCAAAATCAAAAGCAAATTCTAGTGATTTAGTCTGAAAATTTCAAAATAGACTTCCTCGCACTCTAATATTCGACGTTTTAGTTATTTCCTCTAAATTCATTTTTATAATTAAAACACGAAAGTTATTCTCAATTCAAATGATTCATTTCTCTATGACTCTGGAAGTGTAATAAATGCAATCCTTTCATTGTAAACCTCTTTGACCGACTTTGCTTGAATTTTTTGCTTGAATCACTCTTCAATGAAAGTAATATTCAATAGAAATCTATGAAACTTTTTTATTCACATCTTGATGTCAATTTAACTCATTAGCAGAAGGTTTAATGTCGAAATCATTACTACAAATACTATTTAATTGAGACAATCGCTTAACCTGCGTTGTTGAAATGAGCTGATCTTTGAGTAATTTTATTTAGAGAACAATTAGTCAAGCTCATGCAACCGATCAAAAAATCTCCCGAAAAAAAAGAAAATGACAAAGCCGTCGAAAACTGCAATATCTTAGTTTATATCAGAGTCCGCCCCACCTTACCAAAAGAATACGAAAAGGAAATCGCTGTCAAAGTCACCGAAGACGTTAGAAATCAATGATTTATCCAAGACTAATTTTCCCATTCTCTTCATAGGAAAGAGGCATCACAGTCAACACACGAGCAAACGTTATCCAAGCCCAGTTCGACAGGGCTTTTGGTCCGGACTCCACCCAGCAGCAAGTCTTCGAGGCCGTCGAGCATTTTGTTCCTGCTGTGCTTCGTGGATTCCACAGCACTGTATTTGCTTACGGGCAAACGGGTTCAGGTAACTTCCATTGAATAGCGTGCACGAAAGCATTGTAATAGGCAAGACACACACTATCTTTGGCTCTGATTGGGAGAACCCCATCGGGCAGCAGCGAAGAGGAACGCAACAGACGTTTATTCATGACATCGAGAATGACCAGCAATACGTTGGCGTGATTCCTCGCATGATATATCAAATTTTTAAGCAGTTCAACTCTAAAGAGCATGCGCCGAAGCGACTGGCAGTTTATTGCTCTTTTTTGCAAATATACAATGAAAAAATTTACGATCTTCTGCAGGCAAATGCGCTCATCCCTTGCAAATATTCAATGAACTTTCTTTAGGATCGTATTGGAACTAACTCCCTCGCAATTCGTGAAAATAAATTTGATGGAATTTATGTGGAAGGGTTGGTGGAATTTTCCGTTTTTACTTTCGAGGAGTGCCTTACGCTGATGAAACGTGGCGAAAAAAACAGATTCACTAGACAAACGACTCAGAATGTAAAGAGCAGCAGGTCTCATACGATATTCCAGCTGCTAGTTGAATCTACAATTGCTGATACGCATGGGAAACTACAGGTATGTGCTATGAGAATGAAATAATTTTGACTATGGCTGGTATTATAGAAAGCGAAATTGAATATCTGTGACCTTGCAGGATCAGAAAAGCTTAAAAAGGAGGAAGATATTGGTACGGACCACTTGAAAGAGCTGAAGGGAATTAATTTGTCTCTCACGACCCTTGGTATTTGACTTGAGGAAGCGGCCATTTAATGAATATTTTGGTGGTATCTAGGAAAGGTCATTCAGAGTTTGTCCTCAAAGACCAATCTCCCAGTCCCTTACAGAGAATCAAAACTAACGAGGCTATTGCAGGATAGTCTTGGTGGAAACACTCAAACTTGTTTAATAGCAACACTTACACCAACAGCGTAATTAATTCAGTGTTTCAGCAAGAATTTATATATAAAAATGTAGTGAGTGCACGGATGAAACTATGAATACGATAAAATTTGCAGAAAGAGCAAGACTGGTAAGCAATTTATACGGTCGACTCATGATTGATAATGAAATGTATTTTTCACAGATCGTGACGAAAGTGTCTCAGAACCAGATCAGTGCAACTGATGACCAACTAGTGCAGAAGCTGAAAAAAGAGGTAATTTTACTCAAAAAGCTAAACAGGAAGATAACGTGGATATCATCTCCTTATTAGATAGAGTATCTTCGCGAAATTTTGAACATTAAGAGACAAGGGATATCTCATATTGGCGAGGTGCATCATAAGCTTTTGATTCTTAAGGAAGAAAACCAAAGGCTAAGGGAAAATCATATTTCAATCCAAGAGGTCGAAAAACTGCTTGAAGAGAATAAATTAATGAAGTTTGAGCTCCAAAGGCTTCGGAATGAATCAAGTCCTGAGATTATGTCTCCTGAGTCGAGGAAAGATGCGTCAGGTTACAAATCTCTTGATTTATCAACACAATATTCTCCAATGTAATCTACAATTTGTTTTTCTCCCAACTTAGCGCTATCTCTCAGTAAAGCCAAAGAATCACTGCTACATGACCTGAAGAAGCAAGATGGGGTCCTTCCAGCCATCGCTGACTTATCTTTAAAAACCGTCGATCCAACCTCAGTTGCCTCTATAGTAATCCATTATATTTAGATTGAATTAGTTTAATCGCATTATGACATGCTAAAGGAGGTAAAATCAACAAAATCTGAGTTCGAAAGGCTCAATGATCTCATCCAATCCCGCAATTCATTTCGAAGTGTGAGCAAAAGAAATTCAGACAAATTAGCCCGCCGTTCCTATGGCTCCGTGAACAAATCTTCGACCGTAGAAACAGAAGCCAGATATGATCCTCATGAATTCAAACTTCCAAGCATCAAAAAGACCGAAATGAACGTTCGTATTCGAGGTAAGCCCACCATAGCCGATCAGCACATTTACAAATATATCTATAATCAAGGCAGGACGCAAATAATACAAACCACCGGAATTTTAGAGCGCACAACCGGAGAACAGAAGAGACTCGAAGACAAGCAGAAGGAGAAAGCCCGGGCTATAGACAGATTAAGAGATCTGCAGAGAATCCAGGATCACAATAAATTAAAACTTGAGCAAGAATTAAACGAACTCAACTTCGAAAGAGGAAAAAGCATAGATAAGGTCCCGTCGAGCGTACGGGGTAATTTTTTGCGTCATAGTACGGAGAACGCCAAGTTTAATCCCTATTCGGTAAGCTCTTTGATCTGCTTTCTCTTTCTCACTTTGCTTTACTTATAGTTGAGATCAGAAATAGAGGGTAGATATTCAGAGAGAAAAAGGGAGGAATTCATCAGTAAACAAATGAAAAAAATCGATGAGTATAAGTCCAAGATCAAGAGGATTGAAGAAAATTATTTGGGTTAATTTTCTTGAGGTTGAAACGATGTTCAATAGTAATATGTAATAATAATTGAATCGTCTTAGTTTAGTTGGAAACTTTCGTTTTTGGATATGCTTACTTTTGTCTGGCTTTGAGTCAGTTTTTTCCCTTGTAAGTTTTTACTGATGAGTGAACTCTAATCAAATTCTTTATCAAATAAACAATTTTATTTCCCTCGGAAAAATGTTCTTTCTCTTCTGTTTGGAAAACATTGATATTCTTTATATTAAGCATATATAGAGGAAATAGCGCCTAAGATTTGCTCAGAAGACAATTCATTCAATTTTCGCTTTAAAATTTACGTTTCATTCAAAGCCGTTGTCAACAAACACCAAATAGAACATTCAAAGACTCCGGAAAAGACTGAGGCAAAAGATGCAATTTCCTTTTGATATGAAAGAGTATATTTCAAATAGACTTACCGCCCTTAAAAATAAATCATGTATTTTAATCTCCTCTTGCCTCCAAAGCGTTTGGGAAGGGGAGTGCCTTATTTCGAAAGATTCAAAGACTTTGCTATTTGAGTTTTCGCGCTAGAGAATGCCTATTCGTGGAGGTTAGACCTTGTTATCCTTATATATGTGGATTACCGAAGCAAATGAACTGTCGCTTTGGGCAACGTTGATGAATTCAGTGTCCTTCATGGTAACTCTAGCGATGACAGTGACTGAATCAAGCGTCATTATAATTCCTTCATCAACGAGCTCGTCAATTATGAGCATAATGTTATCAAAATTATCCATTATCGCCTTCTTGTTTGTCTGATTCCTATGATCCAATATCGGATTAGTTGCTACATCCTCACTCATCCAACAATTACTTTGTGAAATAGTTCATTGCTTCATAGAAAGTCGAAAGAAGCTGAGTAAGCACCTGATTTTTACATAATAATCATCAGATAAATCTATACACCTAACTCATGGCTTACCAGTTCGTTTTCATCAGTATCACCCAGCACAAAGAACAATATGTCGCCTAGGTTCTTAAAAACAACGTTGAATTGCGCATAAGTGAAGATTTCGTCTAATATCACGTGTAAAGATCCGAAATAGAAATCAATTACTTTCTGAGGCGCTAATTGTTTTTGAGGAAGTGAGTTTTCTGCTTTTTTCGACGAGGGCTTTTTCAAAATCTTTCTGGACTTCGAAATCGGAAAGGTTGCCTTGTGGCACGTCAAGGGTGGACTTTGGACAGATCTTCAGATAGTATTTCGAATAAACTCTGCTGCCGTCGCTTTTGAGGACCAATAGAGCAAGAACCTTGCAGAA
>ENA-UOTZ01002310-UOTZ01002310.1-compost-metagenome-genome-assembly--contig:-NODE-2310-length-10243-cov-6.763034_pt1 | contig 10243 bp, 6 predicted proteins | sample MGYA00238144_ERZ746983 | MGnify/ENA primary metagenome ERZ746983 (study PRJEB28759, sample SAMN06268863) | compost metagenome | isolation source: single cell | place: USA: California, Emeryville, Joint...
TCTGATCTGTGCTCTAAGTCCGCATTTTTCCTATCGACAGCTTCAAATTTTCTCTTCAAATCCTCAGAATCAAATGAAGGACCTGCAATTGAAGTACAACACTCAAAAAAATGAATATGATGGTATGATTGCTGTGCTAAATGCAAAGGCGAGAGAAATCGCTGCGCTTAAGGAAGAAAATTTGCAATTGATGGAAATTAAGAAAAAGATGAGATTACATGAGACTGAGAGCAAAAGCTATGAATCTATAGTTGATCAGTGGAAGAAAACCGCTGAGACGTACAGGACTCGTATTGAGGAGCTCGAAAATGAGATAGGTAGTAGCAGCATGGCCCAAAAAGAGTTGATTTCCTTCAAAAAAGAAAACGAAACTCTCAATGCCATGGTGGAGAGGAAAACACATGAAATAAAGGAAATGAAGAAGCGCATTGACGATATCAATCAAGAAAATGAACGACTTAAGAAAGAGGTAAGGACTCTGACCGAGGCGAATGAGAGGCTATCGGATGATCATAATGACTGGAAAAGGCAACAGCAGACTCTTCAAACCAAGCTGGATGCGTTAGAAGCAGAATTGAGAGACAGCAACCAGCAAAGGGATAGAGCTAACTCTGATCTGGAACTTTCAAAAAAGGACTTAGAGAAGAAAAACGCTGAGTTGGACATCTGGAAACGCCAGGTCACCCAGCAGGATCAAGACATAAGAACCATCGAAGAGATAAAACATAAGCTATTGATAGTAACTCACGAAAACGAAAGGATTTCGGGGCTGCTTGATGAAACCCAATTCCAAAAAAACAACGCGCTCAGAAGAATTCAAACACTGGAAACTGAATTAGACGAACTGAAGGATTTCAAGGTCAGATATGAACATTCCAGGAAGGACAAAGAGAAGGTGGAGGCGCTTCTCAGTCAGAAAGCAGTCGAGATTGCAGATCTCCGCAAAAAGCTGCAGGAGAACCTCAAAGAAACAGACAGCATACATCAATTAAAGCATGTTGTGGCTCAGCTTACGAGAGAAAAGGAAGAATTGGCGAGAGATAAAGAGGAGTTGCAGACTGAATTACATAAAAAGGAAGCTGAATTGTCCAAAGAGAGAGTGACTGCCAGGGGATCTGAAAAGAGAGTGCAAGACGCTGAAAGACTCGAACAGCAGCTTGTCCTCTTGGCAGCGGAGAATGATAGATTGAATGGACTTCTCGCGACAAGAACTCAAGAAAATGAGAGATTAAAGGATAAAATCGCGCGTTTGGAAAGCGAGGTAAATAGAATCGATGAGTTGCAGTCGCAGCTCAGAGCTGCTAAGGCCGAGAAGGAACGAATTCAAGAGCTCATGACCAGACAAACTGTTGATTCTGAGGATTTGAAGAGAAAATTTGAAGCTGTCGATAGGAAAAATGCGGACTTAGAGCACAGATCAGAAGAACGGGAAAGAGAGGCGAGCAGACTGGCATTGGATCTCACTAAGGTGAAAGCAGAGCTCAGAGATAAATCCGAACAAATCGAACTCCTGAAGGATCGTATTACCGAGCTACAGAACCAAAGCTCGAAGCAAATCGAGTTTGAAAGGATTAAAAACAGGCTACAGGCCGAAAAAGCACAACTTGACGAAGAGCTCAAGGTCACAAAGAGAGAGGGGGACGAGCTGAAAAAGCAATGCGAGCAGCTGTTCGAGTCGCTGAAGAGAGGGACTAATGAGCTGGAGAAAAACGAAAAGACTATTGCTGAATTGCAAGGGAAACTAGCTGAATCGCAGAGCGATTATGAGAAATTAAAGGCTAAGTTGGAAAAAACTGCGCGAGAATTAAGTGAAGCTGAAGAGGAAAAATATATGTTACTCAAGGATAAAGCGAAAAACTCCGTGTTTGAATCGAGTCTTCAGGGTTTGGAGCTCGAAAAGAAGAAATTGTTGAATCAAGTCCAGAGTCTAACGGACGAATTGAAGGAAACGTACAACGAAATCGAGCAGAATAAGAAAAAACTCGTGTTGCTCTTCTCTTTAGAGAATCAAATGACAGCTAAACAAGCTGAAATACAAAGGCTCAATGAATCACTGAAAGCGAGCGAAGATTCGAATTTTGAATTGAAAAATAAAATGAAGGGCCTGGAGCAAGAGCTTGTGGAGACGGAAAAACTCAAAGGACAAAACGAATCATTGAGGAGAGAATGTGAGGCGTTTTCGACGAAGCTATCAGCGAAGCAAGCAGAACTTGATAAGCTCAAAGAAGCTCTTGAGGCAAGGGAAAATGTTTATTCGGAGCTGAAAAATAAGATTAGAAGTCTAGAACAGGAAATCACTGAACTTGAAAAATCCAAAGGGCAGAACGAGCCTTTGAAAAAAGAATACGATTCGTTAACGGCCAAGCTATCAGCCAAACAGGCCGAGGCTGATAGCTTGAATGAGAAGCTCAGAACGAGTGAAGATGCCACCTTCGAGTTAAAAAGGAAAATAGATGGCTTAGAGCGAGAAGTAATGGAATTCGAAAAGGTCAAAGGACAAAGTGAGGCGTTAAAGCGGGAGTACGAGTCGTTATCGACACAGTTATCAACCAAACAATATGAGATTAGCAAGCTCAATGAAACGTTGAAAGCGACTGAAGATTCGAATTACGAGTTGAAAACCAAAATAAGAACGCTCGAGCGAGAACTTTCTGGGTTCGAAATTCTCAAAGGGCAGAATGAATCTCTGAAGAAAGAATGTGATTTATTGACCTCTAAGTTATCAGCGAAACAAGCAAAACTCAGCAGGTTAAACGAGACGCTTGAGACAAAGGAAAGTTCGATTGCCGAGCTCAATAATAAAGTGAGGAGACTAAGTCTGGAGATCATTGAGCTCGAAAAGGTCAAAGGAGAGAACGAGTCGTTTAAAAGAGAAGGCGATTCGTTGTCAATGAGGTTATCAGCGAAAGAAACTGAAGCTGATAGGCTCAACGAAACGCTTAGGGCAAAGGAAGATACAATTTTTGAGTTGAAAAGCAAATTGAATGGGCTGGAACACGAGGTCCTCGAGCTTGAAAGACATCGAGTGCAAAACGAGTCTTTGAGGAAGGAATGCAATTCATTATCGGCGAAGTTATCAGCTAAAGAAAATGAAATTGATAGGTTAAACGAGACTCTACGAACCAGAGAAAATTTAATTTTTGAGATGAAAAACAAGGTCAAGGGGCTAGAACAGGAAGTCTTTGACCTCGAAAAATTCAAAGCGGAAACTGAGTCTGTAAGAAGAGAATGCGACTCATTGTCGGCGAGGCTATCCGCGAAGCAATCGGAGGTTGATCGACTAAAAGAGACCTTAGAATCGAAGGAAGAGACGAATTCCGAGAAAAAGAGCAAGATTAGAAAGTTGGAGCTAGAAATCATTGAACTTGAGAAACTCAAAGGACAGAATGAGGCTTTGAGGAGAGAATGCGAGAATCTATCTGCCAAGTTGACAGCTCAAGCTAAAGAGGTTGAGACATTAGCTTCTTTAGAAAGGGATCTTCAAGCGAAGAACGCTGAAAACGAAGCGCTCACCCGAAAAATAGTGCTGGTGATTGAAGAGAACCAGCGATTAAACGAATCTATAGAGGCTCAGGGCAAAATCCTAACTGAGATCCAAACTAAAAACAGAGAGCTAGACCAGATCGCTAATCTGCTTGTCCATGAGAAAAAGGAACATGAACACGCTCTAAAAGAAAACCAAACGCAAATCGAAGAATTGAAGGTGAGGGGTTCATTCAGAGATAGTGAAAACATGAGGGTAATAGAAACAGAAGCGAAGTATCAAGAAGCAAGAGCAGAGTGTGAAAAGCTTACGATGCTTCTGCAGGAGAAAACGAGGCAGATTGAAGAGCTGCAAAAGAAGTGCTTTGAGAAAGATGCTGATTTGGTACGAATGGAGGAACTTGAGGCTAAATATAAGGAGTTGAAGAAAGAGAAAGAAAGCTTACTGAGTGAGAACAGAGAAAGATCTGAAGGGAAAGCATCGGCGCTAACTGACCAACTGCAAAAATTGAGTGTACAGCTGAGCGAGGCTCAGACTATGAATATCACGCTTTCTAGAGAGATCAGTAGGCTAGCAGCCGCCGCAGAAAGCAGCGAGAGAGAACGAGCGAAATTACAGCACGAGATGCTTATTCTACAGAAAGAAATCAATGCTATGAGGGTGGAAAGAGAGAAACTGACTGAAGAGTTATCTATTTGGAAAAGACGATATTTTGCCGATAAATCCATCTCAGAGAGTAACTTAGCGAAAATCTTGCAGTTAGAAGACCTGAGAAAGAAGACCGAAACCAAAGAAACGGAAATGCGAAGGTCTAAGTCACCGACCACGCATCGTTTTACTTTCTCAGACACTTGATTTTAATGTGAAAATTTTGTGAATGCACCAGTCATGTGCTTATTTATTCATTTATTTTTCGTCTTTATCTTATTGAAACATCCAGTTAATGTCTTGAAATGTTTAAAATAATCAGCATTATGGTACAGAGACAGCAGACCGCTCTGTTATCTATAAATTAAGAGGACAGAGTTGTTCTAAATTATTAGTTTGGTGACTATACCACGTGATGAAAATAAAATTTAAAGTATCTGCAGTTTATTCGTTGAGTGGTTTATTTGCCTGGAAATCTCAGGACATGAAACTGAATCGCATCTCCAAATCTGCAGAGAAGCTCAGACCAACTTTCGATCTTGGAGGCCGCAGCCCTCAGGTACTAAACTGTGTCATTCGAAATAAAGAAGCGAAACTCGTTGGAGATCAAATGCAAGACACACGAATTATTGAAAGAAGGTTATCGACAAAAGTCTCTGGTAGTGGCAGTACACCGGATGGTCAACTCAAAAAGAGCCAAAGTCCTTCCAAGATAAACGAAGATCGTACACAAGCGTTAGTCTATAAGATAAGGAACTTGATATGCAGTACACCTACACGAAACGCCCCTAAAGGAATTGGAAATCAAAAGCAAAACCCAATAATCGACGATTTGACAGTGAGTCAAAGCTCGACGGAAAATATTTTAAAAACTCATCCATCAGAGCTTGACAGTAATTTAGTCCCATGGTCATCCCAATGATGTACAATCCCTTAGGTATTGATGTTTCTAGTCTCAAAGACAAGGATGAGGCTGGACTACTCAGCGAGGATAATAGAGACATTAAAAGTTTGGTATACTCCAGCGGAGTGAATAAATTCGAAAGTGATTTGATGAAGAAACTGCTACGGCAAGCGTCTCAGCAAATCGTTGAGCGCTCTCAAATCGCCAGTATTATCTACTCAATTTTCATGCAGAAATAAACGATTTCTTAGGAAAATTATCATCGCCATCAAATCAGAGAGCAGGAAGTTCTCAGAAGATCTCGAGTTCAATACAAAAAGCAGTTTTGAAAAGCCAGGGCGATATTGAGAATGCCCAAATCAAAACTCAATTAAATATGAAAAGGAATAACAGCATAGAGTTAGTGACTGTGAAATCCGGTGAACAGTATAAAAAGATGGAGAAAACTAATACACCATCGAGATTATCTATCGATTTGGCTCGAGTTGTTAATGTACAAAATTTCATTGTTCGAGGGTCGACTCCGTTTGCACAAGCCAACAGAAATCAGTCACCTTTCAATAATAGTAATGGACAGACAAGGACTAGACAGATTACGCCTGCTAAGCAAACCCAAAAAACACCACTAAAGAAAAAAAGCTTTGATTCTACAAAAGCCACAGAAGAGATGGATCATCCGACTAGGTAGATTGATATTATCCATGTATGTGATTATGGAATTTTAATTGAAGGGAATTAGCTGGTGTGAATTCTTCGGCTGTGGCTACATCTCCTTCGATGATGAAAGTTCGCAATCTGCTACGAGACAATGACCAGTTGATTAGTAAAGAGCCCCAAAAAGATGCTAAATACGAAAGAGAGGCTAAAATTGCGATCAAAAGTACCCAAGAGAAACGAGATAACACCCCAACAATGCCAGCTAAACGTGTTAAGCATTATTGTCACTGTGAGCAACGATTTACAATTGAAGTGATCAAAAACGCTGCCAACGAAATAAAGTAAATAATGTGGACCAGCGGGTGTTAACCTAATGTAGTGCGAAACAAGGCAAATGCAATTGTAGAAGTATGACTCAAAGCAGTGGTAAGAAGAATGAGCAACTAGAGGGATCGAGGCGATCATCAGGGATATCGCCACAGAAACCGTAAATAGCATTGATTGCGATTTGATTTCAAGGAAGTTCTTGGGATAGATCAGAACCGACTTTTACCGAAATCGAGGCATTATGCAACGGGGAGACTTTAACTAAAGAGCATCCGTTACCGGAAGAGGGGAACCAAGGGACGAATATTCACAAGCCTCCTCCAAGGAGTGTGTCAAACGAAAGGGTTGGAAAGGATCTTCCTGATTCCTATCAAAAGAACTTAGAGTGGCAAAACCGAATCAAGGCGACAAGTCCGAAATCTCAACAGGAATGTCATAAGAGCGTAGCTAATACTTATGTTTTCTCGGTCTTAAACGTTTCATTGTTGCTAGTTAATGTCGTCTCCGAAGCATTCTCGAGCCCAGTCCACAACCGACAGCAAGGCACATATTAGTGCGAACTATTATTTGAGCCCTGGTAGATATAATTCGCAAGGGGAAGGTATGTTACAGAGGGGACCAAGACATTCCTTGAACTCTCCAGCAAACAGACCAGGCTATGGAGACATTTTTAATAGAAATAGCCACCTTGTAACAAGCTATAGTCATGATACTTCAAAGAAGGTTCATCAATCACGAGAAATTAAGACATCGAATCTCTCTCACTACAATCACAGAAATGACACTAAACAAGACGATTTAATTAGCCTCACTCCAAATCAGATTAAACAAAGAACTCGCGAAAACTCGGAAGAGAGGCTAGCAAGAGCATTAATTACTCTTCAGGATGTATCTCAGGAGCCTCGGTGGGGTAAACAGAGAAAAAATACTGTATCTGGCGATTCTTATCAAAGCTACCCTCATGCGTCTAAACAGAAAAACATGTTTCCGAAAACCGCTCAGGAGCCAGGCAAAGAGTTCGATAAGCTGGAATTTATGAAGCGATTTCTCACAATTACGAAGGTTTATCTTACCTACTTTCAGCATTTCTCTTAAATGACTTTCGTGTTTTTTTTAGAAAATACAAAGTCCAATGAACAAAGGATTGCTTGGGAAGAAACCGATTGGTGAGGCGATTCAGAATTGCGAGGGAGCTTTACGATCTGAGCAGTCTTCTGGGGAATGGACGCATCATCTCAGCTATGAAGGGGCACTTAATTTAGAAGATTCGTTCTAAGTCCCAGAGAATACAAAATTGCTGACCGAATCGCGAGGAGCGAGGGAGAGCGTTAAAGGCAAGATTTGTTTCAATATCATAACCTAAAAACCGAGTAAAACTCTACTTTATTTCGCTAGCAATATGCTCCACAGCAACCGTAATGCATGTTTGACCTCTTTTTTCTCCTACCACTTAAAAGGTCGAATAACGCCAACAATTAACATTATGATTTTATTGCTTCATTTTCTTATCAAATATTTTACTTTCTACACTATTTTAAGAGAACTCCAATTCTGAACGTATTAATTTCAGCGAATAGCACTGAAATTTTGAGCGCTTTATGTTTAAGTTTGCTTTACAACAACCTCGTAATCTTTTTATAATTGTAGCCAAAACAGAAGAGCAATGATGTCATCATTGCTACTTTCTTGACGCTAGGTAACAACACTAGCCTCTCTTCAGGCCAAGCTATTGTGAAGATGCCTGGCTCTCAAATTAGAATTGTACTGCCAATATATGGATATAGGTGTTTAGAGTTAAGTGAGGAGGATTTCGACTGCTAACAGTGGAGCAATGTTAATTTCCTTATGCATCTATTCCCGAATTCATATTTTTTATCAAATTAGGCATTATGTATTAAAACTCTAAGCTTCTACTTTTGAGAGGACTTAGATTATTCACTATCCATGGCTCCACTGATAACTAGATACTTTCAGTTTGTGTGTTCTAACCTCCTGCTAAATTGAAGACTATCGAATTCGATGAAACTTCTACTTGCTAGATGATTACGAATGAAAATGATTGTATTTGAGCTTTAGGTTTCAAAGGAACTGTGTCTATTATTTTTGGTTCAGCTCACATTTCAAATAAAGGCTTACAAACTAACAAGGGAACGGGAGAAATAAGGTTATAATAGAAGATTTAATCATCAAAGTTTCCGTTGGATATAAATTCAGGGTGTGAAAAACTCATAACCAATAATATCAAATTAGAAATTTTATATAAACAGTGTTTGTTAACAAATTCAAACATCTATTTATTTCCTACTTCGATAACTCCTTAAACTTTTTTTATTTAAAACAATTACATCCAATTAACTTTTTATAGAAATTTAGTACACACTTATTTTACAAGGCAGCTCGAACCTCAGTTTGTTACATCGTTAACGAGAACGATTTTTCAATTGCTATACCTATAACTTTTTCGAAAAGTTTGGAAAAGTTAGTTGTATCTGGATCTGATACCACAGCGGCTCGATTTAAGTTAAGGAATCTCTCCTTAACGAAGAGCCCACTCTTGAGTTTTTGAAACTGAGACAACTAGCTTTTCCAATGAGATTAGGTGTTATTTTGTACGCTTCCTGAAGTTTTGCCTGCGCTTGGGACCCTTCCTACTTCCTTTGGATATGTAATCCTAGAATAACAATCAAATAGTTATTCATACCCATTAAAAAAAACTGTAAGAGAGGAACCAACGTCATTGGGGAGCGTCTCAAGTTGTTTTGAAGTCGCTTCTAACTCAATGGGCACCCATGGGTTGATGAGTTGTGGATATATAATGCTATGCATGTCGCCAATAAGACAGGTGTGAGAGCATGTCATCAAGGCTGACTATAGGAAAATGACCACAGGTACTCGCTCCATTGAAATCTAGGGTTGAGATTCGTTGTCAGTAAGATTCTTTAAGAGGGTAATAACGCCTCGAATCCATTTTTCTATTAATAGTTACAACCAGAATTTTTAGAAATTATTATATAATCTTCGAAGAGTGTTCAGAAATACTCAAATGGTGTGAAAATTTTATCGTGTTAAAAGAGAAATGATTTGTGACAGATAGGCTTTAGCGTTTGAAATTCGCATCCGTTTTCACTCTGATGGGTAGCCACACGCTTCCCCTACAGACCGCTCTGACACCAATGAACATCGACTAAGATTTTTAGAATTTTTTCTCTTTTACCACTAATTTGTTCGCAAGTTGAGTTAAACAACTTCATATAGCAACGATGGCAACCTGCGGTATTTAATTAAGGCATCAGTATTTCCCAACTCTCGGTTATTTTAGATAAACTTGCTGGTACTCAGCAAGCATTTTGAGAGAGTAAGAAATTATCAGTGCATTGAATTCTATTTATACAAAAACAGCCCTTACTTGGTCGTTCTTTGATGGTGCAGAATCGCTTGAGCTACTTTCTCAGTAGTGGAGTGAAAAATTCTTGTAACAATACTTTTTTCAAATGGGATTCAGACTATATGCATGACTATTATTGCGAAATGAGGCCAAGTAGCTTAGTACTAAAAGACTCAAGAAGAAAATCAAGCTTTCAAACTTTAGATGCCTATAACTTGCATTTTAAATTCTGAGTGGAGGCACAAATAGGAGAAGGTTTCAAACAGTTGGAAAGCCGTATCAGAAATATTTGAAACTCTGGGGTGTAAAGTGGCAAACTATTGCTTACACCAAAGGAGTTTTTGGTCGAGAGATTTTGCTATGCTACCTTCAAGTAGGGAATAATTTCCATGAAACAACCATGAAATTTGAAAAGATATATCAACATGGAAAGGTTGAAAGAGATAGAAGAACCTAGACAACTTGAGATAGAAAAAGAGAAATGACTAGTTAGTATCTTTATACAACTTTAGATCGCAAAATATTCCAATAAAGTTCTACCTCATTGAGAATTTTGTCATATGCGAAAATTTGCAATTATCACTGATCCACTGACAATTGAATTATTAGTAAGGAAAGAAATGGATTCTGCTTCAAATCGCGAAAAATAAAAGAAAGACGTCTTTTCTCATAGAACACATTTCTGTGGGTAATTACAGCTAATCCGTATTGCGGAATGCTTATAACTGCTATTAAGTAAAAATAATATCTGCTGAATCAAAATAAGTCAAAAAAATTTAGAACTGTTGCAAAAAGTACCATTAAGATTTTATAGGCTAGATGAGGCAAATTGAGATTG
>ENA-UOTZ01002311-UOTZ01002311.1-compost-metagenome-genome-assembly--contig:-NODE-2311-length-10239-cov-12.167880_pt1 | contig 10239 bp, 10 predicted proteins | sample MGYA00238144_ERZ746983 | MGnify/ENA primary metagenome ERZ746983 (study PRJEB28759, sample SAMN06268863) | compost metagenome | isolation source: single cell | place: USA: California, Emeryville, Joint...
CTCTATCTCCATTCCAGGCATTTGCTATCTGCTTGAGTATTTTTGACTCAAAGCTCGAATGTAAATAAGTCACCTTGTACATTCCATTGTCAATTTATCGTCATAAGGATAGAGTAGCAATTACTAAAGCTTAATTGTGATAATTTAATGCAATGTCTACACCACCTTTCTACAAGGTTTTATTAGTAATTCCATTTCTAATGAAATAAATGAACTCATTTTCAAGAGCGAAATATGCATTTAATTTTTTTCAACTTTTCATATCAAAGCTAACTAACTCTCTCAGAACTAGGTGAGGTAGACAGAACAAAATGACGGAAAGTCACAACACATAAATAAAACACATTAAGATAAAATTGGTCATTATAGAAAAAATGTGGTATGGCAGATTCTTAACGCACGCCGTAAACGATTACGTATCCTCACCTTTCTTATTAATTTTAGTAGTCTTTCTTGACTTTTTTGAGTCTTTTCTCAACAATTTCTTGCAGTTCTTTAATATGTGGATCCTCAATGTCAACATCCTGGAATTCTTTCTTGAGATTTATACGGGCTTTAAGCGCAAGTCCCTTGTATTCTTCTTTCTCTCCTTTAGACAGACCTTTCCATTTCTCTCCAGCCACTCGGTTGAGATGGTCTCCTTCACGCTCCTTCTCGAGCCCTATGTCATGTATCGTGTTCTGGAACACCAAATAACCCGTGACTCTGCGGTTAATCCAGTCATGAAGTCCCTTCACTCTCGCGCGTTTTCCAGAACTCTCACCCTTATCGTCTTCACCTTCAGCGTTTTGCTCTTTTTTACGTGATTTTTCCTTAGTGCCGCTTCGCTTCTTTGGCTTATCCTCAGTCTTTTCTTTGAGATCTTGCTTGAGCCAGGTATGTAGCGAAGAGTTTCTTTGCGATGAACCTTGGCTGCCATAATTTTGGGTTCCTTCTGAGTATTTCTTCGATGATCTTTGATTAGTTTCGTCATTTGCGAGGTGTGATTTTGGAGGAGTTGGAATGACCTGAGTCTGCTGGGACTGAGGGTAAGCGGAGTATTCGTTCACTCGTTCCTCCTTTTGATGGCTACCAAAGTACTCGTACTCTCTGCGGAGTTGGTCCTCACGCTTTCTCTCAGTCTCTCTGTTCTTCGTCTCGCTGACTCTTCGGTACGACTCAGCGTCTACTTTCTGTCTTCGATGCATTCTCTCTTCGTCATCATTGAGACGGTGTTCGTCATTGGGACTTGCGTTCATGCCAGCATTCGCCATATTATACATCTGAGTGGTGTTCTCCTTTCCTCTCTTCTGTGCGCTGGCTTGAGTTTGCTTCTTCTCATCGGTTTTCACAGCGCTTTGGCTCTGGTATGGAGAGCGGGAGGTTCTTTTCTCGTCAACATGATGAGTTCTGAAGGAAGGCACTTCGATCTCCATTTGTTTCTGTGATGAAGTGTTCTTCTTTCCGAAATCAGCCAATTTGTCCTTCAAATTTCTAAGCGGATCGGCCTTTCTCTGTGTGTATCTTTCGGGCGCTTGATGAACGATTTCTTTTTGAGGAGTCTTTCTTTTTTCTTCCGCGGCGCGGACCTTCTCCAAAGTCTTCATCAATTTAGGGCTCAGATTTCCCATAAGCGTCGCACTTTGGTCGTTGGGCTCGACCAAGTCGATCTTCTGTCTTATTTCTAAAGTTAAGTGTATTTGATTAGTCAAGTAATCAAGGATTATTACCATCAAGCATGGCAGTGCTGATCTTGCAGTTCATCATTTTCTTGTTCTTTTCCTTGAGTTCGTCCATCATATCGAAAATTCCGTTAAGCATTGAGCTTCCTCCCATAGATCCATGATGTGAAGTGCCTTTTTCATAAAGCGCTTTGATAATTCTCGCGCATTCCTTAACGTTGTTCGCTTTTCTAATCGTTTCCATTACGCTGTCGCGGCTTGAGTAGGTGAGGTTCTCAATGCGATCCTGATCCTCAAAGTATTCTTCAATCTTCTTAATGAGGGCATCCTCACGATTCTTGAAGGATTTGTGTTGGTTGTTAAAGAAGTCCTTGAATCGGTTCTCCAATTCGTTGAGGCTCTCTCTGACTCTCTCGATTTCACGGTGAAGTTTCTTCATTTGGACCTCAGTGTGGCTTTCATAAGCTCCCAAGTATTCTGCCGAATAATACGTCATGAGTTTGTCCCTAAGGAGGGTTCGATTTCTTTCATTGAATGAGTCCTTGGAAGAAGCTGAAAGAGCGTTGTTAATAATCTCGTGGATTGCGATTAAAGGTTCGTTCCTGGTTCTTCTTTCGATCTCTGGGTCGATCATGCATTTAATGCAGAGGAGTGGAGGGTAGAAGTTGTCTTTGGGACATAGAACTTGGAATTTGTTGCCTGGGTGAAGCGGACAAGTTAATTCTTCACGGTCGCAAGGTCTATATTCATTAGAGGATTGAGAATCGAGCTCGCTGAAGAGTCCTGGGCGAGCAGGCTCGTCGTGGATCATAGTTAGCATTGGGCGGTGTTTTTCAAAAAGATTTATTTTGGAGTGTTTTTTTTAAATTGCGAACTCGCTAAATACAAATATATCCCGCCCAAATACCTGAAAAAAATTTGATTTCGATCAGATTTGTGAGTGTTAACATCACTGCAACTCCTTTTTTGATTTGAATGAAAAAACACGCCATTCAACGGTCTTTTTTGATGTTTGCAGGCAGATCACAAATAAAGAATTTGGCAGCTCATATTCCAAACAAGTGATGAAGGGTTGACTGCATAAGTAGAATGGACCTTTCGTGGATGCGTTTTAGGTGATTGTTTGTTAATCATCTTGATGTGGTAATGAGAGAAATCGAGCAGCTCAAATGAAGAGTAAGGAACCACTGCAATATCGATATTGAAGGGAAATCAATCCTTTCGAGGCGCACAGGAGAAGAATGATTACGAATTCATTTTGAAACGCTGCATTAGCAATTAACTTATATTTTCCGTGACATTCTCTTAGCTTTTCTGGGTGCTTCGAAGAGAATATTCCAATTCTCTTGGAAGCCGTCGTTATCTATTTAAGACAGCTGAACAAACTTTTCAACAACTGATTGGAACTGTTATCGGATAACTTCATCAGCAACGAGTTGTAAACGAATCAATAAGACCAATCGATGTATACAAACGCAAATGATCAGTATTTCTTGAAAAAAGCTAAAGAGAACGAAATCCAAGAATATAATACATCAATGATGAAGAAAGTTACCTGCTTTCCATTTGGACTAACGTATAATTACAAGATCAAACAACCTTGCATCAGCTGCAAACTGTCCAAAGAGACGTCTTATTATTGAATTATTTTAAAATTTTTTTTTCCAGATCTTTTCTTCTTGTATCTTGTTTGGCAAATTAATGATAAGAATCCAATGCCTATTGATGTGATTTTTCATCGAAATATTCCCACAAATCGTTAAACTTGACAAAGATGTATACAAACGTATGTCCTCCTAATACCCAGCTGATTAGAAACACATCAAGCAACCTTTGGGCTTTTTCAAAGGAAAATCTCAATAAAACCATCACTTAAAGCTTGTCGCAATAAAATACACTAAATATAACTTAGAATTTAAACAAATGAACAGTTTTCTCTTGCTTGTAGCCTCAGTGTGTCTCCTAGGCTATGGAAATGCTCAGCTAAATCCAAATTCCACTCAAATAGTGAATAAGTTAAACGAAGTTAGGAGCAACCCCTCAGCATTCGCGACGAAAATGCAAACAAACTACTCAACTTTCGCATATAACCGCTGGATCGTGCAGTCATTCATCAAAAACGAAACCTACAATTATACCTTCGTCACTACTGAAGGCTACATTGCCTTCCAGGAAGCAGTTACAGCCCTGTCGCAAAGCACCTCGGCACCAAATCTTACCTATTCCAGTGGATTAAGCTCAATCGGTCAATTCGACGTTAATGCTTATAATAACCGGTCAACATGGTTATCTACGCCATACGGAGTGTGTGACCGAGATGTCGGTCAGCGAGTTTCGGAGGCCGGAACTTATAAATTAATCGATCAGAGTATTGTGGGTGGGATCAATGAAGCAGAGTTAATGGTAGTGGCAATGCTTATTGGTGATGGAGATCAATATCGTCGAGCAAGAGCTGCGATTTTAAATCCAGAATACACTGATGTCGGTTATGGCCAAGCAAACCTCACAACGGTAGCACCGATTTACAATTTCATTTGGGCGAAAAACTTCACTTGCAAGAATACTTGCCCGAACATCCCTCCTACAAACGACTCATATGATTGCAGCTTACCAATGCCTTTTACTTACGGCGGAGGCGCGCTGCTTTCGCCGTTTATCGGGCTGCTCTTGGTATTTTTATTAGTTGTATTTGCGAAATTCTAAGTCTGCGCTCTTCATTCGAGATTATTGTGATTAACAGAATAATATCCATACTGAGCCTTCTGCGTTTTTCATATTTGCTTGGGTATCATAATCCCTTTTGAAAATAATTTGATAAACACCAACTAATCCTGCCAACGATTCTTCCATTTTTCGCTATTAAATAACTGTATGTATTGTTGAGAAACATTCCACACAATTAGAATGAATTCACAATGTTGTTTTTTCTCTGTGATTCATTGAGACGATTTTCTCAAAGCTAGACAATCATGTTTTGTGTGCGAGAAGGTTATGTGAAGGTGTTTAGTATCAGCGAAATTCCTTCAATGATTGTTGTTTACATCCAGTGGAACTTCATAAGCCATTGCAATGCATTCGAATATAGAGTTTCTGTCTTTTCCTTGGACATTTGACAAGAATTGTGAGTAAAACCAGCATAAGTCAGTAAATTTTTGAAAATCAAGCTGAATTTAGTATTAGAATGATTGGAATCTTTAATTAGAATAGCCAATTTTTTTTTAGCAAAAATATTGAAAGCGGTTTGTAGAAAAATCTAGTTTTCAGGAAAAGGACCATATGAATGATAATCTGCTGCGCTGTAGAGCTTCCGGGAGTTTAAGGGAGCCCAAAAGCTAAGAAGTATCGAAAGCATTCATGGTTTAGTGGTAGAATGCAACGTTGCCATCGTTGCGACCCGGGTTCGATTCCCGGTGGATGCACTTTTTATTTTTATACACAAAATTAATTTTCGCGAATTTTCTGTTCCAGACAATGAAATCAACCTTCAAGGACCATTAATTCAATCCACTCCAGCTCATTTGCAATTTGCCTTTTCCAAAACGCAGTAGTGATTAAAGACAAGTAAGAATGTTCATATAAAGAACGATTATCATAGGTTATTATATAACATAGTTGAGTACTACAAAAAAAGGGTGAATTCCTAACATGAAAACTAAAAGGAAAGCTTACTTATAATGGAAAAATGTGAAAAACGAAATGATAAATCTCTCGAATCTAATTTTTTAATATAATCGTCACCCTCGCCACTACAAATAAAGAAATCAGATCCCAGAAAGATCTGAATCAACCGCGAGGCTATTATTTACGAAACTCTGAGCTGGTAGCGTTTGTTTATCAAAACGAAAGATTCTATTGCTTTACACTTGATTGATTTGATTTTTCGAAGATTGTTCCTGTTGTTTTTGAGGAGTTTTCAGATCAGGCTCAGTGAAATGTTTCCCGCTAAAGTCCACTTCAAAATGATGGGGCTCACGACTCATCCGCACCGAAGGTGTAGACACGTAATCAGCCATCTGATCGTCAGTATCGATACTGCACCTGAGATTATACCGCTTCTGATGCGGATTCTTGAGCTGGACGACTCCTTTAACACTCTGCATCATATCAGTCATTTTACGGTCTTCTACTCGGCTATCTTCAGCCTCTGCATTACACATTGAATCTCCTAATTCTTTCTTTTCTTTGTCAGCGCCTGCTTCTAGCTTAACTGAGTTATGCGACACTGTACCATGAGAAACATCCTTATATTCCTCTTCTTCGACTCGACTAATCTCAGAGATTTCAAATGCTAGTGTTGTTAGGCATATATCGCAATCTCTGAATGAAAAATTACAATTTTCTCCTTGTCCGATTTTTGTATTGGGAGTAAATTCTTTCTCTTTCTGATAATCATAAGCTTTTTCTGTTGTTCGAGCTTATTTACCTTAGAAATCTGCGTTTTTTGGTTTTGGTTGAGCGACATATTGCTGCTGCTCTGACCATCTAGTGTCAATTTTGAGGGCATTTTCTTATTGCTCAATTCAATCCCTTTTGAAACTGGTTATCCAATAGACTCTTTTTTGCTTTTGATACCTGATTTGTTTAAAGGCATCATAGAATGTTCAGCGATGCTGCTGTGATCATCAATTTTTAGGATAACCTTGCTTTTATAGCCTTGACTCTGTTGCACACCTTCCTCTACATCCTGCTGCTGACCCTGTGATGCTTCCTGCTGATATTTCAACCCAATAGCTTAAGCATACATTGTCAAGATTAAATTTATCTTACAGTAGCTGCAGCGGCTTGCAATTTCCTTGCTTTCCGATCCCTTCGTAGGATGATATATTCATAAGTCGTCATATTTTTCTTCTTAAGCCATGCGTGTAAGACCAGCAGCTCCGAAAACAATCCAAAGAACACGATATTTAGCACCATTGACAGAACCACAAAAGCAAAAATCGTCCATCCGAGGCCTATTGAAAGCTACAATCCATTATGAATCCTGACACAATACTGCATAAATTGATAATACCACATTGTCTCCTTCGATTATCACCCGCCCGTTTTTGAAGAATTTCGTGATTATGTAAATAGCCAATGAGATTTTGTAAATTGCAGTGAGAAACAACGTGAGAATCGTGCCGATGAAATATCTAACCGAGGAACCGCTGAACAGATTGAATAAAGGTTGAATGATACTTGTAATTTGCTTGTCCAACGCAGTTATTGAACCAAAAGCAGTGATGATCGAATAATTGCACACACCGATTGCATTGTCCACAGTGCTTGGACCGACTGCCAACCCTTGTATTGCATAATGTGCAGAAATGTTTTAATGATTCATCGATTTGTTTCCTGGAATTCACGTAAGAATACTACGTTTCAGAAGACGATACGTTGTTCTTTCCTTCACTACGGCTGGATCGGTAGGGTCAGTCCTTGTGGCTTTAAATCCGAAAACAAAGAGACTGCAGTGTAGTATTGCAAATAGGATAGCAATGACGATCTAAGCATTGAAGGTTACAATGAGTTTCGAATTATGAGTGAATATTGACTTTCGCCGCTAGTTCGAAAGAAGGAAGGAACGCTGTGTATGAAATGATAGCTTCAAGGCCGAATATGATCCATGCCGCGATCTGCTGTGGATGGAAAGGACGCTGTAAACCATGATTTCGAACGCCTCCCTCGATTCTTGACATGATTTCTTCGATATGTTTGTTAAACAAAATTTTAATTAATTCACATTCCGAAAGAAATTTTTCAGTTTGCCTGAATCACTTGCTATCCAAATACAATGAAAACCCCGTAATACGATAGGAGAAAAAAAAAATCAGAAAACTGATATTGAGGAGACATTGAATAATGTAACTCCTACGAAGAAAAATAAGAACAATAGGCAATGAGTAAAGAAGCAACAATTAAAACTAGACTTCCTAAGGCTGAGTTTCTTAATCAATTCGTTCTGTGCGCTTCTGTGCTTTAGCAATATTTCTTATTATGATCTCTAAACTTTCCGGAATATACACTTCAGAGATACACAGAGAAGGTTGAGTTTATTGATAAGATTAGAACAAAAGATCCGAATTACGACTTCTATGGAAATTTCAGCAGTACAGATCTGCAAAATCCTCCGGCAATGTAAACATCTTTCATGTCAATATCCCGAAGGAAAGGATATCTTTGGTTCACGGACTCATTGAACTCGTTTTGAGTTCTATTTTCAACAGTTCGTAACCCCCAAGAATCTTGAATTACCGGAGCAGCAATTTCGTAGGAGGTCACCTCGAATTTGTATTCATCAAGCTTTTTGTAAGACTGATCATCGTCAGTCATGAAGGTCTTAGTAATTACGAATTTTTCATGCAGCGATACATCGCAATTAGGTTCGTTTAATAAATCACTGGAAATCTCTTCTTTCAATGGCTTTATATCTTCAAAAGCAGTTGTGTCGCTATTGCAAATACAAATCGGGCACTTTAGTTCCTGTCACGAAGTCAAGACCTCGTAAGCTTCTAGTGAGAAAACAGAATTTGGTCTACAGACAATTTTTTTGGTAATATTGTGAGGTTTTATTTTCTTCTCACCAGTCCGTGATGTGTCTCTCAGCGTATAATAGCAGGTAAAATCATGTTCAGCTGCTCCCATCGTGAGTTTGACTTCCTCTGCAAGAAGCAGACTGCCCTTATTCTCTCCAGCTGTAAGTGCATTTTTATAAAAGTCGTCAGCTGCGATATGGGGCTGGGTCCATTACGAATGATAGAGTTAATCTCAATACTAGCTTCACTAATTGTGGTTTCGTTCATCGTCAATTTTTAATTTTATTTCAAAAGCAATAAATTGAAGATATTCATTCAAACGAGATATCCAGCAAACCTCCCCAGATATTGATTCTCAAAATTATTTTCATGTCGATATATGTATGAAGGAACATCATCTCTACTATGACTACCTCGAGCCAAATAACATAACACATTCTTAGATAAAGTCAATTTCATGTGGTCTGCTTGAGTCACATACAGCAACACTTTCTAACAAATTTAAAATACGCAGCGGAAGAGTCTGAAAAAGAACCAATGCATTGCGATCAAGACGAACATTGTTATCAAAAATGCTGCATAGGGCTTTTTCTCAGTCGAATAGATAATCTTATCATCTACCTCAGAAAGATTCTCTTTGAAGCCTTTCTTAACTTTCTCTTGTAGTTCTGGGATTGTGGCTTCTGTTACCTCTTTTGCAGTGATCCTTTTCCCGAACCTGATTATAACCGTGCCTACAAGTGTTAAAAATTGGAGGGTAAATCACTCTGAAATTTAAGCATATATGGATACCTGCCATTGGGTAAGGTGTTCCTGGTGGATACAATCTATTGGCACCGATAATAACAACTGGGATAACATCGACACAAGCCGCCTTGGCAAGATGGAAAGGCCCTTTATTTTATCATTCACTCTATCAACCATCAGAAAAAGAAAAAGCTACCTTTCTTGAAATCAAAGTCTTGCTCTGGACCAGAAGAGAGTTTCCTTCGTCGGGTTCCTTCAGGAGCAATGCAGATGCTTCGGCTTTCTTCCCTGATCATTCTGCCGGACTCTTCCAGACTGTGGATAGCCTCAGCGAGGTTATCTCTTTTGATTGGGATCTGACGAACAGCCTTAAGCACTTTTCCAAGGACGGGAATTTTAAAGAGTGACTCCTTGGCCACGAAATGCAAATAAAATGGATAGACAGCCTCTAATGTTCAAATTCAGGACGAATTAGATGGGATTGTTTACGCATAAGGATCGAGTCAAGGTTGCTGCTGTGACTGAACATCAAAATTGCAGTGTCTGGGTTTTTCTTTGGCATCTCGCACTAATATAGAATCATGATGAGCACAGTAATTGCAAAGGCTAATACCCCGTTATTTTCGATAATGTACTCAATTCCTAGGATCTTGAAAGAGGCTTTGGACCAGATTTTGCCGACGTATTCAATGGGTTCCTTAAATTTGAAAGTCCTCGAGAAGTAATTGTTGCATTTGCGGTTGATGAAGGAGTAAAGTGGTCTGAAGTAGACATCCGCGATCATCCATAGTGACGCGTAAAAGGTATAGATGAGAAATGTCAAGGTTCTCAAGAACTGCTCGACTTGTGCCCATAAACTAACTTTTCTCATTTTTTATTGGAAATTAAATATTTTCTAATGACACGCGGATTTTCTCTTTGAAGATTGCAAACATATCTTTTTTCTTTTTCTGAAAACTGATGAGATGGATAGCGCGAGAGAAGCACCAAACGTGATTGGAACTCATGTGGTGGATGAGTGTAAGAATCAAAGGAGTGTATTGAAATAGTGTCAGATTTCAGATTTAAGATTTAGGTTATTTGAGTGGGTTTAAACGATTTAATTCAACGCTGTAGGGTTTATTGAGCATTGAGGAAAATTTTTTTTTTATGAGAATCACTCATCAAGATTATTAATTACATCATGCTTTGAGTTGTTGAGACTGAAAATTTCTCGTTCATTATTTATTACAACTGGTCAGAATGAATGCTCACCGTGGAACCTCCACAACGTAATGCTGTACAATGGATAGATAAGTGAATCGTTAAATTAATAG
>ENA-UOTZ01002313-UOTZ01002313.1-compost-metagenome-genome-assembly--contig:-NODE-2313-length-10232-cov-15.226883_pt1 | contig 10232 bp, 4 predicted proteins | sample MGYA00238144_ERZ746983 | MGnify/ENA primary metagenome ERZ746983 (study PRJEB28759, sample SAMN06268863) | compost metagenome | isolation source: single cell | place: USA: California, Emeryville, Joint...
GGAGAAACTGGGTCTGGGAAGAGCACTCAATTGCCAATTTATATCCTCCAGCACCTATGCGATAACCCGCATCTTGGAAAAGCAGCTATCATCCAACCTCGGAAGGTAGCAGCAAAAGCTCTTGCGGAGAGAGTGCGCCATGAACTTCCACCAAAATTAGCCAAGTTAGTGGGAATTCTCAGTGACCCGAACGCTGTTGCTAACTCTGAAAAGAAGATCCTCTTTATGAGTGATAGCCAATTTATCGAAGAATTGATCAGCAACCCAAAGCTAGAAGGCTATTCAGTAGTGGTTGTTGATGAGATACAAGAAAGGACAATCGCAACTGACATTATTCTTGGGATTCTCAAGCACCGGATCTGTAATCTGAACGAGCTGACAAATATCCAAACCATTGTCGCGTCAGACAGCAGAAATGCCAGCAAATTCACTTCCTATTTAAAGACAAACGAGCTGCGAATCCTAGGGAGAGCATATCCAGTCCTGGTGAAATATCAGCTTCCAACTTATGGAATTCAAGATCAAGTTATCGATATCGCAAATATGGTTGTGAAACTGTTACGATACAAAAAGGAAATTCTATCGAACGAGCAACAATTTCGTAAAGAGAATCCAGAGATTAACTGGGATCTTCGCGTTTTCACAGGACATATGATAGTATTTGTTCCTTCGCAACAAGAAATGAAGATACTCAAGGCGTTAATAAAAGAAGAGCAACAAAAGAAGCCGGACTCCCCAAAATGCATAGGTTCAAGTTAGTGGTATTCCACTCGAATATGGACCATAACAAGTATTTGAAGCTTTTTGAAGAACACAACCCAAACGAAATCACAAAAGTCATCTTAGCCACTAAAGTAGCTGAAACTTCTCTCGCGTTCAATGATATATCAATGGTGATTGACGCTGGTCTCAATAAAGATTCGGTTTGTAACTCTCTAACAGGAGTCGATGAAGTTCATTATATGAATATCTCTAAGTCTTCGGCTCAGCAGCGCGCGGCAATGACTGGGAAAACTCGCCCTGGTATCTGCTACAGAATCTATTCTGAAGAAAAATATCAGAATTTCGTGAATGAAAGGCAGGTTCCTGAGCTTTCGAAGCGAAATATAGAAAAAGGGATTCTCATGTTAAAACAACTTGGAGTCGAAGACATTGGAAACTTTGAATTTTTGGATAAGATTCCGAGTCAAATCATCGAAAGCTCCGAAGAGAGACTTGTGGGCTACAAGGCGCTGACTGGCACAGAAAAAACTATCACTGATGCTGGGTCAAAAATGTGGAAAATTAATCTAGCTCCGTTCTTCAGCAAGCCTCTTTTCGAAGCTCTTAAATTGGGAGTCTTTCATGAAGTTGCGAAGATTATTAGCATACTTAAGTACGCTTCGACATTATACAATGTCGGAGAAGGTGAAGAGATGTTAAAACAAAAGCAAACTCAACTCTGGAAACAATTTAGCAGCCATAAAGATTACGAAGGAGTTGAAGGAGATCATTTCTTGTACCTCTTCATATTCGATGAATTTCTCAAGTATCATGAAAAATCTCCTGATGAGAATGGTGAAGAGTCGAAAATAGAAATGGATGCGAGTAAACAAGCAAATTCCGCGAAAAAATGGTGTAAGCACCATGGATTAAGCTACTCAACGCTGAAAAATGCCTATGGCATCTATACAGAGCTCGCACAGAATTTCGCAAGTGAAATCGAAAGGGCAAAGGTGTCAGAGACCCAAAGAACAAAAACAGACCGAATACTTGAAGTGCTTTTCAAATCACACCTCTTGAACTTCTGTGTGCATTCCAACGTTGACCCTCTGGGATACCTTTTCTCAAGAGAATCTACCAAACTAGAAAACATAATCATCCATCCAAATTCAATATATTCTGGAAATTCCAAACAACCTCCTTTTATTATATTTTCACAGCTTCAAGACTCTGGCGATTTAATAGCCAGCTCAGTAACTGGATTCTCAGCGCAAAGTCTAACCTTCTTTACAAAATTTCCAAAGATTTGCAAACATTTGGAGGTTCTTGCCAAATCCATACCAGGCCAGCTGATACCTCTAACATTTGATGGCTTAGGATCAGCAGTTCTTAACGAATTCAAAGACAAAATGGAAGAGCTCCATACTTGGAGGGCAAATAACAAAGTTTTCTTCAAAATCAATGAGAAAACAGGATCTATCAGTGTTTGGAGTGATCCTGCAACTGAAAGCCAAAACATAATTTTCATCAAGCAGATGCTTGAAAAAATAAAGCGTGAGCTTGAAAATGAGAAATGTGAGATTGGATTTTACAAAGACTCTCGAGTGGTACTTAAGAAAAACGTTACGATAGACACAGTTCACAAGGGAGCTGAGACTACGACTCTCATTACTAGTGAACTAGATGAATTCATTACAGCTGAAGACATCGGGGCTTCTATCAAAGAGAAATATGGAGAAGCTATCACTCCTCAAGTGAAGATGAACTTTGACCAAATTTCCCAAACAAAAAATGCTGTCATCTCTGTCGAAAATGCAAAGTTAGCAGAGGAACTCTCAAATAAGAAATTAGACCTGAAAGGACGTCAGATTGAACTCAAAAAAAGGCATGTAAGTCAAGAGGTCGATTTTGATAGGGCTGTGGGTGTTCAGGTTTTCTGGTATGCTGGCTGTTCCAAAGGAATCGGAGTTATAACTCCGTTCAGAGTAGGTGAGGCGACCATCATAGCAGATTTGTTTGCTGGCGCACAGATACTGGAAAACAACATTAAAGCAGCGCGACAAGACAGCAAAGTTACGCTGAGTCCACTGCCAGTCGCTGCTGACGAGATTTATCTTCGCGATTTTCTGCTCGAAAAGTCATCAATCATTCATCGTCCAGATATTCATGTTCGTCGACAGAAAAGCCAGTCCCAGGAAATCGAATACGAGAAGGCTCAAGTTGAGCAATTCTTATTCCAGAAATCGCAAGCTTTGAATGGCGAATTTGGAGGATACGTACAACTGCAAACATATAAATTTATATATACATACGTTTTCGAAAACGCTAAAGCCGCCTTCAGTTTTATCAAAGAAATCGACAAGATGCAAATCCCAATAAAGACACTAAAAGGGAAGAAGATCAAAAAAATGATACACGCCTATCCCCTCACTGATTGGATTATCGATATCCCTACAAGCTATAATAAAAAATATCATGAGGAGCTCAAAGAATTCGCTAAATCGCTCAATATAAAATATAACAAAATCGCTCGCATAAGTTTCCCCGAGACAGAGATAAAGGCGAATAATGCAAAAAAGGAGTTTCACAAAGTTTTTATACATACTTTAAGTCCTATACATAGCATAGAGTCCCTCATGAAATCCGTCGTTCAAATCAAAGAGGAGTTTTCAAGAAAGATGATGGGAACTCAAATTTTAAGTCTACTTGATCATAAGTTTTACTCTCTGCTCTTCACAGATACCCCTGATGTTGCTAACCTTATATCCGCAGCTATAGACCCTGAATTACAGATCATCATGAACCAAAAAGACCGCACTCTCTTCTTGCAAGGAGACTTAGCCAAAATCAGAGCTAGCGAAAGTTCCTTGCGAGAAGCTCTCGACAAGAATCCTGGAAAATACTTAGTCGAAGAGATCGATGTAACTCCATTTGATACTAATTTCCTCCTCAACGGTGGACTAGAGCCATTGAGAAGATACCATACTTCAGTGTACATCTCTCTCAAAATCAAAAAAGGATATTTGAGTGTCGAATGCTTGAGTCAAGATAAGGAGGCGCTGAAGAAAGTCAAGGGAGATGTATTACTGATTTTTGTCCAGAAAATTCAACAGGACAAAACAAACTGTAGTTTATGCAATCATAAATGGACCAGAGGGGCCAGGACACTCAATTGTGGGCATTCATACTGCTTCAACTGTATTCGATTCTACTTACAAGAGCTTTGCAGAAGAAAAGAAAGTAATTGGAGCTGTTTCCGAAGAGATTGTCAAGAAGGAATAATTGTGAGGGATATTATTGATGTGTTGTCTCGAGAAGATCTGGAAGAGTATCTCAAGACTGTAAATGCTCAGGAGTATCAGCAAACAAATTGGATTCCTTTGGAAGACAATGATGATGAGATAGTTATGAAAGAAAATGCAGGAATACTCGAAGAATATACAGAGGAAGAGAAGGAAGAGAAGGAAAAGAAGGAAAAAAAGGAAAAAAAGGAAAAGAAGGAAAAGACGATGAGCAAGATTTATGTGAAGACGGTGAGCAAGATTTATGTGAAGAAGAATGTTTGAGTTACTTCTAGTGTATTTTGATCTCTATGAAAATATCAAAATCTGAGAAATACATCATTATTGTCATAAGACTGAGAGATAACATTCTAAATAACAACAAATGCGACCAAAACCCAGTGAATTCTTATATCTATTAAGGAAAGAAACTTATCTTTTCTATTCAAATTTAGAAAGCACCATTTAAAGTTGTTAATTACACAATCCATAAATAAATGAGGATATCACTTTTAATTTGCAAGCCAAAACACTTGAAACCTACCTTTCTTGAGCATTTAATTCAATTAAACGAAATTGATCGGATTCAAATCAAGTATCAAGAAAGAGATCTTCTTGGATTTGCTGTTATTCTTGGGCAATTACTTCTCTCAAAAAGCTGGTATTGAACTTAACAAGAAGTCTCAACAAGCATTAGAGTTTTCTAAAGAGGAGAATTTCCTGAAACTCAAAATATATAGCAAACTCACAATAATAAAAATTTCCTTTTCTTCTTATTGGCGATTCTCACATGCAACTCTCAATTTGGACCCAAGTAATATATTACTGTTAAGTGCATTTTTCTCTTCGATTTTCATCCATTTGTTGCGGGATACTCTCTCTTTTTGAAAAGTTTCTCAATCTTAGTGTGCGAAGACTATACTTTACCAGACAAGTCCGTACATAGGGTGAAACAACACAAAAAAATATTGATAAAACCTTCAACAATCACTAACTAAAGATAAAAAACAGAACCTCATTATCTCGACGATTTTTTATTCATGGCATAAAATGCAACTGCTCGCACTGTAATTGGATCCATGAGAAGCCTAAGGACTCTTTTCAATTTAGGATTTTTTGTATGGGGCATTATCCGCATGATGGCCACTGTCAGAAACACCTTGAATATTTGGCCTACCCCCAAAGCTTGAGCAAACGAAATCAAGAAGTTCTTCGCCCATTTTTCAGTATCAGTTGCATTCAAATTTGCAGCGACAACGAGGATTATATAGACACATCCAGAAACCTCACTCAACATTAATATATAACCAATAGTTTTCTTGATTATTGCGATTTTCTGCTACTTTCTTCTTTTCTCAAGCTCTTGTTGTCGAAATTGAGGATTGTGATTTGTTATTGCATTGATCATCCGCATGCTCTTGCTGATTATTCAATGGGTGAAGGTTTAAGGATTATACAAGAAAGCGGAGTTAGAATTACATTTTTGAGACCAGTAGGAATTTTAAAATGATGTTGATTGGAGTGACTGTCGCTACTGATAGAAGCATTACTCTTAATGTGTCACTCTGTAACAAATCAAAAATGTGATTATTCATCATCAAAAAATGGTGATTACGATTCTATCTCCTTCTGAAAGGTTCTCATTATCTTGATTAAGACTGCTAAACACGCTAGAGAAAGCCATCAAACTCATGATTCGAATATAGAGGAGAAAAGCTCGAGATTTCCGGGAAAATGATCCATCTTCATACATATATATTGACATCAGGACATGCCCATACTATGTACAGACAAATTAAGACATGATGATGTTGGTTGTGAATAATCAGAAGGATGAGAGTTACCTTAATCTCATAGAAAACAGTCTTGAAAAATCCAAATTTCACTTGCAGCTCATCCAGGTTCAGTTGGAATTGATTTGATGGGTTGGTCTCATATCTTATCGTAAAACGCAATGGTTTCACAATTCGAAATTTTATTGCAACCAGTGTTAATATGAAACATGCTGTTAAGCTCTATAGCATCCAGAACGCTCATGAATGGTAGTAATCATATGTCAGCAATGCTGATGCCAGGGCAAGTTTATAGATATTTGATCTTTCGAAAAATCCTAAAGTTTGGCTTGAGCTGCTCAAACTGCTGATTTGTGCGCATTCACATTGAAAATATTTTGCTCCATTCCTCACTTGTATTGTAGGATTACAACCTGTTGGGCAATTTGAATAGCTCTGAGCTGAATTTGATGTTATTGGATATGATATTTTAGCTGATAATTGATCCGCTTGAGATGCGGGCTGCAGAGTATCTGGATTATTAACTGCCATCATTACAACTGGAGGAGCGTTATCTTCTTTTTGTGTTTTAGGACACAAGCAAGTTACTTTTCCAAAAAATGATCTCAATATCAACTGTATCTCCTGATGAACTATTACTCCTCGATTGCATTACTATAATAGGACCGTTGGGAGGAATAGTTTCTAGTCCATTCAGCTGATTTGCATTCACTCTACGAGAATAAATCTCTAAATTTGTGGATTCAAGGATGTAAGCTTCAGGACCTGGCGGCTTCTGCCAAAGCTGTAGCACTGAAAGCTCATTTAGTCTCTTCATTGACGTATTAAAAATTTCTTGAGAAGAATCTTTTTGGAGGTAGCAATCAGTTTTATAGATATAACTCATGCAGGAGTCAATGATTTGAGTAGCGATGGTCATTTTAATTGGATCAAACACGTCGCTTTCTGATTTTAATTTATAATCAGATGAAATGATTTCAGAAATCAAGTTGAGTGATGCCTGAACATCACTTAGAGTGGTATAGGATGGATTGATTAGAGAGAGGAGAGTTTCGAGATAGGGTTTACTCCAGGTTGCCCTCATTATCAATCTCAAAGGCACTTGACTTATCTGTTTGATAATGCTGGCTGTGAGATCCTGCAGAGAGGTCCTATCATCTTGGGAAATAGAGCAGCTATCTCCATTCCATCCAGGGTCGCATTGGCATAAAGACTGGAGCTAAAGAGGATCATATTCACAACCTCCAATCAAATGTTTTAAGAGGTCGAGTATTATGCTGGTGCCAAGTACTCGGACTCTTGATTCAAGCCATTAAATACATTAAGGAGTTGATACGGAGGAGGAAAGAAGTTCACCCAGTCACCCTCTCACAAATGTATTTAGCAAACAATGAGGCTGTAAAAGTTGAGTTAACATGAAAACCTCAAGTCAAAGAAAAGTGTGAGTCCGACTTGAGACCACTCGCCCAAGACCTCAGTATAGAGTCTCCCCGGCCTTTAGAGCAGCAGCAGATGGAACAAAGTCACTGGCCAAAAGCATCTAAGGTTATCCTCACATTACCTTCCAAAAAGTTGAATGAAACCCCTGAAGGTAAACGCGTTCTGGAAAGTGTAGCAGAATGGTGGAGAGCACATGGTGAGGATGACTCTGCTGCTACAGTTTCCGAGAGCACTCCCACGGTCGCGAGAAAAAAGAGAGATCTCCATTCAAGAGATCGTTTCCCACTCTTTTCAGCAGATATTTGAACGAGAATTTTACAACTTTAATTAAGGTATTGGCTGATAAAAATGTTCGTAATTATTCAACCACCTTTCTATATATTATTGTGATGGGTTATTTGCGAGCAAGCACTTAAGTTTCATAAATTGTTGACTCTGTAAAATCTCAGTTGGAGGAAGCACAGCCCTCTGGAGTGCTTATTTTGGAAATATTAGCTTAAAACCATTTGAATTTTCTAAGAAAACACAATTTATCTATCAAAATTTCATAAAGAATAGAAGAGAGTCAAATAATACTACAAAAAATAATTTTACAATCTCATTAGATTCCAACAAAACACAAAGCCATATTTGGAATATTTGTAGCTAAGAGAGAGTGAGTGATAATGGTAATTACATACTGAAGTATTCTAAGCACATATGAAGTTTTTTTATGGAATGATTAAATCATGCATAAGGCAGGCTACGAGGATCAATGAAAATTAGTTAGTTATAGGGAGAATTGCTATTATTCCGTACTCAGAGACAAGAGAGGTTCAAATTCTTCAAGATGTTTCAAAAGCAATTTGCTTCTAACAAGGAACCTCAACAGGAGAATGCCACTATAATATTTTATCGTTTCTTTATTCTTAGAATTAATATCTCCGACTCAGAATCATCAAGGATCCGAAATAGTTACAATGCAGATAAAGTTCAGAAATCTGTTTTGGTAGCGTTTCAAATTTTGAGAATCATTTTATATTGGAAAATTAATTCGTTCGATTAACCCATGGAACCTCAAAAGCTTTTGAAATTCATTTATTCCGATAATTATGAAATTCTTACTCACGGAGCATAGACTTTAGGAGTTTGTAGAAAAGGCTGTTTTGCTGATTCTCTCAGCAGGTTCTTTTCCTGCCATGAGAGTTGAAAATCTTTAATTGTTTCTAAAAGAAGTCACTAACTAAAAGCTTATCTCCCATCACTCATTAAGAGAATTTCGCTCAATGCTCGACTTAGAAGCGAAAAAATCAATGTGACTTAATGGAAATTAAAGGCTTCTTGACCATTTAATTCACCTACAAATAGAAAATTAAACATCCCTGTCATGGATGTTCATTAGTTTATTAGTGAACGAAGCACATGTTGATTTAAAATACATCCTGAATTTCTCTTTTGTTCTCTCTCCTGAGAAATGCGGACCCTATGTTAAAGTAGGGTTTTAAAAACTTCTGCTGATGCATTAGAGAAAAACGCTCCGCTAACGTTGGTTTCGAATCAAATATTTATTGCATATATCCACTTTAATGGCAATTCCTCGACGATTTCTGACCTCATTACTCAAAGATCTCATTCAAATTCTCTACAATGCGCCATAATAGCTAACTTGAAAAAATCAAAGCCTTAAATTGCCCTTTTAAGATTCTATCCGCGAGTAAACGTTCTAAATCAATTTCAGCAAAGCCAGCAAACCATTTTTGTTCGAAAGTTAAGTTTCTTTCTTTTGCTAAATTTATCAGCATTGGTCAAAAATATTCCAAAACAGATATTTCACTTTCAATAGCGATAATCTTGAAATTTTCCTTTCTTCATAAGCTCCTTTCTTTCTAGCACGAGAGAGCAAGTTCTACACATGCAGCAAGGCTTGATTAAGAGCAATGGTGGATATGTTTTAGTACTGTCAGAATTAAAATAAATTTTGCGCGATTTAATCCCAGGAGCTGCTTGGTAAAAGCTTCTAATTAAAAATATCAATAAACCCACGCGAAATCAGAATGATTTTATAAAATTTTTTTCTCTCTCTCACGGAGCATAGAAAGCCTCAATGACTCGAGTTTTATTTTGAAGTAGAGGAAAAATAAATCCAAGCCTCTCATTCAACAACCAGTAAATTGTATCAAAATGGTGTAAAGGCACATGATGACGATGACTCTGCTATAGTTCTCGATGAAACGAGCAAAAAGAAAGGCGTACATGTTTGAAATAGTTTCGCACTCTTTGCAACACATTTCTAAAAGAGAACCTAAAAGCTTTACCTGGTGATTAGTTGGTAAGGCAGATCATATCGATATGAATAAGGTTTCATAACTGATTATATCTTATGTCCACCTTTCTCCCAAGTTAGATCTCGATGATGTTCAGGAAATCCTCCGGTATATTGCTTGAAAATGTTGAATCATCTTCCAAAACTACACTGCTTCAGTTATAAGTTGGTCTTTGTTGATCTTTTAAAAATTCCAAGTTGTTGAAGGGAAAAAATCAACCCGCTTTCATCAGTTCATGTACAATAGAAGTTGGAGACTACTGCTACGTTGGTAATTGTTTTCACTGAGATTGACTCTTTCCAAGTATTCAAAACAGCACTTCTTCTCCGGAATTAAGCTCCTAAATCCTATTGTTTTCGCATCAATATGCCTTAATGCTTTTCTGGATCGAATCTTTTGAACGTATTACTAAGGATTTCCACCGAATTCGTTACAGCGTGTCGTGTTTTCTCTTTTCACAAAAGTCAAGAAAATTAATGAAACTAAGTTTGCGATGAATTAATTAATAAAAAGAATCTAAGCCTTAAACTTGTTCTTTTCAGGTTCATGTTCATTATTTGCCAGTGCCGCGCTCCATTAGAAAGAAAAAGTAGAACAATAGTAAAATATTTTGCAGTTAATAAGTGCTTTTTGAGTGGCGCGTTCTCGTTCGTTCTAATTCTGTTAGTGAAAAGGATTTGTGCCATTATCATCTCAAAAGCGTTGATCTTTTA
>ENA-UOTZ01002314-UOTZ01002314.1-compost-metagenome-genome-assembly--contig:-NODE-2314-length-10231-cov-10.203565_pt1 | contig 10231 bp, 4 predicted proteins | sample MGYA00238144_ERZ746983 | MGnify/ENA primary metagenome ERZ746983 (study PRJEB28759, sample SAMN06268863) | compost metagenome | isolation source: single cell | place: USA: California, Emeryville, Joint...
AGCCTCATCATATCCATTGCCTTCGCTCGGGTGATCTTGATCACTATAAGAAGGAGGATTCTCCGGAAGACCATCGCGTGATACTGGAACATCTGGATTTATTTGGTTGTTTTGCTTTCTCCTCAAGCACTTTTTCAGCCATTTGAAGCCAAACCAGGCCGCGTGTAATAGGGCATAAAGTCCGGCGATTGAAACAGCAATGACTATCATGACACTACATGCATATTTTAGACCAACACTGCTTGTAGAGAATCTGATGAATATCAGGGACAGTGTGGCTATATAAGCATAATAGCAAAGTTCTTCTCCTCTAGTGAGGCTGATATACCTGTAGCGAGGCTCTCTCTTCAGCGCGAAGAAGTATACATGTATCATCGTCATGAAAATAACTCCTTTGATGATAGGAGAGGCCGTGATAACTGAATTGAGCACATAGAGCGCGGATTTAAAAATAATTATCAAAAGACCCCAGTAAAATGACGTGGGAAGGTAAGCGTTGTAGAGAGATCCAAATATTGTTCTCAGAGACTCTGAGTCATGGAGCTTTTTCCTTACTGAACGCAGGATAATGAAGATGGCTAATGGAATTAGCAGAGCCCAGAATGTCAGCGCTGGAATCACCACGGCGTATTTAAAGAAATTATAATGACTTGTACCGCATTGAATGGAGTTGTATGTTTGTATGTACTCTTCTGTCATAGAGTTATCAAGCTTAGAGCATGTGAGGTATTTGGAGAGAAGACCGATAATTCCAGGTTGTTCCAGCAATATTAACACCACCGCCACAACTCCGATCCTCTCCAAGGATATTTTCCATTTTTCTCTACCAAGTCTCCTGCAGAAAAACAGATTTCTGAGGACTTCACAGATGATCACAACGGTGGTCTTTATCATTGGAGAGAAGACATAAATAAGCACTTGAAATTTTAAGGCTTTGAACAGTTCGTCGTTGCCAAGCTTGTCATGGTTGCTGTTGAGTAAGTATAAGCATTGAAGGGAGGAAAAAACTTGATGGTATGGATTTCCTACGAGGTTAGTGGCTCGCAGGAGGATTGATATTGTGTTCTCGTCGACATTTGCGACGACATAGGAGATCTGGGTAAAGGTCGCCAAGATAACCAAAAACTGACCTGGGTTTGGTTCATTCAGTGCTTGATTTTGGGCATGAGTTTGTTTGTTATCTCTGTATGTGATGATAATCATCACTATTTGATAGACTATCGTACCAAGCAGCCATAGCACCGCATGGGCTATCGGTGGATTTTTCCTTGAACACAGTACACATTTTCCTGAGCTTGCACTCATGAAATGCTCATTGTCTAAGTTGCATTGAAGACAAACTGGTCCTGTGAAATTTTCTGAGCAATATTTCGAATTATCTCTGCTCCCTAAGCACCTTGTACCATTATCTTTGCAATCTATCACCTGTAACCGGTTTGAAGCCGTGCTGCTGTTGTAAAATCCTTTCAAGATTCTTACGTCGAGCACATCACTGCAGTTCGCTCCTCTGGGACATTCAAAACATCTGTTATCGTTGGGATTGAGTGAGTAAGTCCCTGGAACGCATTTGATGCATTCATCAGCAGCAGAGTTGTTTCTTTCGCCAGGTATACATCCTCGAAGTTTGATGTGAAATCGCTGAAATTGTGTATACCTATCGGATTTATATGTTGCATTGACAAGGATAGATTCGCCGGCAAGACCTCGAAGGGTGATGGTACTCGCAATAGCCGTACAAGAAGAGTTGTAGCAGTTTTTGCTGATAAATGTTCGGTTTTCTCCGCTACTTAAAATACGACTTGTGAAGAAAACCAATTCGAGACGCGCATTAGTGGACTCATCATAAACAATCTGATGTCCTTCCGGTCGATGAGAGACGAGAGTGAGCTTGATTTGGTAATCAGAGAGGGAGTAGGATGTTAGATTTGGGACGATCGGTTTATAGGGAGGAGTGTCCTCATAGTCTAGGTGTAGAGACGAACCATCGTGTAATGAAATGAAATCGATGAGGAGATTGGTAGGAGCGAATGAAGCAACTGACTCGGGGGATGGGGTGATGGTATTTAACATCTCAAAATCTGGCAAGTCGATTTGCGTTGAGACACTGAAAATGGGGGAGTTAACTAGATTTGCAAATACTTTGAAGAAACTATTGTTAGTAATTGAAGCTATAGGCTCAACCCAATAGAATGCTGCTCCTCGTGCATTGGCGGATACACCATCAAGAATATTAGAATCAAAAAGGAAATTGAGTGTATTATTTGGGGTCTCTTCATAGATTATTCCTCCGTTTTGAACGTTAATATTGCTGAATTTGCTCCTCGAAATGCTGATAGTTCCGACCTGAGTGATCTGATGAGTGTTGTATGAGACGTCAAGCGCTAGCAATGAGCTTGGAGCGGGCGCGACTAGATAAACAATACCACCATCACCGTAGCATTCGATCTTTGAGAGAACCATTTCGATTATTGTAATATTGAATAGTCCGGTTTGTCCCTCTGCAAATATGACACCTCCGCGCTGAGTTCCAGTTATGACTGTAATCGTATCATTCCTTGAAGTGAATTGAAAATTCGTCGGTGACGTCAGGTGAGATAAGTTATCTTCAAGAGGAAGATAGCGCGCAAATACGAGACTCCCATTGCCTTCACAATGGATATTTTCGAAGCGGTTATCCTCAGAATCAAGGAAAGTTCCTCTTCCCATGCTAATCGAATAAAGCAAAGTTCCTGAGGAGGAGGAAATGTTCTCAAAATTATTTCCAATAACTCTGAAGGTTACCTGTATTTCCTGTCAGATTTACGAAATTACATCGGTTGAAGATGATTGCAAAATCGGTTTCTTCAGCGTTTCTTCCGATTCGAGAGGTCGAAGAGCTCACGATTCCGTTTGAAGAACCCAGCCACTGTACTTGAGATATGCTAGTATTTTCGAGAGTAACACTCAAGTGATTCAGAGAATCGGTTGAGGAGTCATCCGACTTTATGACAATTAGACCTTCACGCAATTTCATATCCTCAAAACTGCTGTCCATGATTTTCAAGCGCCATTCACTTGAGTTTTCTTTATCTGCTGAATTTGCATTGATTTTGAACAAACCTCTTGCGCCTAGTGAAATATTCTTCATATTTGTGTTTGTGAAAGTGGCATTGAAGTTATCCCCTTCAAATAGTCCAAATGGAGGAGATGAAACATCAGAGCCAACGGAAAATGTGACTAGATTTCCCATTAAATTAACTGGTTCTTGCCCACTTACACCTATAAAGACGCCCTTCGCGCCTCCTGTTATATCTATCGTCAAGTTTGTCATTTGAACGAGTACATGGGGGCCTGTACTCTCAACACCGATTATTTTCAGTTCTGGATAGCTTGTGTGAAGGTCCTGGTTTTGTCTGAAACGAGAGTTAGTTATACTGATAGTTGAATTTGAGGTATTCCAAAGAGTCAGCATACTGCCAGGTGTAGTGCGATAATTGTCCAACATATCACTATCATCGATAGTTAAGTTAACAGAGCTTTCTTTTACAAAGAGCAAGGTGCTATATGGCGCAATGTTGTCTTCAAAGCTTGTTTTTTTAATAGTTACGTTCAGCACAACTGATTGAGGTTGGGGATTTGTGAGCTTCAATATGCCCACACCATCTGAGTCTGAGCAATGACTCGCTGTAAAATTGCACCCTTCAACTGATAAATATTCCGAAATTACATGGATAGCCCCATCGACACCTCCGAATGATAGGCTATGGAACGTGCAATGGGAAAGGTTTACCGTTGGAGCTGATATCGTCATTGTATTTCCGTTAGGAGCTGTAGTTATATGGTGAAATGAATTGTTATTCAACAGTACTTCTGCATAAAAAGAAATCAGATAAACCAGCGAACTTTGATATAATCCCTGAGTATATCCTTGTGTATCTCGTACTGTGCAGTTGGAAAAACTGTTATTCTGAAAGACTAAACGAGACATATTTTTTCCAGGAGAATACAAATTGCTCTCTTTAATGGAAATGAATTTTAAAGAAGCTATGAGATCCAAGGGGTACGTTATGGGGTGTGGAACATTAGTTTGAATCACATTTGCAAATCTTGATCCTTGGATCGTCACGTTTTCACCGATTGCTACACAAGAGACATCAATGAAAGTGGATTCTAGCTGTATGTCTACTGCTGTAGCATTACTTATTATTATTTTATTGCATTCAGTGGCAGTTATTGAATACATCGCAAATTGCTGAGTTTGCAATATAAGATTGGAATTCAATAGAAGTCGTTTCAAGGAAGTACAGATGAATAAGAAGGCGTATCCTGTCAAATTCATTGTAGAGAAAGTGTTGTTGGCAAATATCCCCCTTTTAATGGAAATACTGTAGATCAGAGTTATCTGTTGATTGGAAGAGATATTAGTAAAGTTGTTGTTGGTAATAGCAATACTGCCATTTACGATCTCAAAATTGTGGATCACGATCAAATAAGCGTTGTTAGCGTTAGTAATGTTTATTATCTCGTTTTGATCCACAAAAATAAAGAAAATCGAATTTTTCGGATCAGATGCAGAGATTGTTGTTCTGGCATTGTTATAGACTGTCACCAATTCCGGATAAGGTTGAAAGACAGCATTTTCGCCGTCAGGATACGATAAAATGGTAGCAGCTGTGTCACTGAAATAGTCTTCATGGATATGTGAATCAGATGAGCGGAAATGAATATAATTTCCTAATTGAAGCAACACAGATTGAATGACTGATATATTTGCAAATTTATTGCTCTGAACAATTACCATTGGGTTCGTGCTGGCCAAGAGATAGGAGTTCGATACGATTTGAACTGATTCAAAACTGCAGTTATAAACGACGAACGGTCTTGTTTCTGCGTAAACTCCGGCTCCACCAGCCAGCAGCGATTTATCTAAGTTACTTAACCTTGCAGTCGTGAGATTTACTGCGGCAAAAGTAGAATAATCTTCTATTTTTATGTCAGAGGCGCTGATATTACTGATTAGCACTGTACTCATAATCGTGCCGCTCAAGTAAAAATTCGAGTTTTTTTGAAAGGTGGTATTTACAACAGTAGCGTTCGAGATGTAGGTACTGAAACCTTCAGCATGGATAATCGAAGAGTGGCGTAAAGAGCTATTAGACGACAAACTGAAATTTGTGACTTCTAACTTTGCGATTTCAATCGCCGCGATAAATTTTGGGTCCAATATACTAACACGAATCATCTCAGAATCTCTAAACTTGGTGTTGGTCACTCTGATATTTTTCATTGAGATAGTCGTCATATCGTATGAGTTTGTCCAGCTTCTTGTGTCCTGAGTTTGCAAGTTAAAGAAGTAACCACTTTGATTCAATGAAGAGTCAGCCAAATGAATATTTTGAATGGTGACCGCTCCTAGGTTGCTGATTTTAAAAGACCCTTTAATGAAGGTTTTATCTTGCTTTAGTGTGCAATTGGTGAGATTCTATTGGCTGAAAATAATCGAATTCTTGTGCAGAGAGTCGTTTGTTGAAGTTTTGTCGTTGAGATCTACAATCTGGGAATAACTTTGCCCTCCAAAGTCTGTATGCAAGTTGGAGATCTGGAAATCTCTGAGAGTTGCATTGATAACCGAGGACACAACAAATATTGATTGTTGATAGGCCCCGAATGTCAAATTGTCTATAATGACCTTTTGGATCGTCAGTGTCGATGCTCTGCCAACTGAAATAATGGCTGGGTTCTTCGTAGCGACACTGTTGAAGTCGCAGTTGGAAATATTCAAATTTGATATCGATATAAGATCAACATTAGACGTCGAAACAACATTAGGCATCACAAGAGTAGCTGGCTCGCAGATAACTCGGAAATTGTTTACACTGAGGTTTGCGTGAATAGACTCATCGGTTGAGAAAGCAAAAGCTGATTTATCGCTGTCTATAGCCTTTTCCATGGCAACCAAAGTAATATTTTCAAGAGCCGCTTCTCTTGTTTGAGTTATCATGATCTGCTTTATCGAGTCGGAGAAATATATTCCACTTTTCATTGATAAAGATGCAATGCTATTCAATTCAAATGAGGAAAGCTCTCCATTAGCCATTAGGCGAGAAGGTTCCGAATTATTTAAGCAGAAATTCGTGAAGGTAACTGTCTCGATATTAGTGACGGTATTCTTGCATTTATCCCCACTGTATTTTATATTCAGTCCAGAAATGGTAAGAGAACTTAAGTTATCGATAGCCATGCAGGCTCCGTTCCCAAGTTCAAGAATAGGAAGCAGACGACATTGGTCCGCATTGTTAATCGAGGAAGGAGTATTTTCGAATTTTATTATTAAGCGACAACTTCCTGAGTTTTTGCCGTTAATATTTTGTGAAAGTATAGGAAAATATTGATGTTTCCCAATACAATTGGCTTTAAGAGTGATTATATTCTCATCGTCAATGAGCGTAGAGCCACTAAGTATGGCTGAAATGGCTTGATCGAGGCTTGGGTAGGAGTTTCCGATTTTCTCGGTTAAATCTGCATCCACAGTAATATCCTTCGAGGCAACCAACCTCGAAGGTACGGAAAGCAAGAGGATGCATATTAAAAACGAATGGTTCATCAAATAAGGTTTTCTTCTTCTTTCTGCAAAAAAAAACTTAACACGTTTAATCTGACTATTCTAAGCATTAGCAGATCTATTTGAACCCTCTCAGCTACTGTACACTCAGTAATTGTTAGTTCTCATATGTGAATCATAGTTCAAGGAATCAGCAGATTTGAAGGAAAAATAATCAGTAAATTCTATTCCGAAATTCTTAGAATAATTCCTATGTCTATTATAACGAGCTTTTCAAAAGGAAGACAAGGCACTCAAATTTGTCTATTCATCTTTGATCGGATTGTAAGGAGAAGAACAAAAACGTTCCAAAGCAGATCAGAAATACAGTTTTTGCAGGATTTGGTTCATGGTTTGAGTCTATATACTCCTTATAAGATAGAGAGAGAAAAAAAAAATTTTTTTCCTGCTTTGTCAGCGTGGTTTGAGTATTAATTAGAGTAAATTTTGATTGAGTTTATTGGAGAATTTTCTTTCAAAGGTTCACACCGATTGCTATCCTGAAATACCAAAAATTCGCTAATTGATGCCTAATATATTCATTGCCGAAAAAATAAAATCGAGAGAAATTTTGATACAACAGTAGTAGAATACTAGGTCTCCAAATGGTGGTTTTCCAAGAGTTGATACTAGCTGTTATAACTAAAACTGTTTGAACCGCCGCACATTACGATCAAAGTGGTCACCTTTTCAAGCAACATATTTGATCCAAATTGCACTTTGGAGCCTTTACAGTCGTTGCTAAACTGAAAATTAAGGATAATTCTGCCACTCAGAAGATGATTATCCTTCAGAGCATACGCCATTCAGAAGATACCACACAAAAGTTTTCGAGGATCAAGCTACCTCGATTCTCAACAGGCATAGATGTTACTTAAAAGTTTTTGTGAAAGCTTGCCGGTCATCCTTGAGACACGTAGAAATTTTCTGTCTTCCAATCATTGACAGAAGCTTCGGCTAGCCTGAAAATTCAACGCTTTCTTCGAGAGTATATCAAGTCAGTAGTTTAGAAATTCCAAAATTAATAGTAATAGCAAATTTAATTGCAAACGAAAATATATGTTTTGAAAACCAATTTAAATGAATAGTATTTACCGAATTTCTTTGTCATTTGTTAAGACCTAAAAATTTCAGCGATTTCGCGGAAGAAGGCGCTTATCAATCACATTGAAGCAGCCATATTGTGGCTAAGTAAGACTATCATAAGCGCGGAACATATTCTAATTGTATTCTCTCTAAATATTTTTTTTTCGTTAGTTGAGCTGCTCTGTTTTTTTTTGGTTTTGTCAAATACAAAAGAAAATAATTCCCGCGTGCTCTGAAAAATTATAATTTCCTATCGTCATCTTTGAAAGAAAATCACAAGACATGTGCTAATATCGGGAAAGTATCCACTTACTTTCTTGTTAAAAGGCTGACATTGAATTATACCATACTCAAGGAGATGAAAATAGAGTAAAACATAAAATCTGACCCAAATAGAAGGTTAATCTCAATTCTTGTTGCCTAATAATAGAAAACGGCTTCAAAAAAATTCGTGGATCTATCTCTTGCGTTCTTTCGGAGTAGAGATTGGTAAATAAGAATAATAATGATTACATTCACAATCGAAAGTTCAACAGGCAGCCTTCATTAAAATAAAATACGACAAAAACTGTAAAATTTCCATAAGTAAGTTGCGTCGGAACTCTCTTCGGTAATGAAAAATTTTTGAAGGCAGGACGAATCTTCAACGATACTTTTCGAGGTTCAAGCACAGGATTTTCATTGATTTTAAAATCAGTAGGAATTCCCTTATTATCTCCCGCAAAATAAGAAGAGATAACCATATATTCAAACAACATTTGATCTTTGTTTCTAACTAGTGGAAATTACCGCATTATCTAAAGCACAATCATATTATTTTGAAAAGTTAACGGGAAAAAATTTCATTTGCTTGATCAAATCTACTAGTAATAGAAGATCATTGTAGAATACATAGAAAAAAGTTTGAAATTATCCTCTTAGATCGATTTTCGAGAATCATACTGAGGTACGATGAATGGAATAGTGCGGTTTTACTCAATGATGATTAAGAGAAGATCTAGATTCATCGATCTTCAGATTATAGAAGAGGTATGAGTTCAGCATATGTGAGCGGTGAAAACGTTGTTATGAACAGGACTGGGAAATTAAGCAATTCAGAGCGAATAAAGTGATATATTAATATGAAGCCAACTTTACGATCTGTAATAATTTTAATTAAATTTTTCGTTGATAGTTCGGTAAAGGTCTTTGCTTAAAAGCTACCTGAAGCCAGTTCATTTCCGGCTTTGAATTGAATAAAAGAGGCAATTCATTGTAGCAATGAGCTGATTTTGGGGGTTAGCTGCGGTTTAAGATACATATTCATTTTCTATGAAAGAAAGGTTCCATTTTGGGAAACTATGGCCTAATTATCAGGTACGGTGAATGTCTCGCTTAGTATCCTTGAGAAATTAAATAATATGAACTCCTTGAAGCTGATTGTTTCACCCTGGAGTGACGAATGCAACCTGCAAAGGCTTTAAATCATAATTTTGCGCATCATTTTATCATTTTTCGATGGAAATCAGTGATCTGAGTCGAAACTCAGTCAAAAACTTTTCTGACAGGCTCCAGTATTAATTTATTGGAAACAAGACATATTACAAGAGAGAGCTACTATGATGGATAAGAATGTTGTGGATAATCAGACCACAAGAGCTACCAATAAAAGAAGAAAAAAGGTTAAAATGCACTTCCTTGGCTGATATGATACATTTCCTTTCTAATGAATTTCAACGTAATCAATGTGTTGACTACCTATTCATTGTTTTACAATAATTGGACTCGATAAATTTACCTGTTACTAGATTGAGCCTATTAGCAGTTCAACGCGTCAATATTTATTTATGAGCCTCTTTTCAATTCGACGAAGTGGGAGGTTTTTCCTGCCGATAAGCTAGTGTATTTTTCTCAGGTCAAATTAGAAGAATTTTAGATGGAAAATTTGCAAATAAGTACAATTGCTTCAATTAAAAACTTGAGAACTAGCGAAAATAGATTCAAATGGGAGCTGGTATAATCCAGGAGCAAGACTACTCCTATCAGCAGGTCAATGATCCTAGCAATCCACTACGTTTGAAAATATGAGCATCGAAACAAATGCAAGCTCATCTCATCAAGAAAATGAACCCTTTCTTAACTTTTGTGGGGTTTTACGGGTGATCACCTTTTGGGAAGGAATTTCGTTTCTTTTGTGGATGCTCTATGTCACAATTCCGATAATAGCAGAAAAGTTTAGGCTCCGCAATGTCGCTCATGGTTTGGCTTTCATTCACACTTTCGTGCTCTTGCTGGCAAGTTACACAGCTCGAACATTGCTCATAGGATACAAGTCAAGCAATGCAACAGCTTTTCTGCTAGGAAAGATTATTTTCAGCCTGATAACCGTATATCGACTCTGCTTTTTTCTCTGGCCAGGCAAAGGAGAATTATATTTTGCTGAAATAAGCTCTTTTATCATTCTGCCAACATTAATTTTCCCTTTTATTATCATAAAATGCCATCAATTGCATAAACGATTTGGGAATCAGCTTGTGTTCTCCGAAGCTTTATAATGTGAATCCACAAAAACAATTTATTCTCTCA
>ENA-UOTZ01002316-UOTZ01002316.1-compost-metagenome-genome-assembly--contig:-NODE-2316-length-10218-cov-17.530421_pt1 | contig 10218 bp, 7 predicted proteins | sample MGYA00238144_ERZ746983 | MGnify/ENA primary metagenome ERZ746983 (study PRJEB28759, sample SAMN06268863) | compost metagenome | isolation source: single cell | place: USA: California, Emeryville, Joint...
AAAGCTATGATTACCAACTGGAGACAGTTCCTCTGGACACTGTTCTTGCTGATGAACATCGCCCTATTTTACACTTTTATCTCGTTCTACACACTTCAAGAAGAATTTGTTGATGGTGATGGTAATTCTCTCTGTACTTATTCTTTCGGATGCTTCTTGAATATACTTAATTTGGGTTTGAGATCTGGAGGAGGTATTGCTGACGTTATCCAGGGTCAAAACTACAACACAGACGATGCTGGTCACTTCTTTGGTAGAGTGGTTTTCGATCTGACCTTCTTCATTATCATGATTACCATTCTTTTGAATCTTATCTTCGGTATGATCATCGATGCTTTCGGCAACTTGAGAGATCAGAAGAATGAAAATGAAGAAGATGCTATGAACATCTGCTTCATTTGCGGTATCAACAGAGGAGAGTTCGAACGCTACATGAATTTCGAAGAACATGTGAATAGAGAGCACAACAAGTGGAATTATATCTTCTTCCTTACCTACATCCAAGAGAAGTATAAGAGAAATAGGACTGAAATGACTCAGATCGAAAACTATGTTAATGAGAGATGCATGGCAAAGAACTACCAATGGTTCCCTCAGACCCGATCATTAACTCTTGAGAAGAAGAAAGAATTAGCCCAGACTCAAGAAGATGACGCCACAACTATAATCGCAGATACAGTTCAAAACTTGTCGAAGGACATGGCTGACCTCAAGAAGAAAGTCCTAGGCCCAATAGTGACGTCCCTTGAAACATTAAAAGAATCTACTAGAGATGCCATCAAAGGTCTCACGAACGAAATTAAGGAATTCAAAAAGAAGATGAACTCCCCAGGGCTACAGAGATCAGGCACTTCGGCGGTCCCCAAATGGTTGTGAAATGGGGTTCTAGTTCTCCCATTTTATTAATATTTCAGATAATAATATTTTTTCTGAACATAATAATATTCATATCACAAAATATAGACAATGCATAAGTAACAATCTAGAGAAGAAAAAAAAAAATTATAGATCCGATGGTGCCTCCGACCAATCGCTTTGATACATCTTCATTTTATTCATGCTCTGTTTCTCTCAGTTTCATCGAAAATAGATCCTAACATTTTTAAAATAAAACAAAAATCCTCTCAATTTTCAGATTCGCATATTTAATGAAAACCTCACAAAGAAATCTTAGATAGTAGCTCCACACTTGGCTAACTCCTTTTGTATTTGTTATTTTTGATTTTGTTCAATCTACTTCTCTAAAATCCTTATGAAAGATCATTATTGTTGTTCAAACTTATGCAACCCAAAGTGTACTCTTGCATTGATTGTTTTTCCTCTGCCTTTCAGTTCCTTTCTATCGATGGTCTTCAATAACAATTTATTAGTTCACTAATTTTTCAGCCATATTTTTAAAGGACAAGGTTTTCTTCGCTGACAAGGAGAGAGATGTAAAGCAAGTTGAAAGATTCATAACTTCTCGCTTTTTTTTTAACAACAAAAGAGATATGAAATTTATTGCTTTTTTCGTTTAAAAATTTTCGCTCCTGAGAAGGGGCTGAGTGTCAAATTTGATTCGAGAAAATCAAAAGGTCTATATGCCCTCATCGGAGGGATCGTCCATCTAGGTGCAGCAGACACCGGGCATTATCTCAACGTCATGAATATCTCGGATGTATGGTATGAGATAAATGATACAAAAGTAAAAGAAATCACTAATTCAGAAGCTTTTCGGAGCCTCGAAAGTAACGAAGTTTTACTCATCTACGGAAGAAATCTCGCCTCACATGAGGCTAAAGTCAGGAATAATGAGACCAACAAGAAACAGAATCCACCTAAATTTGGCAGTCACCATTCTCAGAAGCATCATAATATTTGGAAAACGGATCCTCTGAAGCGGAGGCAACGCCTATTTCAGTCCAGTGAAACTGGTGGAGCCCGAAAGTTAAAGAGAGCACAATGGAAAAAGATCCACACTACAAGGCATGAAGGCTATGACGATCCAGACAAGAAATGCTATTATATACCAAGAACACAAAACTAAACATATCGAATTCTCTCGCCTACGGGCCAGCCTAACTAACACAGCTAGCAGCAAAAGAGGTAGCTCCTCTGCTTTTTTCTGGAAGCCCTTCTCAACCTTTTATTTTTTCAAAAGAGATAAATAATACTTTGTATAACATATGCACACGTATCCATGCACATAGATATTCCGATTCCACTAGAAGCGAGCAGGTGGAGCGGGATTTAATAATGTATATGAAATCGATATTAAAAATTCGAAAAGGAGACTAAACAATGAAGATAACGAGCTCAAAGGAAGCAGGGAGTCGATTAAAAACAACCAGAAAAAAACGTTGAAGGCAGGAAGTCCAATATGAACACCAGAAAGCCAAACGTCCTACGACGGGAAACCACGAAAGATAGCGAGCCCAACCTGGATGCCAGAGTGCGAAATGATCCAACCATGAAGGTGCTTCGGAGCAAACTTGAGATCTATGATGGCCCCAGCAAACTTCTATTCATTGGACAAGTTTTTGGAAAAAAAAAAACACCCGACTTGATGTTTATGTAGAAACTTGGCACAAAGAGACCCCCTCCTCTCCTAACCATATGTATAACATACTCCTCTCTCCATCTGATGGAGCTAGGGCAGGAGGAGTTGGCATCATTTTCAGGCACTCGCTGATATTGGCACCACTGTTCCCAGAGCTTCATACCAGAAATCTTCTTGGCGAAGTTATCATCGAGGAATGCAAACCCAATCCTCCTATTATGTGTGTGTTTACATTCCTCCAGACCTAGACAGGAAAGAGATATGATAAGCCACATCTGCAGAGTAATGGGATTCTTCAATGAGAGATATTCAGGCTGCTTGGATTCGGGGACCTGAATACAAAGCTAACAGTTAATTCAAAGCCCTTAAACCCCAACCCATTGATCAAGGTCCTCTCTCAGCTGAAAGTAAAAGTGCACACCTTTAAGGACAAGGAGAAGCACACCCGCCAGCAAGAGACTCATGAATCATTTTTGGAATACTTTTTATCCAGCGGAGCGGACGTTAGCAAGATGAAGGTAGGCGACTGAATAGGAAGATCTGATCACAATTCTGCATACTGTAGAGCCAATCAATGAAATGCAGTTAGAAGAAGACACGTCATATTATCAAAAGGGAAGGTCAACGAGCTGTTAGCGAGGATACTTGAGAAGGAAGACTTTGGGAAACTAACTCTAGGCTCCCCTCTAAAGTTCTTTCGAAAGCTGAGTGGGATGCTCTAAGGATACGCAATCACATACGAAAGGCGGCCAATGAACTATTTCCAAGCAATCCAGTTCATAGAAGAAGAGCTACGCTCGCCTTTGATCCAGTGGGGAAAGATAGAACGAAGTATCAACTGAAGTAAAGGTACCGAATTTATCGCTCTAATGGAAAAACTGAAGGAGCTAAGAAAAGGGAATCAGATGAAAGAATTCCAAAACATAATTGGAAATGTACTCCGAGTCAGGAAGAAGATATTCGTTGCACGAGAAATCCGCGATCCAGAAACGCCGGAAGAAATAGTTTACGAACCAGATCGGATAAGACGACTGATTTTGGACAAGTATGGCAAGTTATATGGGTCAGACCATGAAAAATTCTACTTTGAGATTGGAAATATTGAGCCCACGACGAGCAAGGATATCTGCAGAGCAGCAGAGTTGGTAAGTGTTGATAAAGAACTTGGAATTGACTGCATCCCAGATTATAACGACCCAGAAGGGGTTGTTACGAAGAAACTTACAGATGAGGCTAATTATGATACCGCTCACAGTAATTCCTTGACACTGACTTCTTTTCTTTCACTCTTACTGAGATAAGCAGAGAACAAGAATGAAGAAGTACTCATCCAATGCAACGAATACATATGTGCTCTTGGATTAGTTGAGCAGCATTTATTTTGTATAATTGGAATTTGATCACTTTATATACTGTATTTTCTATGCCTAGATTAATCTATCTACCTAATTGAAGGTCTTTGAGCTACGTACATTAATGTTTCAAAAATCTAAAGAAAGTATGTTCGGGACAATGTGGAATATTTTTCTGCTTCATCACAAATTTTATTTACAAAGACCAACAGCCGACGTTAAAGGGCTAAGTCGCCCGGATATTATAAGCACGAGAGTTTACATTAATGCTGTTCAATGATATGGGAAATTATTCACATATTTTTCGATATGCAAATAAAAAAATATTCTTCATTGAATATACTGTTAATATTGAAAACCATAATCTCTCAATTCTACGACTTAGAAAATCTTACAGGCGGAGTAGCAGCCCGCGTTGTCCTTTTCTTGCCTTTATTTTCGTCTAGGTCATCTAGCAACCTCCAATTCACCTTTTCTCGCATAAATTGAACATCATCAATATCCGCATTGTCTAACTCGTCGGTATTGAACCCTAACAGTGTGACTATATCGTTATTCGAATACTTGATGAAAGCATCAACTCCTTTCTTTTTCGAAGAGGCAACTTTGCTCAATTTTGGCAAACTTGGAGGTAAATTTTCTGAAGAGGTCCCTTCTGCGTTCGTAACGTCCTTCTTGTTGAGAGAAGCTTTGGCGGCTAGAGATTTTTTCCTTTTTGGAGATTTTTTCCCTCCTGCCAGAGCTTGTCCCGTGTTGGTTGAAGACTAAACTGTTGTAAATCTGTAATAACTTTCTTCTTCTTCCTCTTTCAGATAGTCATTACCATTAGAAAGAGCAGAATTTCTTTCCATGGAATTGTCGTTTTGGTCGCTTTCAATAGCAGACTTGCCCTTTTTCTTTTCTTTTTGCTTGATTCTCCTCTTCATATCTTAGATTTAGCGAGAGTATTGAGACAATCTTTTCATCGGATTTCGGCTTTTCTTCCGTTTTTAGGTGAGAATTTGAGTGTAGAAGAGCGGAACCAGTATTTTTTTTATTTGGCCCATTCTAGAAATCTTGGTCGAACGGGTTGGATGGACGTGATCGATACCAAAATATTTTTGGTTAAGTCGAAGAGGATTCAGCCAGATTATTATTCAGAGCTAATCCATGCTCGGAGTTCTCTTCAGGAAGACTTTCAAGAATGGCTGAGAAAAATATGTTTTCCTTTCTTGTTTGATTTCTTACTTTGGCGTGTGAATATTGACTTGTCCTTCTGAATTTCTAGTGTTGGTTTTGAGAGTTGGGAAGAGTCTGGGACTCGAGATCGCTCCATTTGATCCTAGAGTCATGTTTTCAGATTTCGGCATCCAGGTTGACAAACTTTTTCTTGGACTCGTGTCGAATATCATGAGACTCAAGTCTTTCGAAAGGTTGGCTGATTTCTTGGACCCCAGTCCATTTAATGAACTTGCTTTTGCCGGTAGCCCCACTGCCTGCGCTTTACTAAGAAACTTCCCCATTTCAGCATCGCTCTCTACTGTCTTATAAATAGTCAAGATCAGCTCCTTTAGCCTCTCAAAGGCTAATTCCACCAAGAGTTCGTCCAGAGAATCAGTCAATTGGGAGATTAGCGGCTCTATTGAGTCGAGTTCTCTCTGTCACAAATTGCCAGACAACTTGTCGATGAGAGCCAGTCCCATATGTGGGAAGATCTTCCGAAGAAAAGTCCTGAAGTGTGCTCTCACAGCAGCGTCACTTTCAGGCTTGCTAAAATCAGTCTCTGGCCCAAAAGATTCGTTTTATTTGGATATAAATTTGAGAAATCTTTTCTCCAGCAATTCTTAATTGAATCGGTTCCTTTGTTTGAAGGTCAGAGTATTTCTCTTTATCTTGTAGTACTCTTAATTGAGGAATGAACACAAATACGATAAGCTGACCACTTCAAGAGGTTGCGAGTTAGCCGCACCTGTCTTCCCGAACGACTTGATGAGTTTCTCTTGGATACCTTTTCCTTCAACTCCTTCAGAATTACCTCTACTGCTCATTCGAAAGCGTGTCGGTGCAAGAGTTACTAAAGGGAATTAGCCCATGTTCAAGCTGTTTAAAGTCTACCACAGGAAACTCAGCACCCTGCTTGAATCGGAGACCCAATGATCTGAGTTTCGCGTAGAGACTGTTGCCATTTCGAGGCAACTCTTTTACTTTTTCGTCTATTCCACATTTTACTTCCAGGTACGTCATTCTTACTTAATTTTCCTTCTGATATATTTGGTAAAGGAGGAGAGTATCGTCAGGAGGAACTTCAGGGAATTCACGATTTCTTTTGGTTTGCCGATGCTCCCGTGGGAACCAGCATCCTCAGTGTTGAGAAAAAAGATTGTGTTAAATTATTTTCAACTTTGTCCTGGTCTGGCACATCGGTGAGCCGGCCATACATACTAAACTCCTCTGAATCGATGACTTTCAAACCTAGCCAAATTCTTTCTCTTCCTATGACATCTAGTTTTCCAAAATAATCCATATTTGCAAAAAATTCAGCTTTCTCGAGGTTGAAGGATCTGAATTGGCAGTAGAATTGATGATAGGCGTGATATATTTCCTCTGAAGTTAAGTTCAAGATGTAGAAGACAATTACTCAGTTAGCTTTTAAAATGTCTATCTCTCTTTTTTTGAGTGTCACTTTTCCTAAAGGTAAGACTCTTCAAAAATGAAGCTCCATTTTTTGTCTCAGAAGGCCCTTTTTGCAAATGCGTTGGTGTATCGAGTTCTAATAATACAGAGGAAGGTGTTGAATGTTTCCAAGACCTCTGAGGAAGCTTCTTCTCTGAGGGTATTTTGAGTAACGATATTAGATGAGAGTGAGGTCATGGTGGGGGTCTGGGTATCAAAGTGTTGATTAAATTGAATCAATTCCATCGAATTTATCAATACACAGCCATAACGCTAATAACTAACAATCATTATTCAAGTGAGTGTTTCCGTAAATGGAGAGCATCTAGTCATGTAGAAGAGTAAACCCACTCACAGCAATCAAAGAACGCCAAAAATCAGAAATGTACTGCGATTCCAACAATTTTCATATTTCTGTTCACAATCCAAAATAGCCTTCTGTGAATTTGATTGGATTGATTCTTTAGAATTTAAAATCTCAATTAAAATGCATTATGAAAGACATATTCAATTTTTTATTTCTGAAAATTGAGAATTTATTAATCCAGTTAGTTAGGATCGTTTGATAGAATTTTATAGAAGCGTTAAAGAGAGAGTTCATAGCAAAAAGTAGTATTTTTGCGCTATCGGCTTGGTCCATAGCTCATTTCCAGCAATGATGTAGCCCTATCGAGGTCACTATTAAAATTTTGAGATAGAAAATGATGAGCGTTAATTTCAAATCCAAACGTGAAAAACATTTATCCATCCACAGGTATTCCCGGAGTTGTCTGGGGACACACGTGAGACTGCGATTGGAGATCAAAAGGATCAAGCCAACATGGAAGGTGTTTGTGCGATGATTTGAAATTTAATAGATTTAAATAAAATCTGTGAGGTCTTTTGATTGGTATTGGATAAAACTCTTAACAAAGAATGCTAACCATTTGATCAAATATAGCTAACAGACAGAAACCGTAAAAATCAATAGATACAGTAAAGGACTTCCGTCATAAGGGATGTGACAAGCACGTTCAAAACGCAGAAAATCTCTTCATCTGTGTCTTAGGGTTAAGACCAGAAAATTCTGATGAGTTTGATTTCCTTCAAAGGGTGATACCTGCGTTGCTTGTCTTCAATAGAGCACCCTGAATAGCCGACGGTTAAAAGAACTTAATGCTAAGCTACATTTTCTCAGAAATAGAAGTCAATTTCCCCGAGTTGTCAGAAATAATACCTACAATTGGACGAGACAGCAGAATTCTCCGTGAATCCTCTGCCTTTGCTCGCTAATGTAATCTATAAGGATTTATTAATAAACCTGGAGCAAAAGTCAGGTCTTCTGACTAAAGTCGCTACTGTGTTCGTTCAAAGGGACGAATTAGAATACGATGTACTACTTCAACAATTTGAGACTATGGAAACCAGAACCGGTGACGTTGGTGCAAAAAGAAAGCCAATCCGTCTTAAAATACATAAATCCATTTGCTTATCTTAGATGTTGTCGTTGACATCTTGGGAATTTTCATAATTTCAAGTAACTGAAGAAATTTGTAGTTATTAAGCGATGAAAACAAAGACATAGTATTTGTCGAAAAGTTGATTTCAAGGCTTTTCAAGAGATAACAATAATTAGTCTCTAATGGACCAATTGGTTCTACAAGACTACTGAATTCGCCAGAAACCAAGCACTTCGACTTCGAAATCATGTTGTTGTTAATTTTGTAGTACTTAGTAGGAATTTGCTAACTAACAAACGACTAAGGCTGATGAAATTGAATATAGGATGCAATTCCTCATCAAATCACCCAACAAAATTTCCCAAGTAAATATTATCTCTCTCACTGAAATATGTAGGCGGGAAGTTTGATTCAAAATGGCGGTTATAACCAAATAAAGTGAATTTCAAATCATTTCATTCGAGGGAAAAAAAAAACGTAGAATATTTGAATTATAGAGCTTTATTCTTGTCCTGGAGCTAATTTCAAGGCAATTTCCCTTTTAGAAGTCTAGAATTTAATCATTGTCCAGCTAGAGACAAAAATACATGTAATTCATACTTGGGATCGAGAAAGGAGCTAGTCATTAACAATGATATTCAATTATTTCTCTCTCCTAGGAAGCTCATTAACCTCATAAAACTTCGTACAGTCATTGCTTTTCATTACTCTATGCTCAACAAAATTCAGTTAATTGCTTCAGATTGTCCAATTAAGGAAAAATTCTTTTTTTTAGCGTTACAAAGTCTTTGCGTTTGAGAGTTCAGGTAGTTTTGTTTTTTTTAAATATCCTTCAACCAATCGTCCATAGTCCGCTTTCATTTAATAAGTTTCTTGCTACGAACTTCGTACTTTAGGTATCATCCTAAGATTGGGTGGTCATCATCATCTTTAAAAGAAAGTCGATAGTTTTCTTAACAAAATGAAGGGGTATCTTCCACTAGCCGGGCTTCTGAAGCTAGCGGCAAAGTAGTTCGAAGCTTTGGCTAGATATACTTTCAGCGAGGGACAATTAAGTTAAATTTAAATAAAAAGTCAAAATAGCTTTATTATGAAATGTCAATGAAGAAACATTCAATAGCTCATCGAGTGGCGAAGTGACGCTGTCTAAAGAGGTTGTCTCACAGGAAAGATTTCAGCTTTACAATGCGTAAAATACAAACTCGAACGAATTTAATCGGTTTTTAATTTATGGTTTATATGATTTTTAATTAGAGACTGGCTTTAGCCGTTAATCTGGCAAGTCCAAATAAAATTATCAGCATCCGAGTCGTTCCAATCATGCTTCGAAACAGGGGTGAAAGACCAAAAAAGAAACATTTCAGTTATTATTTATTTGGCAAAAAGCTTCACATTTTTCATTAAGATTGTCAGAATTGATACTCCCAATTCAATTTAATTCCGATCTTATCTACGAAAAGGATCTAAAATATGAGGGGTATACAATTATTTATAAAGATCTGTAGTACTTTTGAGCTGCGGACTGGTGTGAGTGAAACTCTTCCCATGAGTAAGTTTGAACAGAATTAACCCGATAAACATAATCAAAATTGCCGTACTCAAATTCTGATGAGTAAAAAATAACCCTGTAGCGCCATTTTTCGGAGGTGTTACTATGGGAGATACTTGAAGAAACTATAACTCTTCACACGTCCTCTCGAGTGTTTAAGAGTAGTTTTAACGTCTGTTGATTGTCTGTTGGAAATACAACTCCCTTTTTGGAATTGGATTTTATACGCAACGAAAAATTTAGGATAGTTTGGATATTTAAGCAATGGGTTAGATAGATAATAATAATCATCATCATATTTGAAAATTTTTTTGAAGGAAAAATGACTTCGAATACCCAAAAGAAAGATTCGGTTCTGCAACCGATCTGCTACGGAGACTATATCTTCCTCAAGATTTTTGAGAAAGGCTCCCCCAATCCATTTGTAGTATCAGCAAATGGATTCTACTCAAAAAGCATTTGGGCTGGAGAGCAAGAGAATCTCAGCTTAAAGAGCTTCCGAAATGGTCTCTTCCAAATCAAGCCTAATCAACATAATCCTCAGTACGAATTTGTCAAAGCAGATGAAACCCAATACAATCTTCTGGTGACACTAAATCCAGAGAATATCCAGGGTCAAAAATATTTGGACTCACAGCTGAGCCTCGAGAAAGAAAAAGAAGGAGACCGTATCGAGAGAATAGACCT